>TARA_R110002051_G_scaffold2189_1_pt1 | contig 20628 bp, 14 predicted proteins | sample TARA_R110002051 | Tara Oceans TARA_R110002051 (sample SAMEA4397023) | marine metagenome | biome: Polar Biome; feature: [MES] marine water layer (ENVO:01000295) within the mesopelagic zone...; material: water (ENVO:00002006), including particulate matter (ENVO:01000060) such as......
AAATTTGGATAATTTCATTTGGTTCCAAAACGATTCAAATGATACCATTTGATTTTTGTTAAAAAAGGAACAATTTTGAGTTATCAACAATTGACAATTTAATTATCAAGAAAATAAGGGTAGTTAAAAGGCAAAAAGCTAGTCATCTGAAAATAGTTTCATTGTATTGTCCCAAAAAAGGTTCGTTTAATAGGTCAACGGACTATTATTAACGAAGCTATCACATGACATCGATACGTCAATTTTATACCAATACTGATTTTCCTAAAACGATAAATAAACAATTTTACAAAAAACACTAAGAAACATCTTAGATCTTTAAATTTCCAATGGGCCTATTTATGATTTCTTAATTCATAAGCAACATAACCCTAACAAACATCTTAATAGCGAAAACCATGAAATTCCTGCGCTTACGCCGAGAATAACTGTATTCACAACATTTTTTTGTGTAAAGGTAACCGTAAGACTAATTTCGAATTTACCACTCTTATTTTCTTTCGACAAAGGGATTTGCCGCGGTACAAATGAGTGAATTTTGTTAGTAAAAAATTACTGTTTAGTATTTGGAAAGTATAGAATAGCTCTTTATAAATGTTTAAAAACAATTTGTTTGAAGGTAAAGTATAAATTAGGTCTTTTAATTATAGGCATGTTGTGGACGGTGTCAGCAATTCATGCCCAATCTGGGGCAGGGGCCAATTTTGGAATTGAGGCCGATGCTTACTCGGGGGATGTTATTTCGGGACCGCTTACGGATGATTGGTTTTATAACGGAGTTTCAGGTGCAGGTGTTGTTGATGAAGCAACAGCCACTACCATGGGGTATGGAGCCCAACTGGCTGCAGGTAATAATATTGCTTTTGACCTTAGACAAAGCATTCCAAATTATGCCTCTAATAATGGGTATATATGGTATAGTACAAGGTATGGCCGTGATTATGTGAATACATCTTCTAATGACTTAACTACTTTTACCGGAGGTCAGAATGGTCAGAATCCAATGACAAGCTGGGGGGTAACCTCAGGATCATTGCCGGCAAAAACGGATATTGTAGATAGTGGGGTTCATATGAGACGGGATGGGATCAATATTACGGATGACCTTTGGGTAAATATGATGATTTCTACCTTGTCTTCCAGTGGTAACCATTTTGTGGATTTTGAATTGTTTGTTTCAGAAATACAAAATACCGGTTCGGGTTTTAGTAATTCAGGACCCGATGAAGGACATACCGCCTGGAGGTTCGATGCCAGTGGAAATGTAACTAACATCGGGGATATGATCATTGGGTTTTCGTTCGGCGGCGGTGGTGTTAGCGGGGTGGAGATCCGTTTATGGGTAGATCGATCTCTTTTCGTGCCGGGAACTTCTCCGGGTGGGACTTCAGCTTTTACCTGGGGTAGCAGTATAGATGGTGGTAGCACCTATGGCTATGGACAAATAGTAGTTCCTGCAGGTGCCCTACTAAGCAATGTTAATCTCTTGTCAAGCACAGGACCCCCCTGGGGTACCACCAATACCTCCGGGTATTCCGCAAATTTCAGTGCAGAATATTTCGCGGAAGTTGGGGTTAATTTTACCCAATTGGGATTTGATCCCCAGGCTCTGTTTGGAAATGGTGCGGCATGTGATTCCCCTTTTAGTGCTATTTTAAATAAATCTAGAACATCCTCATCCTTTACTTCTTCCCTTAAAGATTTTGCCGGCCCTTATGTTTTTTTAGGCTCAGCGGAAGGCACTCAGGTTAATACAACCATCACAGATCCGGGAGATTTTGATTCCTGTGCAACCAGTGAGACCTTAACTTTACAGGCCGAATTTATTTCAGCCTCCTCAGATTATGTATGGTATTCCCTTACGCCCGGTGTGGTATTTCCTGCCAACGGGTTGGCTGAAATATCAGGTGTGGGTATGGACAATGTACTTATAGATACCATGGGCGATTATCAACTTGGGATAGCACCCCTGTCAGGCTGTACCCCGGCCACAGAACCCACTGATATTATAAGTATTAGAGCCATCCCATGTGCTGTTGATAATGCCTATACCGGGCCAGAAAACACCACCATGAATATAGCAGCCGTAGGGATTTTGGGGAATGATTCCGATTATGACGCCGGGGATGTACTTAACATAAACACAGTTCCGGCGGTAGATGTTTCCAATGGCACCCTTACCCTCTTTTCGGATGGGAGTTTTACTTATGTCCCTGATGCAGGATTTACTGGGGTTGATACTTTTACCTACCAGGTTTGCGATTCCTTTGGCTTATGTGATACTGCAGTGGTGACCATAAACATTTCAGAAGATTTTGACGGGGATGGAATCGTAGATACCAATGATCTGGATGATGATAACGATGGAATTTTAGACACTGCGGAATCTAACGGGATTGACCCAAGTGCCGATGCAGACGGTGATGGTACACCTAATTATCAGGATGCTGATTTTTGTACACTGAATGCCTTCGGGATATGCAATAATCTGGATGCAGACACTGATGGGCTGCCTAACCATTTAGATTTGGACAGTGACGGGGACGGATGTTATGATGTAATTGAAGCTGGCTTTACCGATGCCAATGGCGATGGGATATTGGCAGATTTACCAACAATTGTTGATTCAAATGGCCAAGTTAGCGGGACAAACGTTGTAGATGGCTATACCAGTCCTGCAGATAATGACTCTAATAGCACAGCTGATTTTCTCGAGGCAGGTGGCGTACCGTCAATTACATCTCAACCCTCCAGTAGTACTGTATTTGCCGGTACGGGCACTACATTTTCGGTTGAAGCTGATGATACCAACACCTATCAATGGCAGATAAGCACAGATGGGGGAGCGATCTTTACCGATTTGTCAGATGGCGGAATATACACGGATACGGATGCGCCGATTTTAAATATTGGTCAGGTTGCCCTGAACATGAATAATTACGAGTACAGGGTTGTGGTTTCGAACTCATCCTATTTTTGTAGCACACCAATTCCATCCAATGCGGCTGTTTTGACCGTCAGAATAAGAACAGTAATTTCTAATAGAAGGATTACTTACCGTGTAAAAAAGAATTAGATTTTAAATTACGGTTCGCATATTCCTTTCCAATAAGTGCGAACTTAAAAATGCAACTTAGATTTTGCAGTCTTTAGGGAGTATCGATTATTAGAATACTTCAATATTCCCTATGTATTGGTCCTTTAAAACGGCCGTTTGATAAGACAGTTTCAAAAGACAGAAAAACATTTCTTTAAAAGTCCCGTTCTTGGTCTCTTTTGGTAGTTTCATTAATTGACCTTTTATGGCACTCAAACAGTTTTAAAAATCCAAAATATCATAACCCTAAATTAATACTTGGTAGAGATGAGTGATCTATTTAAGTGCACTTTGATAAATTACAGCATTTTCCTTTAAAACAAAAAGGTAGTTAATGTAGATATTGTAACCAATTACTGTCAACTCTCATAATTTTTAGTGCCAGAATGCACCATTAGTTTACTTGGGGTAGAAGCAAATCTGGCCTCAATTTTTAATTATTTACAGCTAAAAATCTGGTTGGATTGTTAAAAAGTCACCTATTCGGTGAGTATAAAAACTATAGGCTCTCAAAACCCCTATGCATACGCGTTTAAAGAGAAAGGTTCTAGACCCTCCGGCTCCACAATCACTCACAACTGTATTGTGGATGAAAAAATAAAAATCCCATCAAGCTCGCTTGTTTGGGATTTTTATTTTTAGACACCAAGGCTTCTTTAAGCCTTGACAGTTGTAATTGCAGTACTAGAGCCACTAGGGAAAACCGACAGGTAACCCCTCCGGCTCCACTTCAAAAAACCACCTTATTGGTGGTTTTTTTCGTTATACCTGCGAGAGTCGAATGCGAACGCATTAACTCGTAACTGTGCTAAAAAGACCTATAAGACCTTTTCTTTACCTTACTATATTTTCACCTCAACCTTAGTGAAATAGACCTATTAAAAACAAAAATACTGGGTACATTTAGTCTTTTTTTTAACAATCGTTAAAACTACATTTATAATTAAGCTAAAAATTCTTAATATTAAGTTTGCTTACAAAAGTGTCTACTGATCAACCTTATAACACTATTTAATTATTATTCTTAGCAATGCAAAACAACAGCAAACAGGTTTTTTTTAAATACGTTTTTATTGTCATTGCAACTACTACTTTTTCGTGCAACACATCATCTGAACAAATAGATTATAGTACTCAGATAAAACCTATTTTAAATAATAAATGTATTACCTGTCATGGCGGAGTCAAAAAAAATGGTGGTTTCAGCTTACTTTTTAAGGACGAAGCATTTGCAGTTACTAAATCAGGAAAACCTGCCATAATTCCTGGTGATGCCAGTGGAAGCGAATTCATTAAAAGATTAAAAGAAGAGGATCTAGAATTACGAATGCCTTACGAAAAGCCCCAACTTTCAAAAAAAGAGATTGACTTATTGACCAGATGGGTAGAAGAAGGTGCAAAATGGGGCGAACATTGGGCGTATTCACTGCCAGAAAAAGTAACTGTTCCGGCGATTACAGAAGAAGCTAGTATTATCGATATTAATGAAAATGAGTTCTTGCAAAATGATATTGACCATTTTATATTGGCCAAATTAGAAAGTGCTACGATTGCTCCAAATCATTTTGCAGATAAAAATATCCTGATTAGACGATTGGCATTTGACCTTACGGGTTTACCTCCAACTACAGCATTACACGATGATTTTGTTTCAGGAAACATATCTTATGAAGTGGCAGTAGACAATCTTTTACAACAAAACACCTATGGTGAAAAATGGGCAAGTTGGTGGTTAGATCTGGCCAGATATGCAGATACCAAAGGCTACGAAAAAGATAAAGGTAGAAACATGTGGCGGTATAGAGATTGGGTAATCGATGCATTTAATACCGACATGCCTTACGACCAATTTACTACTGAACAATTGGCAGGCGACCTGTTACCTGACCCTTCTGCAGATCAACTAATTGCCACAGCTTTTCACAGAAACACCATGAATAATGACGAAGGTGGCACCGAAGATGAGGAGTTTCGAGTCGCTTCTGTATTAGATCGGGTAAATACTACTTTTTCTGTTTGGCAAAGTACCACAATGGAATGTGTACAATGCCACAGCCATACCTACGATCCTTTTAAGAATGAGGAGTACTATCAAGCTATGGCGTTTTTCAACAATACGAGAGATGAGGATACACCCGATGAAAGTCCGAATGTTCGTTTTTATAATGACGAACAGACTAAAAAGAAAAACCAAATTATCTCTTGGGTAGAAAAGTATGGCACTAAAGAGGAAAAGAAAAATTATGCCGATTTCTTATCCTTTATGGAACCTAAGTATTTAGCCCATAATGCGACCAATTTTGTTAATGGTGAACTTGCAGACACTAAATATTTAGCACTTTGGGATGATGGGTCGTGCGTTCTTAAAAACATCAATACGAAAGGTGCATCGTCAATATACATGTTTTATAGGGCGTTTATGGATGGTACCACTATGACCATTAAAAAGAATAATGCCAAAGGTGAAATACTAACGCAATTCAAGGTCGATAAAACTGACGGTAATGAAATTAGAAAAATACCTTTCAAAACCATTAATGAACCTATTGATTTGTATTTTGAAGCTAATAATGACAGAATTGCAAAACAGGTATCAACAAGTCATATTTCTTGGTTCGCATTTTTATCGGATATACCAGGATCCACCGAAGCCGGATATGGCCAAATAAACCGATCATTTATAGAATTACTGAATACTCAAACACCAGAGCTTCCCATAATGGTTGAAAACCGTAGCTATATGGCAAGGGTTACTCAAATCTTTGAACGTGGCAATTGGTTAATACTGGCAGATACGGTACAACCAGGTACGCCGAAAATACTTAATGCGTACGATGATGCATGGCCCAAAAATCGCTTAGGGCTTTCAAAATGGTTGGTAAGCAAAGAGAATCCGTTAACGGCCCGTACGCTGGTCAATCGTATATGGCATCAGGTTTTTGGAAGGGGCATTGTCGCTTCGTTAGAAGATATGGGTACTCAATCAGACCCACCTAGTCACCCTGACTTGTTAGATTGGCTTTCCCTTCGGTTTATGAATGAACAAAATTGGAGTATGAAAGCATTGATCAAAGAAATTGTAATGTCTGGTACATATAGGCAGAGTTCGATAGTTACTCCAGAATTATATCAAAAAGACCCAAATAATGAATTGTATGCTCGCGGACCTAGAATACGTTTGACCGCAGAGGAAATACGGGATCAAGCATTGGCGGTTTCAGGACTGTTAAGTAAAAAAATGTATGGCCCAGGGGTTATGCCACCACAACCAGATGGCGTTTGGCAATCTGTTTACAGCAATGAGTCATGGGTGGAAAGCAAAGGAAAAGACAAATATAGGCGTGCAATATACACCTACCTAAAACGTACCAGCCCCTACCCTTCTTTTATTACGTTTGACGCTGTTAGTAGAGAAGTTTGTACTATTCGACGTACGGTCACCAATACACCATTACAGGCATTGGTTACTTTGAACGACCCGGTTTATTTAGAAGCCGCATATTCATTTGCGAAATTGATGGATATGGATGATGTGGAAAAAGGAATTTCATCAGGATTCAAAAAAGCTACATTTTCAGAAATAGATCCTGAAGAATTAGCAATTTTAAAGAGCCTATATGACCAAGCGATGGTCGAATTTTCGGCAGGTGCGTATGAAGAAAATTTTTTAGGTCTAAAAGAAAAACCGAGTTCGAAATTAGCAGCATTGACCATAGTAGCCAATGCAATAATGAATTTAGACGAATTTTTAACCAAGGCATAAGCCTGGTAAATAAAAACTACTATGAAAAATAATATAGATAGGCTCATAGCAGAAAAACTTAAAATAGAACTAGAAACCAAGACCCGTAGGCATTTTATAAAACAATGCGCTACAGGTATGGGTGGTCTTGCATTAAGCTCAATATTTATAGGGTGTGACCCATTGAGCTCGGGTAAATCAATAGCTGGTATTAACTCAGGCTTCTCCGAACGAGACTTAAATCCGTTGGCTACATTGCCACCTCCATTTTCACCCAGAGCGAAAAATGTTATATACTTACATATGGCAGGCGCGCCCTCACAATTAGAAATGTTCGATTACAAGCCCGAACTGGCAAAGCTTAATAATCAAGAATGTCCACAATCACTTTTAGAAGGAAAGAAGTTTGCGTTTATACGAGGTACACCTAAATTATTAGGTCCACAGGCAACCTTCAAACAAGAGGGGAAATCTGGCAATTGGGTTTCCGATAATTTACCGCATTTCAAAAAAGTGGTTGATGAGGTAGCCTTTTTAAAAGCCGTTCATACCGACCAATTCAACCACGGTCCCGCACAATTATTTATGCATACGGGTAGTGCTAGATTGGGTAGACCTTCTATTGGGTCTTGGGTTACCTATGGTCTTGGCTCTGATAATCAAAATCTCCCCGGTTTTGTGGTTCTAACTTCTGGCGGCAAGGCACCTAGCGCAGGTAAAAGTGTTTGGGGAAGCGGATTTCTACCTTCTGTTTATCAAGGTGTACAATGTCGATCAAAAGGTGACCCTGTATTATATATCGATGATCCCGATGGTATATCTCGCGATTTAAAAAAGAATACCATCAATGCGATTAATGACATCAACAAAAAAGAATACGCAAAATATGCCGACCCAGAAATTTTAGCACGAATCAATCAATATGAAATGGCGTATCGCATGCAAATTGCTGTTCCAGAGGTAATGAATATTAATAACGAACCACAACATATTAAAGACATGTACGGGGTAGAACCAGGCAAGGAATCCTTTGCTAATAACTGCCTTTTAGCTCGTAAATTAGTTGAAGATGGTGTTCGTTTTGTTCAGTTGTTCGACTGGGGATGGGATGCCCATGGTACCGATGCCAGTACAGCAGTTGATTTAGGATTAAAAAATAAATGTCGAGAAATCGATAGACCTATGAGTGCCTTATTACTTGATCTAAAACAACGCGGACTTTTAGAGGATACTTTAGTCGTTTGGGGTGGTGAATTTGGCAGAACCCCAATGCAGGAAAACCGGGAAGGGAAAACAATGGGCTTTAAAGGGCGTGATCACCATGGTGATGCTTTTACCATGTGGATGGCCGGCGGAGGAATTAAAAAAGGTGCTTCTCACGGTCAGACCGATGCCATCGGTTTTTCTGGGGTAGATGGCAGGGTATCCGTTCATGATGTTCATGCAACAATATTACATCTTCTTGGCTTCGACCATGAACAATTTACGTTTGATTTTCAAGGTAGACCTTTTCGATTAACAGATGTGGAAGGAGAAGTCATTCGTGAAATTCTGGCTTAATTCCGATTTAATAATACCAACCTGTACTTTATGACCAAATTACGACACCTTTTTATTTTAGCATTATTGCTTATCGCTAGTGAGGGTAGCAGTCAAGAACAAAAATCGATTCAATTTTTTCAAACCGATTGGGGGCGTACTATTTCTTGGGATGCTTTTTGCGAAAAGACAGCCGCTGCCGGATATGATGGAATTGAAATCTGGTTTCCGAACACAGTAGATGATCAAAATAATTTAAAGGCGGCATTAAAAAAACACAATTTAAAAGTGGCATTTTTGAACGGTACTAATAAATCATTACCCTTTGAAGAGAGCCTAAAAAGCTATGAAGCGCATTTAAGAATGTTGACCACGTGGTGGCCTGTATATATTAATTGCCATACAGGCAGTGATTTTTTCACTTTTGAACAGAACAAAGCGTTTATTGACATGGCCAACAAAATTGCGAAGGAAAGTAAAATTCCAATATATCATGAAACCCACCGAGGGCGTTTTAGCTTTAACCTGCCCGATACTAAAATCTATTTATCTGAAATACCCGAGCTTAAATTAAATCTAGACATAAGCCATTGGATGGTGGTACACGAATCTTTACTGGAAGGACAAGATAATACGCTTGAAAAAGTGTTAGAACGCACACAACACTTACATGCACGTGTAGGACATGCAGAAGGGCCACAAGTCAATGACCCAGAAGCGCCCGAATGGAAAAAGGCCGTTGATAGACATCTAGATATCTGGGAAAAAGTAATCAGGAAAAACTGGGAAACCAAAAATATATTTACGCTCACTACAGAATTCGGACCTGCTGATTATATGCCAACTTTACCCTATACCAGAGCACCGGTAGCGAATCAATGGAAGGCGAACCTCTATATGATGAAGGTAATCAAAGAACGAATGAATATCGAGTAACCCTTTGCCACTATGGATGTTTTAAAACAACTTTTTGGAAGACTTCACCCGCTAGTGGTTCACTTGCCCATTGGGTTTATTATCGTCGGATTACTGTTACAGTTCTATGATAGAAAACAAAAGGAATTTAACCACTTGATATCTTTAATTTACTTATGGACAGGGTATTTCGCTGTTTTAGCTTGTGCCACAGGATATTTACACTATTTAGGGGAAGGTTATTCTTTCGATTCTATAAAAGTTCACTTATGGTCTGGTATTGCCACTGCGCTATTTTCTTTCTTAATGTGGGCGAAGCTAAAAGATAAATCCATAGTGCCTTTTTTAACAAAGATTCCAGTACTGGTTTTATCTGTGCTCATTTTTATCCTGATTTCCTTTACCGGGCATCAAGGCGGTAATATTACGCATGGAGAAGATTATTTGATAGAACCCCTACCCAATTCACTAAAGACTGCCTTGGGATACGAAATTTTTGAAGAAAAGAAAATAGTGCTTACCGATGAGAATTGGGAAGCTGCCATTTTGTATGATGCTGTTATTCAACCCATACTCAATAATAATTGCGTAAGCTGTCACAATGCTAAAAAAGCAAAAGGAGAACTACTTTTAAACACAAAAGAAGGTATCTTAGAAAGCGGTGAAAATGGTCCTGTGGTATTAACTAGCCATGCAGATAAAAGCGATTTATTTATTCGAATGGAATTACCGAAGAGTGACGACAACCATATGCCGCCAGATGGAAAAAAACAACCCTCAAAAGAAGCTATTAAACTAATTGGTGTTTGGATCGAGAATGGTATTTCGTTTGATAAAACTATAGGAGAACTAGGGTTAGAAAAATCACTCTTCCAATCTTTCTTTCCAACAATCATACAAACAGATTATCCAGATGTCGCAATTGCTGCTGCATCTCAAGATAGTATACTAAGGATAAAAAATAGCGGACTTCATTTAAATACAATGAGTGAGAATACCCACTATTTAAAAGTCTCCGCACTTAATTTAAAAAGTTTTAATGATAGTGATTTTCAATTGCTAAAATCTGTAGCATCCCAAATAGCAGTACTCGACCTTGGGGGCACTCAAATAACGGATGCTATTTTTACAGACATCGCAAGTTTACCTCATCTTACGATTCTAAAATTAGATAATACTACAATTACCGGCAGCCAAATAGAACGTTTAAAAATGCTCGAGCATCTAACCTCCATTAACCTTAGCAACACAACATTTAAAGAAGAAAACCTGAACAAGCTCAAAGACTTTAAGAAGTTAGAAAAAGTTTTTCTATTTAACTCTGGCTTAGATAAGTCGGGAACAGAAATCATCGGCCAAGGCAACATAGTTGTTGAATATGGCAATTATACCCTACCCATTGTAGCTAGGGATAGCATAGAATTCTAATGGTTTACGTTCAAACCGGATAACCGATTTTTTTAGAACCTACTAAAAAAAACTGTAGTCAAAAGTCACCTATTCGGTGAGTAAAAAATTTTACCTCTCACAAAACCCAAATTAATAGGTGATTGCAAAATAAAGTTACTAGACCCCCTATGAGCTTTTATTTATTCTGAGTAATATCTGGATCTAAAATTTTAAACACCATGTTTATGATTTGAAAATTTAAAGCTCGGCAAGTTTACTTGATTGAATTATTTTGTTTAATAGCTCAGGTACTACCTTACCAATACACCTTTAATCAACTTATATATATTATAAAAGATCAATTCTATTAGCTTGTTCTACTCATTAAATACTCACAGTCATTACACTTTCAAATAAATCAGCAAGATCGGCCCCTAACAATGGTTTTGAAATATAATCACTAACAATACCATAACTATTCCCTTTATTGATTTGACTTAATTCAAAGTGAGAACTAACTATAAAAATTTGCGGTTTAATTTCTAATGGCAATTTCACAAATTCATCTAAGAATTCCCATCCATTCATGACCGGCATATTCAAATCTAATAAAATAACATCCGGTAAACTTTTTCCAGAAATCACCAAAGCAGAAAGGTTTACCAGTGCCTCATAACCATCTTCGTAAACCAAAATATTGGAACCAAAATAATTATTGTGGTTAAGTAGAACCCTTGTACCGTAGACACAAATAGGGTCATCATCAATTATACAAATAGTTTTATTTTTCATAGTGGGGGATTATTTATGTATACTATATATCCAATTTCCTATATAAATTTGGATCAACAAAACTAAATGTAGTATATTTCTTACATTATTACAATATAAAAAAATAATTTCCAACAAAATTGCAAATCACAAAATTCGTAAAGAGTTTATGCCCAATAGTAAACAAGAAGCTTTGTAGAAATAAGCGCCTCAATTATATCAAATATAGGGTATAGGGGCCTTTTAACTTTACCTGAATATCAACTGGAGTAAAAGTTACCTCAGCATAGGTATTAGCAGTTTAAGACATACTCAAGGCTTCTTAAAATCGATGGGTTGTGCAGGCATCCTATTACTGTCTATATTCATGTTCAAGATCTTTACTACGGTTGGTGCTATTTGAGTGGTGTACAATTGCTCGTTACTTGCTTCACCAGTAAACTTAACATCAGGACCTAAAATAGCAATCCACGTTTGTTCTGCCCCTGCAACATCGATACCATGACTTGTCCATTTAGAACCTTCTTCTATACCTTCTCCTCTGCCATGATCCGTAGTAATGATAACATAGGTATTGTCTTTATAAAAGGAGTCCGTTTGCACATAATTCCACAAATCGGCAATCAATGCATCTGTGTTATGTAATGATTTCGTGTAAAAATCAAAATGGCCGTCATGAGCGAAATCATCTGTTTCACCATAAGAGATGAATACCAATTTCGGATGGTTCTTTTTCATGTATTCTTTCGCATACTGATGCGTAAAAACATCCAACCTTACGCTCTCCCAAATAACAGGTGCCTGGCGTTGAATCTCATTTAAAAATAGTTCCCTATCATTTAAATCTCCTGTAGCATCCATATATCCAGCATTTACAGGTACACCACTTCTCTTATCATTTATGATGAACGGAAAAACATCCCAACTACCAAACCCGGCAACTTTACCTGTATAGGCTTCAGTAGTATTCGCCAATTCTAATAGGGTAACATTTTTGTTATATATTTTATCATTACTATCAATGGTTGCATCATCTGCCCTACCCGTTAGTATCTCGTTATACCCAGGGTATGAAAACATCATTTTATTGGTAAGGTTCACGGTACTATTTTTAGTTCTATTACCATGCAATTGTCCTTCTTTGGCTATCGTATTCCAGAAGAAAGGCATTAATAGCGTCCTATTTTCTTCAATAGAGGACCCAACAAAATTTTCGGTCAGGGCATTTTTATCATGGGTATAGCTACTGTTCAATAAAGTAGTGTCGATCCCTGTAAAAACATCTTGCCAACGAACCCCATCTAACGTAATTAAAATAACATTTGGGTTGGTGTCTTGTTGCGCCTTCATTGACAGCGATCCAAACAACACCGTAGCAAGTGAAATTCTTAAAAGTGTTTTCATAGATTGTCTCATTTTTAGTTTAGAATAACTGTATTGCAAACCAATTAGCTTCGTATAAGTATAGGGTGCAATAGCGCACCCTATAAAAGTAAGAAGTATTTGGTTGTAACCTTTCTGATATTAAACATAATAAGTGGACAACTTTTTAAATCTAAAAATAGAATTCAAAATGATGAATTTAAAAAAGTTGAATCTTAAACTTATCAACTTTAATACATTACAAATTAAAGGGCTCAACAAATTTCTTTGTGAGCCCTTTTTTAATGTATATCTTTATTAGTTTTCTAATTGTCTTTATACGAGTATGAATACGAATCTTTAGTGCTCATTTGCGTATCGTTAAGAACAAATGCCATATTCTTTAACTTATCTCTACGGTTAAGTTCATTAGCCTCTTGTAAGACCGTTTTATCGGTAACGCCGGCTCTTGCCACAAATAAGGTGGCATCGACATAATCAGCAATCAACAAGGTATCGGTTACTGGTATGGAGACTTCCTTCATCATTGAAATAAAGTTTTCAAAAGCCTTACCAGATAACAATTGAGGAGCATTTGGTGGTACATCGCCACTTAAACAAATTCTATGATCCAGACTATTGTTTAAGCCTTGGTATACATAATCTTTCCAATCACTACTTGGGTTCAAGAGATAATCGGTAAAACCTCTAGTTTTTAGACCCATACCAAAATAATTATGAAGTTCCTGGTTTCCCAAATCAGCACCTACTAATAGAACTTTCTTGTTCATATTATGGTATGCAATTGAAAGATTCTAAGCGATTATACTTTTACCTTCTCTATTTATTTCTATCACATTTAAATGCACACTTATGTTCTTTAATTTAAATCTTCATCCATATAAAAGTCATTAACACATTTTAAGAACTACTATTCTATTCTTACAAAGCTCTATTTTAAATTAAAGCGAAAACTTGTAATTTTCATATACCATAAATTCAAAGTTACTACTGAAAACCAAAAATTAGATAACACATACCCACTAACAAGTTCATTTTAAGCTTCATCGCAAAGTTCTACTCAAGAATCGACTTTAAAAATAGAATCGTACCAAGCCTATAAATCAATAGAAAGATTCAATAATATTAATTTTGGTGATATCTATCGTTAAAAGTTAGTTTTTAGAATAGGTTTTTTATTTACTTTTGACAACGACCTTTACCAACCATGACCGAAAATATAAAACAAATGTTCAGTAAAATGAACGATGAAACCCGCCAAGAAGCTCTAGAATGCTTATTGATGGAATTTGATGTGAAAAGCACCAAGCATATTCAAAAAAATTGGATCATTGGTGGTCGTATTCCTGAAGAACATCAAGAAAAGATTGTTCAAATTTTTCAAAATTTCTTAAGAATTCAAATCTATAGAATTAATGAAATAAAGGTGAATCTTTAGTGCGTAACCACCTAGTTGGTTTTTTCAAAATTATTTGCCCACTTTTCCATCCTAATAATTAGATATATTAAAAAACCGACACACTATAAAAGATGCATCGGTTATTTAACTCACTCAAACTATATCTAAACTCGCTACAAAGATGGGTTCATTAATCTGGTTTAAGTTAACCTGAACATTAAGGTTACTTTAAATTCAGTGGTTCTAATAAGGTATATAATAATTCATAATGTTGGTAGTGGCGATAAATGAATCTGCACTAAAAACATATAGAAAGAAACACAATTGCCCGTCATAGCTGCCACTTCCACAGCAATTTTAGCTATTCAAACGTTATACAACATAAGTCAATATGCTTATGAAATTTTCATAAATGTTATCAACAATTGGGCATAATAACTTTTATAGTGCATTTCATCGAATAAAACGAACTTTTCATCGTTAATGGATAAAGTTTAAATATTTTCGAAATGCGTTACTATTTCAGCCATAAAATTATTTTAGCCTTTACATGAAATTTAAATTATCCAGAACCTTTTTCGTCCCTCTAGCTACCATTATTTTTCTTTTAAGCTTATCTTCTTGTGGTAAGGACTATGATTTAGTATCAGAGTATGTAATACGTGACACCAATCAAAAAGTACAATTAAATACTGCTCAAGACAACAACCTACAACCTGTTGCCATGGTGAATAATAGTACTACCAACGCATTAAAAAAAAGTAAATAAGACCAATGTTGCAACTAATGCAACAAAGGGCTTACCGTCAACATCGCAAACTAGTACCGCTATATTATTTTTTAGCTCTGGTTTTGAAGGTGTGCAACTTTCTAAAAATAAATACGATTACCAATACATTACCGGCACCGATACGGAAACCGTTTTTTCTTGGCCTCCTTCAATATTAGGGTCTTCAATTAATGACAAATAGCCAAGAGGTATACATACAGTTAAAGATGTTGGCGGACCGGCAATAGACAATTATTTAGAAGAAATTATTGGTTGGAACGGAAAGGAGACCACTACCTTGTTTCAACGTATAAATTATGATGTTCAGGTTTATTATAGTCTAGTTACATTTTACTAGCATCCCCACTTATGGAACTCTTTTTTTTTCTCGTCCAAGTTTCTATTTCTTGAACTCTTTTAGAAGTTAGATTTTTGTTCTGAGTTTCAAACACGGATTTAAACCCATTTGACTTTTCGAGGTTGATTAACTTAATAACACTTTCTTCAACTTCATTTTCTGATTGTGATACTTTGGAACTTAAATTAGGATTCGAAAATACATTTCGTTCTGAATTAGGCACCTCAGCAACTATTACTTTCTCTTCAAATTCTTCAAAAACACCCAGAAAAGGCAGAAGATATAATAAGCACCCAAAACAGACTACAACAATTAAACTTAAATTAATCTGCAAATCAATTGTAAAAAAAGTAATAATTATCAAGGTAAAATTACTCACAAAAAGTAAAAATGTAGCTTGTTTATGATTAAGGCCAAGTCGCAATAATCGATGATGAATATGATTACTATCTGCAACAAAAGGACTTTTCTTTTGCATCATTCGAACAACAAACACACGAAGTAAATCGAATAATGGATAAGATAAAATTGCTAATAGTAATATGGCGGAATTATTAGAATTATAAAACTGAACATTCTCTGGATTAATGTTCAGAAACTTTATTCCTTGATAAGCCAATAAGAATCCTACAATTAAAGAGCCACAATCCCCCATAAAAATTTTACTGTCATCAGAAAAATTATACTTTAAAAAACCTAGCAAGGAACCTATTAAAACGGCAGATAGTAAGGTCATAATGAAATTATCTGCCATAAAAAAAGCGATTCCAAAACCAAGGCTAGCCAAGATTGAAATAGAAGCAGCCAAACCATCAATACCATCTATTAGATTAACGGAATTTATTACTAAAACAAAAACAAAAATTGTGAACAATATCGAAACAAAGTATGGCAATTCACCTATACCTAATAAGCCATGAAAATCAGTTATCCTAACATCTTGAAGCACACAAACCATAGAAATAGCAATTAATTGAATTACTAATTTCTTTTTAGTCGTCATAAAAACTAAATCATTCTTAATACCTAAAAATAGTAATATGATTGTTGCAGAGAGTAAGGAAAGTAAATTACTTAAATCTGAAACTGTATTTTTAAGAAAAGGTACAAATAGCAAAAGTGTTAATGAGAATGTAATAAATAAACCCATACCTCCAAGTTTAGGTACTTTATCAGTATGAACGCTTCTTTCCTCAGGTTCATCCATTAATTTTTTTGTCTTCGAAACGTAAATTATAACAGGATAAAGGTTGAACCTTGTAGCCATTACGTAAGCAAGAATCGCTGAAATAATAGTTAAAAAAGGTAAACTATTCACCATCTCTTGGATTGAATCCATTTAATATTCAATTAGCCTTTCATAAAAATCACCATTGAGATTAATATGAAAATTGGTTTATGTTGGTTCTAATTTTTAAATTAATGAACACGTAAGATTTGGGACAAAAAAAAAGACAACTCATCTTTTCTCACGATAAAACTAAGGCCTAAGTTTAATAATTTTGGGTTCTATCGATATGATGCAAGCAAAATCGTTGTTCGGTATAATCACCAGTATCATTTGGCTAATCGTTGAATTACCATCTTACAAATTAAGCTAAAAGGCTTATTCAAGTATTGTAAATTAAATCTTACATATAATTAAAATGCCAAAAAATTAACCTTAAAAAACGTCGACCACTTACATTCGAAAATGTAGAAAAAACATTGAAATTTTAAATTGTCTTTAAAATACATAGTAGATACTTCATCAAAATTATCTTTCAAATTCGCTAACTTTACCTATCAAATTTCTTATCGTAATTGTATACCATCATAGACATAGAGACTACCGGAAACGGTATAAAGGGCAACAAAATAACCGAAATTTCCATATTTAAATATGATGGTCATGAGGTTGTGGATGAATATACCTCATTGGTAAATCCAGAATGTGAAATATCCACTTTTATCACAAGCCTTACGGGCATCGACAATAACATGGTGCGCAATGCACCTGTACTAGAAGACATTATACCAGAAATTGAAGCAATTACAAAAGACACGATTTTCGTTGCGCATAGTGTAAACTTCGATTATAACGTTATCAAAAATGAGTTTAAACAACTAGGGCGTGAATTTTCTAGAAAAAAACTCTGTACTGTACGTCTTTCAAGGAAGTTACTGCCAGGTTATAATTCGTACAGCTTAGGTAAATTAACTGCAGCTTTAGGTATTCCTTTAACCGATCGCCATAGAGCAAGAGGTGATGCCCAAGCTACTGTATTATTGTTTCATAAACTTTTAAGGTCTGAAAATGCTGAAAGTGTTTTCAAATTATTCTTAAACTCAAAATCACAAGAAGCAACGCTACCACCTGCATTGCCAAAAGAGGAGTACGATAAACTACCGACAACCCCTGGCGTGTATTATTTTAAAAATGAAAAGGGAAAAATTATTTATGTAGGAAAGGCCATTAACATTAAAAAAAGGGTTTTAGGCCATTTTTATGATAAGAAAACAAAAGAAATTACACTTTGTTCAGAAACGGCCTCTTTAGACTTTGAAGAAACTGGGAATGAGTTAATCGCCTTATTGAAAGAATCTGCTGAGATTAAGCACCATTACCCTAAATATAATAGTGCACAAAAAAGGTCCATACAGCAATATGGAATATTTAGTTATGAAGACCGTAATGGCATAATTCATTTAGCCTTCAATAAAATAAAAATGACCCCTAATGCTCTTGCCATATGTTACAGTCCAACTGAAGCCAGGCAGTATTTAGAAGCGTTATGCAACACCTTTGAACTTTGCCCAAAATATTGTCACCTTCAAGAAAATGTCACAAGCTGCTCTCATTATAAGATTAAACAATGCATTGGCATATGCTCTAATACAGACTTAGTGTATACGTATAATGAACGGGTACAAGAGGCCTTACAAAGTTTAAAAGAGATTCAATCAGATTTAGTTATAAAAACAAATGGCCGAAATAGTGAAGAGAATGCCTTTGTTATTATTCAAGAAAATAGTTATGCAGGTTACGGCTTCGTACCAAAAGAAACTCCCATAGAACATATAGAAGACCTAGAAACCTATATTATACCACAGAAAAATACGCTAGAAACACAAAGAATTGTTGAAAGCTATATTCGAAAAAACCCGAATGCAATTTTCTCTCTTTAGTCAGAAAACTTTGATTGATTTAGTCCTTCATTTTCTTATACATCCTAATTACAAAAAGCAACCACAGCATAAAGACTATGGAGATGAAAATTGAATAAATTAGAACAAATTCCACTACTTTTTATATTTAAGATAGTTCATAAAACCTAGAATAGTTGGTGCCCAAAATGCAATAAAGATTGCATCCAATTTCTTTCCAGATAAGAAAAGAAATTCAGATACAATTATTATAGAAATAACTACTAAGAGCATTATAACATTCATTAGGCCAATACGCTCAATAAAATTTTTAAACATCACCGTAATTTAAATCCTAATTAAAGGAATTAATTAATACTATATAAACTAGGACACTTTATTATTCTCAAACAATAAAGTGTCCTATATATCTCTATTTTAAAATGTTGAAGGGCAAACATAATCTGTTGTACGAACGCCTTCTTTTTTTAGCGCACCAAAACCGCCTTTTACATCTATTAAATTATGAATACCGCGACTTTTTAAAATTGATGATGCTATAACTGACCTATAACCACCTGCGCAATGAACTAAAAAATCTTCCTTCTCAGGATATTCTGCTAAATGCTTATTCAGTTCACTTAAGGGCGTGCTTTCAGCATCTAAAACATGTTCGCTCTTAAACTCACCTTTCTTACGAACATCAAAAACCTTAATATCAGCACTGTCTAACATCTTCTTAGCCTCTTCTGCGCTTATAGAAGTGATTTCATCGATTTCTTTACCTGCTGCTTTCCAAGCTTCGATACCTCCTTTTAAATATCCTATAGAGGCATCGAAACCTACCCGAGACAATCTAGTTACGGCCTCTTCTTCCATACCCTCTGGTATCACCAACAACAATGGTTGCTTTGTATCTGCAATTAAAGCGCCTACCCACGGTGCAAAATCCCCATTTAAACCAATAAAAATTGATCTTGGAATATGGCCTTTTACAAATTCATCTTGATGTCTAACATCCAATACCAAAGCTTCTGATTCATTAGCTATCAACTCAAATTCTTCAGGCGAAAGACCTCTGGTACCGCGGTCTAAAACCATTTCAATATCCTCGTAGCCTTCCTTATTCATCTTTACATTTAATGGGAAATACTTTGGCGGCGGTAACAAACCGTCTGTAACTTCTTTTACAAACTCTTCTTTAGTCATATCTGCCCTAAGAGCATAGTTCATCTTCTTTTGATTCCCCAATGTATCGACCGTTTCTTTCATCATATTTTTACCACAAGCAGACCCTGCTCCGTGCGCTGGGTATACAATGACATCATCTGATAAAGGCATAATTTTAGTACGCAAGCTATCGAATAAGGTGCCGGCCAATTGTTCTTGCGTCATGTCTGCAGCTTTTTGTGCTAGATCGGGCCTCCCTACATCACCTAAAAACAGGGTGTCACCAGAAAAAATCGCATGGTCTTTTCCTTCTTCGTCCTTTAATAAATATGTGGTACTCTCCATAGTATGACCAGGAGTATGTAATACCTTAAAAGTAATCTTACCTAATTTAAACTCTTCACCATCTTTTGCGATAATAGCATCAAATGAAGGATTTGCGGTTGGTCCAAAAATTATTGGAGCCCCAGTTTCTTTGGAAAGTGTAACATGACCACTTACAAAGTCGGCATGAAAATGAGTTTCAAAAATATATTTAATTTTGGCCTTATCGTTCTTAGCTCTTTTCAAATAAGGGGTAACCTCACGTAAGGGATCTATAATAGCTACTTCTCCATCACTCTCAATATAATATGCTCCTTGAGCCAAACACCCTGTATATATTTGTTCTATGTTCATAATTAACTAATATTTATCAATATACCACTTGATTATCAACCTTCAAAATACAAGGTATAATCAATTCGACTATAATTTTTCTTTTGCTATTTTACTGTTTTCATAGGCCACTTTGGCTGCTAACAGTGAAATTTCATTCGGATTATCATAAAAATCTACCGCCTCTTTCGTTTTTACGAATAAAAACTCTCGCTGTAATTCTTTAATAATTCCAGTATTAAATATAATATCTCGGGTTGGCCCTATGGCACCCGCAATATAAAATTGAATACCTCTTTCACGAATATCATGA
>TARA_R110002051_G_scaffold292402_4_pt1 | contig 20627 bp, 11 predicted proteins | sample TARA_R110002051 | Tara Oceans TARA_R110002051 (sample SAMEA4397023) | marine metagenome | biome: Polar Biome; feature: [MES] marine water layer (ENVO:01000295) within the mesopelagic zone...; material: water (ENVO:00002006), including particulate matter (ENVO:01000060) such...
TACTAATTGCTCATCTGATTCAGTTTTTTTACTAAATACATCTGACTTACCTATCCACTCTATTATATAAGGATGATGCTTTTCATTATGTTCAAATATAGTCTTCCTATCATATTGAGGATTAGATTTATTTTTAATAACATTTTCAGTACCTTTACGATTTACTTTTCTTAATTTTTGAGGCTTACCCCATCCTCTTTGTTCTTTAATAATCCACCAGTTTTTTCTTTCAGCATTCTTATTATTAACATTGATGTTACTTTTTATTCTATTATAAAAAAGCTTCATTTTTCTTGTTTCGTTAGCTCCAAATCTAGTTCTTCCAACGATTGGACCTACACCTTCCATAAACTCTTTAAAGCTACCATCTTCTTTATTACTAACAGTTCTAGCTCTTCTTATTAGAATATTATAACTATCTACATTTATATTGATACCTAATTCTTTTAACCAAGCAAAATCAAGTATATTGTAATAGTTTTCATTAGTATTATTACCACTTATAAGGTCATCGAACCTTCCTAAATCTTTATAATCTTCAAATATTGTTGTTAAATCATTTGCATAATCATCCGCTACTGAATCTTCCATTCCAGATTCACTGTCAGACAATCCTAGTTCCCTATTTCCTTTAGTATCATTCGTGTTGGCAAACTCTTTATCATGCCATGCAATAAACTCTTTCTTTAAGTCTGGATATTTAGTTAAAGTTTTTAACATAGACATTTTAAATAGTTCTGAATCAACAATATTACGACCATATCTAGCTTTATTTACATTTTTAAAATCTTTAAGAATATGTCTAAACATTGTATGAGAATCCATAACGAATGTATCATGATAATCTCTAATATAATTATCTACTTTATCTAATACATCTTCTTCTGTAGTAGGTTCAAATAAATCCATTTGATTTTTGTTAATTTTTCTCATATACAAAGGTTTTAATTTCTCAGATTTAACATCTTCTAAATGAACACGAAGCATAATTTTAGTACCATCTTTAGGAATAGCATAAGACAAACCTATCTTTTCTTTCTTTTTTATTTTATCTAAGGCTCTATAAAAAACACCTACTTCTTCAGTCCTTAATGGCATCATTTTTCCAGACTTTAAATCTTCCTCATGCTTACTATTCCACCATTGAATTAACTTCTTAGATGCAGCTATATGTAATCCTAAGAAATCTTGATAAATTGCATTAACATCTACAGAAGCTCTAGGTTTACCTGCTTTGTCTAAAACTTTTTCTCCTGTAAGATATTTAGGAATGTAGTCTTTCTTAATATCCTTCCCAGCATTTACATATAACTCTAACATAAACGATTCAATTTTTGTTATATCAGTGGTATAACTTGAATGTAATCTATCCATTTTTAATAAAGCTAATTCAAATTCACTAAAACCAAATTCTTTTATTTCCTTTTCGGTAACCGTTCTATTAAATCTTGCAACTGTGCTACTATTATAACCTAAAGTATAAACTGCTGCTTCACCACCAGAATAATACAGAGGAGCTCCGCCAGCATTTCCTAATACTGTATGATTTACTCCTAACATTAAAAAAGCTTCACCATTATATTTTTGAGCATCCAGCATCCAGAATCTAATCATTTTATCAAACCATTTATTAGCATAGTTATTCCATTTTTTATTTAATTCTAAGTCTGCTTTATTGAGACCAAATAAGCTCATCCAATCACTTTCATCGTAAGAAATTGTTTTATCCTTAGTATCTTCAGGCACCATACCCTTCATAGCACCAAATTGCCCAAGCATATTCATATTAAAAGCATATTGCCTAAATACGTTTGCAGCTATACTGCTTTCTCTTCTTATAAAATAATCGTTTATAATAGACATATATTCATTATATTTCTCAGCACCTAAATTAGCTTTTATTTTCTCAGGTATCATCACAGCATCAAAAGTTCTTTCAATTTCTATTTTTCCTTCTTCAGTTTGATATCTTCTTACAAAATTAGCTGCATCATCATATTCAAGACCAGCAGCAGCGGCCTCATCATAAGCCAAGTCCCTCTCTTTCTTTGATAATCTTTCATAACCATAATGCTTGGGTGAAAGTTTTGATAATGGACCTATAATAGGAATCAAGAAATGGTTTACAAAATTTTCATTTTTCTGTTGGTCTCTTCGTCTCTCATTTTGATAGTTGTTTTTATCAGTATAAAAATAATTTATAATTCTATTTAATGAAGTCTGCCATTCAGGAGTTGGTAAAAATTCTCCAAGTTCTTCATTTTCTGTATTCCCACCTTCTCTTATAGTCTTTTGAAATTTTTGATATTGAGGATTAATACTTCCATCATCTAATATCAACCCATGCTTACCTCTTTTATATTCAATAGATTGCTTTATAAACCAAGGTAAATGAAAAGATATTGACCCATCTAAAGTTATGGTAGGAGCAAATCCTGAAGTATTATCATAGTATGCCCATTCTGTATCAGAATATCCAAGGTCTCTTAATAAGTCTTGCATATTTACATCTTTCATCCCCAGCATATTAACTTTTAATGACTGTTGTAATGCTTGTGTTACTCCAGGTATCTCCATAATAGCGCTAAATAATTGAGAATTGTATTTTTTATGTATACTTTTACCAGATATATTCAAACGAAGATTATTTTGATATTCAGATGACCTAATTGTTTTTTGAAAATCCCCCATAATTGAATTTAATCTAGCAAAAATATCTTTTAGCAGTAATTTATCTTCAGCAGAACCCTTTTTAAGAATATTAAATATTGTTGTTGCTACTCTAAACCCATGCTCTTTAGAAACCTTTCTATCTAAATTTAACTGTCTGGAATTAAATTCATGTTTATATGTCTCAAATGTCTCTATAATTTTATCAAAAACTGCTGTAGGATTATAAGAAGATATTAAAGACATAGGTATAATAATTACTTTATCATTTTGAAATCTTTTTACAAATTGTTTTCTAAATTTCATAAGATTTGTTGGACTTTGAAGATTATTAACTATCTCAGGAACGATACCGTATTTAGCTAAATTAGACTTTGTTTTTTCCCATGGGTATAAAACTCTTTCAGTAGTTATATTACCCTTTTGATATTCTTGAACGGTTTTAAGGAATATGTCAAGTTCATCGTGATTGAGTTCTCCATTTAATTTTGGACCTAAACTTTCAAACAATAAACTATAATACTTAGAAGACTCGTCATGCCCTTGATAAGGTAATAATTTAGTATACATCCATTCCATGCCACTTACATTATAAGGACCTTGAATCATTTTAGCTATACGTAAATACTGTTGAAATGCAAAATCATAATAAGGGTCTTTGTATTCGTCCCCTTTCTTAATAAAGTCTTTTTTACCAAAATTATTTGTTGATTTTGCAACTTTTTGAATATGGTCTAAATAATCACTTTGGAATTCAAATCCAACAATATCAGTTGTACCATCACTATTTTTAGTTACATCTATTGCAAACCACCCTAACCCATTAGGTTTAAAAGGCATTCCTTCAACTTTAAATTTATGCTCTTCAAGTCTAGGCCTTGGCTTTACTATTCCTGAATCAGAGAAGATTATTCTATGAATACCTGTTTTTTCTGGGTTTAATCCCCTACCATCAGTAAATTGATTCTTATGAAAAGCATCATGACGTAAACCTACTACATAAGAGTCTTTACTACTAGTTGTATACCTTATAATACCATAATTATTTTCCATAAACATTTCATAATATTCTTGAATTGTTTCTGACTCTAAAGACTTAACTCCTTTAAAATTCTTTTGTAAAAATGGAACAAATTCATTAGTAACTATATCTCTTTCAGCTGTAGTTGTATTTATCCCTCCATGCCCCATACTTCCTAGTTGGCTTATATTTAATTTTCCAGATTTTTGTGATATGATTTTTGAAAAGGTATAATTAAATCTTACTTTTTCAATATAATCTTGTATCTTAACTCCAGTTTCATCAAGCTTCTTTTGAAATGATGGAGAGTCTATTTTTTTTAACATTTTATCTTTAATTAGGAATTCTTTTGCTCCCTTAGCCTTTTCAAGAGCAGAGTCTGTAATAGGTTGTGTAGTTAGTGCTACTTCAATAAATTGTTTAGCTATTCCTGCTGTTATATTACGAACAAGAGCTCTTTTCTTTTTAGATGGTTTATATTTTCTCTTTGTTAATTTAAACTTAGAGTTAATAAATTTATCAAAATTACTAAAAGACATATCAACAAATTTTTCTATAGCCTTATCTATATGTTTCCCTTCAGCTTTATAAATATTCTTAAGCATTTTACTAGCGTCTAATATGTTTGCTAAATTAGTTCCAAATAATTCCTTAACTTCAGAAATCAATGCAACATGAGCTAATACCCATTCTCTTCCTTCAAGTTTGTCCATACTTGAAATATTAAAATCAGGGTCCATTAAAATATTTTCACCTAAATCTTCAATAACCATATCAGAATTTCCAAGTCCAGCTTGGTCTCTAATTTCACCTAGAACTTCTTCTTGAATTTTAGTATCAAGAACTTCAAAGTTGTAAGTTCCATCTAAATCTGCAAGCATTTCAGATAATTGTTTTATCGTTGTATTTTGGTCTAATTCCCATGGTCTTACATAAACATTAGTTGCAGCTGTCTTACCAAATAAAAGTTCCTTAATCCATTGATATACACGCTTTAACCATCCTTGTAGCTTAGTATCTTCTTTAATAGATTTTAAATGACTTTTTAAAGCAGTTTTACCTATAACTGTAACAATAACTTCTTCCATAAATCGATTGATATCTTTTTCAAATAAATCTACATAGTCTTTTTTTATATCTGCTATTATTTTGGCACCAAATTTATTATTTGGATTATTTAATTCATCATATAATTCTTTAAATAATTTAGGATTAGACAGTCTTAATTGAGTAATAAATGGATGCATAAATTCATGGAATGGTGTATCTAAAGCACTCTTAGCAGCAACTTTAGTATCAATATAAATTGTATCAGTATTAGGGTCATACCATCCTGCATCTTTTCCAATATCTACATTATTATTAATAGCATATTCTAAATGCTCAGAATTTTCTCTATCAAACACTACAACATTAAATTTACCACCACCTAACATCGTAAACTTACTAGCAACTTTATCTAGTATATTAGTTACTTCTTCAACTGTTGCTTCACCTTTAGATTTAGGTGTAGTTTTCCTTGCTTGAGGACCTGCTTTTTTAAGGTTAGCTATATCTTGGTCAATTTTTAAAATATCAGCTTCAACTGCAGCTATTGATTGATGCAATATTGGTTCTGCTCCCTTATCATAACCTATAAACTTTTCTTCTGCAAACTTCTTTAATGACTTTAATTCGTTTAACAATTCTTCTCTTCTAATTAAAAGATTTTCCATTGCTACACTTTCTGTCAAATCTCCAGTAAGGTCTACAATTCTTTTTTGAATTTCTTTTTTAACTTTATATTTACCAGGCTCAATCTTCTCTATAATACCTTCAGCTTCTAATTTACTAATAATCTCTTTAGCTTCTTTAATTCCTATATTTTTTCCTTCTACTCTAATCTTTTTTTGAAAAAATGAAGCACTTATATTTTCACTCCACTTCCAGCTATCTTTAGATTTTGATACTAATTTTTTTGCTTTTTCATAATTAGAATCTACTGGTTCTTTTTTATCAACCTTTTCTACAGGAACCTTTTTCTTATCTAAAGCTTTCTTTAAAATTCTAATTTTATCTTTAAGTAGAGCTTTCCCTCCAGCGAATTTAGCATTAGCTAACTTTTCTTCTGTCTCCTTAATCTCACTTTCTAATTCCTGAACACTTTTTTCATCAAGCTTACTTACCTTCTTAGGAGGTTCTTTTTTCTTAGTTTCTTTATCAATAAATTCATCTTGTTTTTGTTCTTGTTTTATAAATATATCTGAAGTAACAGGAGCTTCATCAGGGAAAGTCATTTCCATTTCTTTAGAAAAGACATCAAATTTAATTCCAGTATCGTCTTCAAAATCTTGAGCTGAATCATATTCATCAAGACCTTCTTTCATCTTATTGTAATCACCAAAAGTTCCTTCTTCAGTCATTTTGCTAAAGTCTTGTTGCTCATTTTCAGTTAAATCTGATGTATCTCCAACAAAACCTCTAACTTTTAATTTCGTAGTACTAGAAATTGCATCATCAGAAACAATAGGAGCTCCAGTATCTGTAGTAGTTACTATAGGTTTTACATTAGGTCCACCAGCAGTACTAGGTTTCGGTTTTCTTTTAAAGAAACCTTTTAAGAAAGAAACAAATTTACCTTGGTTATTATTTTTTAAAGCTTCAATAGCTCTTTTTTGCTCTTCAGTACTTAAATTAATAGCACTCTTAGTTTTATCTCCCATCGTTGGACCATACTCTAAAATAGGGATTCCTTGTTTATCAAGAATAGGTACTCCATCATTACCAAGTTTAAGTCCTATAATACCTTCCTCACCAAAAGGAGCATCCCATATAGCTTCTAAATTACCATCACCATTATCTTTAAGTTCTTTAAACCCACTTTGACTAATAGAAAAATCACCTTCTTTACCATTATTTAGATAACGATAGAGTCCATCTAATTTTTGTATCATATCATTGTTAATCTTAGTAGCTTCTTCTATAGTTATCCCCATAGTACCATCATCTTTTTCTATTTCAGATAGTAACTCTTTATTAAATATTTGTCCTGATGAATTTCTCCAAACAATAACATCTTTTCCATCTTTATTTTGTTCAAAAGTATAAGTTGAGCCATGATACTTACCAAATCTCCCCCACATCATTCTAGCTTTATTTAATTCAGCAGATTCATTCATTACTTTAATAATCTCAAAACCTTTACCAAAAGAATCAAAACTATCTGGCACAAACTCTTCTAAATCTTTTCTTTCTAAAATTTTGATTTTAAATTTACCATCTTTATCTTGATAGTGTTGAGCAATACGGAATTTTTGATTTTTTTTATCACCTGTTTTAGTTAAGAAAAAAGAGCTCATCTTATCTTTATTATTTGAAGCTTGGAAATTTTGCCATCTATCTGTTATATTAGTATATTCATTTAATCCTCTAGCAAATCCAGAAGCTAAACCAGTACCTCCTGAAACTAAAAATCCTCCATACATAGATTCCATTGCTTCAGACCAATCCCATTTTTCTCCAAAAGTATCACGACTTACACCATACTTCCATCCACCAGTATCAGGGTCTTTATAAGGTATTTGTGTAGATGCAATTACTTCAGCTCCATATTGACCAAATTCTTCAAATCCTTCAGCAATACCTATTTTTAACCAACTCCAAGTCTTTTTACTTTTAATCCCACCTAATGTACGTCCTGAGAATTTAGATGCTATTTTACTGTAATCTTCTACTCGTTTTAAACTTTTCATACCCTGAATTACTCTTGTTGGAGAATAACCAGTAAGTCCAAGTTTATCTAAAGTTTTTACTCCAGGTATCATCTCTATTCCACCTGCAACAGCTGCATATATTAAAGAAGTTGCTCTAGCGGCATCATTAGCTTCTTCTAATGTCATACCCTTTCTTACAATGTCTTTACCTGAAAAACTAAAGTTTTCATCTACAAATCTATTAACTTGTGAATCAAGATATTGTTTTTTCTTTACAGCTGGAACATCTTTCCATTTCATTCTCAGGCCATCTATAAATACTTCGTCATATTTACCATATCTTTTTTCATCATTTAAATAATCTATCCCATTATAGCCAGGAGTTTCTAATTGATTTTTTAAACTGTTTCTATAATCTGAAATATCAGCATTTAGTTCACTTTTGTCAATATTAATGTCTCTAGTTAATTCTTGTAATGTTGATGTCCAAATTTGAGCACCTTCCATAGAAGCACTAACACCGAACATAACTGCTGGAACTGTATAAACTCCAGCAGGTCCACTAACAGCTGCTGTAAGAGCTCCTGCTGTCAATGTGATTGCCTGTGAAGGAAGTACATTAAATGCTATATCTGCCATCTTTGTAGGGTCATACCAATTATCCCAATCTAAAGGGTTATCTTCTTTCCATCTTAAGTACCCTCTCATATCAGGATTATTTTTAATTTCTTCTGTCCACGCCTTTTGATTATTATCAAACCATTTTAAAGACTTAGCTCTTTCTGCATCCCAATCAATTTGTTCACCTCTAAGTCCTTCAAGTATATGTATAGCCTGAGCAGGTGCTCCAACAATTGGAGCATGCTGTAATGTCCCTGTCATAGTTTCATCAATCCATTGCATAAAATCGATACTCATAGTTTGAAGAAAAGGTCCTACATTTGATTGCATCCACCAACTTTTTAAACCAGACTCTGCAACTCCTCCTATACCAGGTTGGTCATTGTAAACTAATTGGTCAGCACTAAAACCATTTCTTCTAGCTAAATCCATAAGTTGTTCATTGCTCATATTATTATATAAGGCAGGATTTGTAGCTCTTAATGCTGCTGAAACATCACCTTGATTTAAAGTTTTGAAATATTCTTTAGGAATACCACCCTCCCCAAATATCTCTTGATTAGATAAACCTATAGGAAGAACAAACTTATCTTTATAAGGATTATCTGCATAGAAGTCAATGTAGTCTGTATATTTCTCATGTCCACCAGGATTTGTAATAAAATTAGGTGCATGAGAATTTAATATATCACTATAATCTGCGATAAATTGGTCTAAATCATATTCTTCATCATCAGATATAGATTGAGAAAAGTAGTTAGTCATAGATTATTCCGATTATTGATTTAAGAATTCTTCATATTCATAGAGTTGGTTCAATGATTTATTTATATCTGATAAATCTTCTCCACTAAAAGGAGCTCCTACCATAGCTTTTGCTCGTTTAGCATCGTTAATTTCACCTAGTATTTGACTTGCATAAGGATTCAGTTCATCAGGCCATACACCACCTCCTATATTTATAGAAGGCATATAAGGTCCAGCAAATAGATGCTCACCTGCTCCAGCTGATGGATTAAATCCCGTCATCTCAGAATAATTAAAATCAGTATTTCTAACCATCTCATAAATTTGGAGCAAATTTGCTAGTGCTCTGTGATTATTTTCGTCACTACCCCATCCTGTTTCATAGTCTAGAAGCGTTGTCATGCTATTGCTATTTATTCCATGCCCATCTAAATCTGATTTCATGTATTTTTCCTCATTATACATAACATAATCTAATCCTAAAAACCATTCACCTGTTTTTACTTGGTACGACTTATCTTTTGTATATGATTGTTGTGTTGGTTTCCCGCCTACTTCAAGAGTATAATCATACATATCGGGATACATTTGTTTATAATGCTCCTCTGACAATTTATACTGAGCATCAGAATCTAAATCATCCCAATTTGCAGGTTTTTCAAAATCAATACCTGTAAATGGTACTCCAGATTGAAGTTGATATGCTTCTCCTTCGTAAGTATAGTGTGCAACGTCTTCAGGGTCATAACCTTGCTCAGTTGAAGCATCTAACCTATTTTCATCAGCAAATGTTTCAATATCATCTGAGTCAAGACTATATAAATCGAATAACTCTACTCTTTGATGATATCCTACTATTTTATCAATTTCTGCTGTTCTCTGTGGATTTCCTATTCTATTTGCTTTCCCTTCTTCAGTATTAGGATTGAATGATAAAACTTCTCTCATATCTAATTCAGGAACTGCCTGGACATTAACTACTCCAGAAGAACCGCGGTCATGATAAACATAATCACGAAGCCATATTGGTCCATCTTTAATAGCCCACATACTAGCTATAGGTCCACTATCTAAAGCTGATATATTTGATGGGTCCCATGCACCATATAATCCTCCAAAACCTCCGTTTACGTCATTGAGTTCATGACTAGCGTGGTCTGTAGTAAAAACATTGTGTACACCTGGTAATCCAGTTCCAGTAGCATCAGCACTAAACATACCTTCATGAACTTCTCTAGGCGCCCCATACAAAAGCATCGAAACAGCATTATCAATATCCCCATTGGCAATCATATCTTTTATAATCTTAGGAGTAGAAAATTCACTTCCTTTTGTAAGTATCTCTTTAAGTATATCGTTACTCATATCTAAAACATCTTTATTTGCCTCATAACTATATTCACCCTCTTGTATTCTTGTAGATATATAATTTGTAAGAGATTTCATACCAGTATATAAATCGTCACCGACAGTTTGCTTTTTATCAGTCCCTATAACCGCATTTAAGCCAGCAGCTGAAGCATCAATAAAATCTCCGATATGATTTATTGTTGATACATTAATATTATTTGTTAACTTATTCACTTTATTATATGCACTAGCTTTAGATACACCAGTTTGTAATCTTTTTATATTTGTATCTATTGTATTCTGTAAAAATTCACTAACATTAGCATCCCAAGTACTTCCACCTACAACTTGACCTCCTGTTTCAAATGCTAACTGATTCATTAATCCTTGCCATTCGGGAGAATGTAAAAATTCACTAGATTCATCACCTTTAGTAACAACATAAGATATTCCAGTATCTTCATCTGTTGCTATTGTTTGGTCTGTAATAAATTGCCAATTATTCCACTTTGAATTAAAAGCTTCTTGTGTAAAATCTGGACCAATATTATTAAAATCTTCCATATATTCTTTTTGTGTTGATTGAACAATAGAGCCTAAATCTGCTTGGTCTTTAATCCCATCAATCATCAAATCAGTTCCAAGTTTACTAGCAAACTCTTGTCCTCTATTATATTTTTGAACAATAGTTTCTAACCCATCAATTACTGTATCATTATAACTAACACTCTTTTCAAAATTATTGATTAAATCTATAGTATCATGTCCTGCCTGCACATTTTCAAACAGCTTTCCTTTAAAAGTACCTGTATGCTCATCTATAACTGACTCACCATCTGGAGACTTAAATTCTTCAGGTAAATTTAAATGGTCTTCATATGTAACATTCCAACCATCTAAAAGGGTTTTTAATTTAGAAATTTCTTGTTCTTGAGATTTAAGATTGGATTGTTGGATACCTAAGTTATATTTACTTGCTTCATTTCTTTGTAATAAATCAGACTTTTTTTCCTCTATAATAAGAGCAGTTTCAGCGTCAAGGTCAACTTTTCTATTAGCTAAAGCAATTGCATCTTGCTTACTCTTATAGCTTGTCATTACATCTATTAAATCAACTATATCATCAAAACCAAATCCATTAGCCATTGTCATCCCCCTCATAATAATCACTTCCAAGTCTATCAGCATGTTCTAAATATTGGCTAACTAACCTATCCCAATAATCAGAATGCCCTCCATAACCTTTGCCATAATCTACTGTGGATTTCCCAGACCCATCTATTAGTTCCCCACCAGTCCAAACAAAATCTCCGCTTCCTGCACCACCTTCTGTTCTCCAGATTCCTTCAGCTCCTGATTTACCAGATTGTGGCCAATCCCAAACCTTTTGGAATTCTTCTTTAACGTCTGTAAGTCCCCCTTCAGCTTCATAGTCTGTATAAAAACTTGCTTTTGTATCAGATGCAATAATGTCCATTTCTGACTCATAAATTACTTCAGCTCCAGCAGGACCATACATAGCTTCCCAAGCATTATCCCAATTAGTTTTTGCTTGAGTCCATTGTCTCTCAATCTCAATTAAATCATTTTCATAATCCCCTAAATCACTTTCCCATTTTGACATTACTCCAAGTTCATCAGTTTGAGTACTTCCTGCTTCGCCTTCAAGACCTAAAGTACCTAATTTTATCTGTTCTTCCATAGGCCCCCCATATTGTAGTCCTGAACCAAGCCTAGCTTGTTCAGCTTGTCCTGCTTGCGCTACACCTTCCCCTATAATCTGTCCTCTTTTCTGCTCAATATCTCCTATATTCATCTCTTTTTGAAGCCTATTTTGTTCAAGATTTTCTCCTGCTTCTTCAAAATACCTACCCTTATCTTCATCAGATATATCTTCCCAATTTTCTTCATCAAAAGAACCATAATCTTCTTCAGCTGTTCCCATATCTGTAACTGCTTGGTCATAAGCCGCCTGAGCTGCAGTATAAGGACCTTCAGCAGCTAAAGTATCTGCTCTTTCTCCTAGATATAAATAATCTGGGTCGTTCTCAGCTAATCTAGCATCTACATCTGTTAAAAGGTCACGAGTTTGTGATTTCATAGGGTCTCTTTTATCTAATGCTTTATTAAAACTTGCTGCTCCTTGAAACCCTAAATCTCTCCCTTTTCTAGCTTGAGAACCAGCAGCTGCACCAGCCCAACCCCATTCTCCTGTACTAGGTCTTAAAGTAGCATCTTTAAATAAAGCTACAGGTCCATTGTAATCTTCTGATTTAGAAGATGTTTCTGTAATTTTTCCAGATTCCTCCATCTTCCAAATAACTTCAGTATATATTTTCATTAGTTATCTCCTTTTAAATCTAATGTTAATCTAGATTTCCTTACTTTAAATTTATATAATTTTTGCCAAGCCTTTGGGTTTCTTTCTGTAATCATCTCAACTTTAGTGCACCCTTGATTTTTAGCTTCTTTTAATAAAGAATCCCATATTTTTTTTGTATTTTTATTACCATCAGAATAAGCTGTATAAACAAATAGCATGTTATCCAAAACCTCAAATTCTATCCAACCATTTTCATATTCCAACAAAGGAACATCTCCTGTGTCTAAAATCTCTTTCATATTTGAATCACTTTTCTTAAAGTAATCAGGCAACATTTTAATAATATTTTTAGATGGATTTAACATTAAGCATACTTCCCTTCACGTCTTTTAAATTCAGGTTCTTCTTCAACAAAAGAAGGAGCCTCCCCTTTTTTAGTTGTCGAATATATTATACTTGCAACTGCTAATGCAGGACCTACATAAGGTATCCAACTTAAACTTGCTGCTGTAGTACCTAATGCTCCTATTGTAGCAGCTTCTGCAGTTAAAGTAGCAGCTGCTAATGCTTTTTCAGTATCGTCAGAATCCTTACTTGCTAAAGTAGAACCAGCACTAACTACACTTAAAACTGTTCCTGCTTTACCCATAACACCTTTTGCATTCCATAATTCTTTTACAGCTTGCCCATAAGTTTCTTCTGCAACTTCAGCTACTGGCTCCACTAAATCTGCTGCTGGTTCTAATGAAGCTAACATACTAGAAGAATCTCCTGCAGGGGTTATAGCATTACTAGGGTCTGTTAAGCCTGATTCTATTATAGAATCTAAATCAGATGTGTCAATATTACTTACATCTCCTTCAGCTTCCCACTGTAATAAAGAATCAGATTTTATAGGGTATTGTGAAGGTTGTATATCTATTACAGGGTCTGTAGTAATAGGGTCTGTAATAGAAGGGGATGTAAAAGTTTTTCTAATATTTTGTTCTTCTTTTAATAGTTTTACCCATTTTTTAAAACTCTTTTTAGCCATTCCACTAACAGGGTTTACATCATCATTAAGCAAATCTTCGTAATTGGTTATATAGTTGCTTATCCATTCATCACTTTGTTGAGCCATATCATACTTATCGCCAGAGAAATTTATCATTCTAACTTTAGGTACTATAGGTTGATTAGTGGTAATTACAGGCTCAAGAGGAGTTGTTAATGGTCCTCCAACAGGAGGGCCCTGAACTACACCAGAAGGAGTTTGAGTATTACTTGAAACTGTAGGAGTTCCACCATATCTTATATATTTTTTGTATTTTGATTGCTTATCTTTTAAAATCCTCCATTCTGCCCAATATTCTTGGAATTCTTCTGACGCTTCCTTTTTTAACACTTCGTTGGGCAACTGAAAACCATGTAGACGCTGCAATGTAGCTAGTTCCTCTTGAAATTTATCTATAATATCTAGACCATGTTTATCTATATATTTATTTTTTAAAACTGAGTATTCATCAGCATAATTAAAAGAAGAGATAGGAGGGTCAACAACGGGACTAATAGAACTTAAAGGGTCTTTAACTTTTTCTAACCTATTAAGAGGATTGAGAGGATATATTTCTTCAGAAGGTACTAACTTTATTTCATCAGGTTCAATAGGTTCAGTTGTTACTGGCTTACTAACAGGTTCTTGAGCAGCAAATAAACCTTGGTCTATTAACCATTGGTCTGCATTTGTTACATCTTCCTGAGTAAGTTCTTGTTTAAGCCAATCATTCATTGTTATATTCTGGCCTTTATCACCTGCTTCTGCTATAATTTTTATATCTTTTTTATGCACATCTGGTAAATTAAAGAACTCTTTTGAATTTAAGTAGTCTTCAGGAATTGACAGAGCTCCATCTTGCCCTACATCTATATACTTAATAGCATCACTTCTAAATAAATCAGTTGCTCTTTTATTATAGTCATTAAAAAGATTAGGGTCCATTGTCTTCATTAATTCTGTATTGTCAGCAAAAGGACCAGAGTAATCCATACCTTCAAGTATTCCTTCTAAATTAACATCATCAGGATGCATTGCATATTGATGTAAAGATTCACCATATTTACCTCCTGAAAAATTAAGAGTAGGTATAACTTCGTATCCTCCGTCTCTATATAACATGTAGTGTAAATCTTCTGCATTCATACCCCATTCTGAGGCTCTTATATTAACATATTCCTTTATACCACCCACAGAAGCAATATCTTCCATCCATGAATATATACCTTCACCTCCTGATAAAGTTCCATTTTCTACTAGTTTAGCGTATTCTTCACTTCCATACCATTTAGCTACTTCGGTCATAGTGAACTTACCGTCTTTCATTCTTTTTGGCCATGTATCAATCACATTTTTAAATGCAGTAGAAATCTCAGGGTTAGTATGATTAGTCATACTTTCAGCATACCAATTTACAAAATCATCTTTAATCACATAATCTTTTAACTTGACTCTTTGTACGGAGTTTCTTAAAGAGTTCTTCATTTTGTTACCAAACAAAGTATTAAAAAAACCTTTTCTATGAACACCAGATTTAGTTGTAAATGGAGAACGTGAACCGCTTGGAACATTTACTAAGATACTAGTAGGATTCCAATCTAATAATTCATCTTTACCACGAATATTTAGAGAATCAAAAATAGAGTTGGCTATTTTAGGAGCTGTAAATGTTCCTTTTATTGCACCATATTGGACATTTCTCCAAAACTTATCATCCAGAGCTTCTTCATATAATACATCTTCTTCAGCAGTAGAGTGTTCAGATAATTCAAATTCAGGAACAGCAGAATACTTTCCACGTCTACGTTCATACCTGTTACTCATACTTTTACCTCCATTTCGTCAAAATAATATAATACTCTTCTCATAAAAAATCAACCTCTATCTTGTTACAAACTTTAATGTTAAACTTCCAATAAATTTAGGGGTAGATACTCCTACGCCTGTTTTTGATATCATAGGCACTACCATATCACCAGCAGTTAAATCATGGCCAAAAGTAGCAGAAAAACTATGAGGAGCATATTGTAAATCAGTATCTATAGTAGTTACAACATCTGAACCACTAGCGTCTTCAGCTACCTGCAGTACACTGTTACCAGCCGCTTCATTAGGTGTTCCAACATATATAGAAATAACTGCATCATCTGTACCATTGGTGAAATTTGTAACTTCTCCAGCCATTCCTACTAAAGTACAATTATCAGGGACAATAAACGAACCTCCAACATTTCTGTTGCTAAAAGTTGTTGGAGTCGTATCAAAAGCATCCCATTTTCTATAATCTCCGAATAAATCATCTACATCTCTATAATAATACTTTCCTGCTGCTGTTGCTGATATAATAAATGGAAATTCTCTCCATATAGGAGCACCAACAAAAACTCCTCCACTAATAGTACCTGTTGTAGTTATAGCAGAACTACCTGTATCTAATGCTCCTGTACCACTACATGCACCTGTACTTGATGTTATAGTTTGATTTGAACTTATAGGAGCATATACAGCTATACTGCCGCTTGCAGCATCATTACCACCATTTATTATTGCCATCATATCATAAAACGAACCATCTGAAGCTTTAGTTTGAAACCTTAAACCATCACCTGCTGTAGCTTCATCTTCAACTAATAATTTAAAACAATCTTCTTTATCAGCAGCTTTATCTGCAAATAATGATAGAGAAACAGCTCCGTTAGTTATACCGCCTTTTATAACAATAAATGCTTCATCACTATCTCCTGCTTGAAAAGTCATATTACCAATATCACTAATATTATCCAAAAGAACTTTAGGTGTGGCAGATGCAGATGATTTCACTGTAACTTGACCACTAGAATTTAAACTTAATTCTCCATGTTCTTTAGGTGATACGCCTTGTCGTAAAACAATTCTATCACGTTTTTTGCTTAGATGTCTCATATGTAAAGGAGTCGAGTGCCATCTATCTAGTATTTTTACAAATAACATAGGTCCATTATCATTAGTTACTCTAACTTGAATTTCTCCATTCGCACCATCAGTTTGACTAGGATAACCAGTCGCAACAGTTACTTTTTGTTGTTTACCTCTACTAAGTTGCTCTAATATACGTTTTGACATCTGTCGCTGTCCACTTTCTTTTTGACCTAAATATAATATTAACATCATTAACTGCAAACTCACCATATCCAGTAGCTTCAATTTTTATTTGAAAATTTATTACATTAGGAATAGGTCTAGCATTTTGAAATATTTTTATTCCTCCTGTTCTCTCAGTTCGTTTATCATACTGTATATTACCCGTTTGCATTAGATTAGAATCATTTACATGCGTCCCCCAGAGTGTATAAGAATCTTCTGGGTCTTTTCTCCAGTATACTTTAAATGTAGCATGATTAGATGCCCCTGTAATAGTATTTAATTGACACATATATATATTTTTAGGAACAGAAGGTTCATCAAAATTTGTGAGACTAGTTTCTAATTTGAATGAAGAAGTATAAGTAGAATCTGCTGTCCATTTCCATGGTATTAATAAACTCATTATACTGGAACCTCCCCTCCATTCTCAAAAATATCTCCTGGGTTTCCCTTTTTTAATGCTGTCATATGACCATTAGGAGTAGTTACAAAATTTGTTATCTCTTTATTATTTGAAAATCTTTTAAAACCAAATGACCAAGCATCTACAGTAAAATCATATAAATACATATTACCTGAAGTACTATTACCTGCAGTAGATTTTTTAATTAATAATTGATTACGAATTGAATCATAACCTATAATAGTATTTTTACTAAAAAAAGCAGTCCAAGTAGAAGATTCAACTCTTTTCCCTGATTTTTTACCAATAGGATAAAATAGATTATCAATCTGACCATTAGATTCATTGTAAAGATATACTCCGTTATTATTAATAAATGCTATTCCATCAAGAACCTTTGTTACATGATAATCTTTTGCGACTCCTTTAAAATTATGTTTAGCTTCTACAAATTCATTACCTATTTCAAGAACATTAACAACATATAAATGTCTATGTTTAAATTGGAGTATCCTATCTCCAGAAGATTCAAGATGAACTATATCATCTCCGTCATCATTATTTACTGTTATTATTCCATAAGGTACTGGAAAGGTATCAAATTTCCTCCAAGGAGTAACACACATTTCACTTCCTCTTGTCACAGTTCCATAAGATATATTGCCAACAAACAATCTGTTTTTAGCTATACATGAAGTTTTGTACTTTAAGCCATCTGTTCCATTAAAAGCGTGTATTGTATCATTTAGTAAACTAGGAAAACCTCTAGATTCATATGTAGAAGGAACATCATCAGTAAGTACAGTAACTTGAGCTATATTTGCTTGAGCGCTACTGTCTGATAAAGCTGATATTTGACCGTCAGCCCCCTTCCAACCATTTGTTTCATCTATTGTTCCGAGATGAAACCAAGTAGTACTATCTATGGCTAATTTTGTAAAATAAATACTGAAACCTACAATCCTTCCATTTTCAAAAGGTTCAGTAGCATGAGGTCGAACTCCTATATTAATTACTAAAGCAGCCATTGCCTCTGCTCCAAAAGCAAGGTAATTTCGTCCATCAGCATGATGTGATAATAACTTGCTTGGGAAGGATTCTTGTCCATCACTAAATACTGCTGCTATCCTAAATCTATAAGAGTCATTCCAAAAACCTGTTCCGTCAGCACCAGCAGTTAGGTTTATATGTACTAAATTATCAGAACCTATTGTGCCAACAGCAGTATCTGCTCTAGTTCTTATATAATTACCGTCAAATTTTAAAGCCTGCGCATATGTTGCCCATCCATTTAATATAGAATTACCTGCCCATCTTGAAGTATTAGGACCAACATATCCATACCAAGCATTAACTAAATTAGCACTAAAATCTTTATCTACTATTCTAACAGAACCATCAGCGTCATATATGTGAGGGTTAGGGGTATCAGTAGCCCATCCTGTTCCATTTCCTGCATCAGTCCATGCAATAGTCCCATAAATATTCCATGCTTTTTGAGCTCCATCATTTTCTCTATCATAAGAAAATGTACTCAATTTTCTGTCAGGACCTGCATAAAGTAAATAATCTTCTCCCACTGCTGTATTTCCTTGATTATGAACAAATGAAGTTGTCACAGTAAAAGGTTCATCAGCACCTGCATTAGTAAAAGTTATAACATTATTTGTAACAGAAGATGCTATATTTTGATGTACTGCAGCATTATAATCAGCCCTTAACGCTGCCGCAACTTCAGCAGCAGTATCATTACTTGTGCCAGTTGTTGTTAAACTAGTTGTATCACTAGTATTACTTGTTTCATCATATATTGTAAAAGAATAAATTGTAGTAGTACCAGTTATCCAAGTCAGTTGACTTGTTGAAGTACCTACGGTTAATTCTACAGTATGATATGCATCTGAAGCACCACCAGCTATATCAGTTTTATGTAATAATAACCACCCAGGATGTCCTTCTCCTGGATTAGCCCCTTTATCAACTTCAACAAATATATAATCAGCATTAAGGCTATATAAATCAAATTGTTCTTCTTGATGTATTGTTTCTGATATTAAATTAATTTGACTCTGACTTAAAGCGTTACCTAAAGTAATACTAACATTTGTCCCACCAATAATCAATGCTCCTGCTGTATTTTCTGCTGAACCATCACTATCATAATCATGTTGAGAACCAACAGCAGTATCGTAAGTTAATTTAAGTTGTACTCCTTCTTCTGTACTTACAAAATTGGGAGTAGATGTTTCAGAATTAACTTTAGTATGTACTAATGCTTCTACAGAATCTGTTTTTATAGAACCCGCTATATAATCACCTATATCAAATCCTCCACCAGCTATATAATCTTGATGATACCATCCAGTTATACTATCTGATATTGTTACAGCTGCATGCCCTCCAGTAGTTGATTGCCAAAATATAGTAAATTGAGGGGTTCCAGCTTTTGGAATCATCATATCTATATATCCTCTAACAACAGATATGCTTCCAAATGCTTTAGTTCCAGAATCAACATTCGTGGTATCGTCTACAAATAACATAGCAAGTTCAGATGCTGGTTGATATGTATAAGAAGAACTAAATCCATGCAATCCACGTGCTTCAGTTATTGCATTGCCAGGTAAAGTTACTTTAACATCAGTATCTAAAGTCCCAGCTCCTATATTTCTTGCTTGACCTAATTTATCAAACGATACATCTTGAACATCAGAAAACTGACCTTCTTCTAAGTCTTTGGGGTCTGAAACCTCATTCAAACCCCCTTCAAACTTTCTTATCCTATAGACTTTTTTAGGCATTAGTCTTTTATAAGAGCCTCTTTAACTACTTCTTCAACAGATTCCCAGATTGCTATTAGAATCTTTTCTTCTGTTTTTTCAGAAATAATTGGAATGTTTACATTCTCATTCATTTTCTTAATTAGTTTATCTTTCATTTCATCGTTGAATATATATCCAGCGACTATTTTTCCGAAACTTGACATTAGTAACTCCTTTTTCTTTTTGATTTAGATTTAGTCATTCTCTTACCAGTACGCTTTGCATATTTCTTAGCAGCAGCTTTACCTGCTTTAGTATATGAAAATTTTTTTCCTCCAACTTTAGGCATTCTATTCTCCTTATTTACACTTACACTTAATATTTTTAGGTGGATGAGCCATTTTTTCTAATAAATTAAGGCGTTTATCCATTTCACTTACTTTCTTATCTAATTCATTATCATCAAATACATAAGACATAATTTTATCTAACTTAAAATGTTTAGTCAATGCACCTGCTACTGAATTTATAAGCATTTTAGGTATTATCATTTTAACCACTTACGTAATAATTTACTCATTATATAAAATGTTGCTACAACTATAACAACACTACCAACATCAATTAAATGATTATCAGTATCACTTTCTACAGAACCGATAGGTGTTTCTATTTTAAATTGTTTTGTTTTATTCATCAGTCATTCCACCTTTTTCCATTATTCTTAAGAATTTATCTTTAAGGCCATTGCCTGATAGTCTAGCCATTATTTCTACTTGAGCTTTGAATATACCATTCAACTTCTTTTGTTCCATTTGTACTAATTTTTGCTGGTCGATAAGTTTAATAATAATACCTTCCAACCTCTTGAAGTCTTGGTCT
>TARA_R110002051_G_scaffold21802_10_pt1 | contig 20618 bp, 19 predicted proteins | sample TARA_R110002051 | Tara Oceans TARA_R110002051 (sample SAMEA4397023) | marine metagenome | biome: Polar Biome; feature: [MES] marine water layer (ENVO:01000295) within the mesopelagic zone...; material: water (ENVO:00002006), including particulate matter (ENVO:01000060) such...
CAAAAGTGCTATCTACCATAATAAGGGGTGTTTCCTATTTTTATTTCTGTATTCGTTTAGCATATGAGATTAAGCATGACCGATGTCGCTGCTTAAATAATCAAAATTGACCCCAATCTTATCAGCGGCTATTTGCCAGCGTTCTTCAAAAGGCGTATCAAACAATAAGTTTAAATCAGCAGGGCATACCAGCCAGTCGCCGTTAGCAAGCTCACGATCGAGCTGTTTTTTACCCCAGCTGGCATGACCTAAACAGAGCTGATAATGACCAACGCCTTGACCGGCTGCAATACGTTTGAGGATATCTTGGCTGGTAGTGATGCAGACATTTTCTGAGATGGCAAAAGAGGATGCCCATTCTGGCTGACCTGTATGCAGCACAAAGCCCACCTCAGGATACATAGGTCCACCTTCTAATGCCAGATCTTCCATCACCTGCGCGTCTGTAACCTCAATATCCAGATCTTCTAGCAGTTTTCCCACTCGGGATTGCTCTAAGGGGCGGTTGACCATCAGACCGAGGGCGCCGTGTTTATCATGACGACAGATATAAATCAGCGCCTGCTCAAACCGTGGGTCTGACAGCTCAGGCGCCGCGATTAAAAAATGATGGGTCAAATTGGCTTTGGACATAGAGACAAACGCAACCTACTAATAAAGGTAAAATAACAGAGCTGACACCACTATATGGCGATAATGAATAAAAAATCAACTAAAGCAAGCATTTAGCAATCAGAAGATAATTATGATGGTCAATTGATGGTCATTTAACATCACTCAATAAACTGCGCGCATGGTCACGAGTGACGTCGGTGATAATAACACCGCCAGACATACGTGCCAGCTCATCGACTTGCGCGCTCTCGGTTAAGATGACAAGCTCACTTTCAGTTTGCTGGTCATGGTGCTTTTGTACCAAGATATGCTGATGCGCTTGCGCGGCGACTTGGGCTTGGTGGGTAATAGCTAGTAATTGCTGCGTTTGCCCAAGGGCGCGCAACAGCTCACCGACGACTTGAGCAGTGCCGCCACTGATACCGACATCAACTTCGTCAAAGACGAGCATCGGTTTTGCCGCATTATTATCGGCATTGGTCGCTTGCAAGACCTGCATCACCAGCGCCATACGTGACAACTCACCGCCTGAAGCGATTTTGTGTAGCGGCTGCATCGGCATACCAACGTTAGCGCTGAATAATAAGTCGATATCATAGCAGCCTTGCCCATTATATTGACTAGGTTCTATTTTCTTGGTAAAAACAAATTCGCAGCGTGCATTAGGTAGGGCAAGCGGCTGTAGTTGCTTAATCAGCTGTTTACTGACAATCGGTGCAGCTTTTGCGCGTTTTTTATTTAGCTCAGTTGCTAGTGCTATATACTCTTGCCATGCTTGCTCGATTTGCGCCGCCATTGCATCGCTGCTTGGCTCGTTTTCTAATTGTTCTAATTGCGCCTCCCAGCCTTTTGCTTCATGAATCAAGTCGCTAGCTGGCAAGTTATGCTTACGTGATAGGCGATGACCTAAGCTGATTAAACTGTCTAATGACTGCAAACGCTCAGGATCAGGCAATTGCTGCTCAGCATAATCTGACAATAAGCCAGTCACTTCAGTGATTTGCTGCTGCGCCAAATGCAGCTGTTCTGAAGCTTGCTCAAAGGTTTGGCTCACGCTCATTTGATTATCGCACAGCTTAATCGCTTGCCCGAGTAAGGTCATTACATCGGGCTCATCGGTATCATTATCAAGCAGATGCAAGCCATGACTGGCCTCGATCATGAGTGCTTCAAGATTAGACAGCTCTTCATGCTCCGCTTCTACTTCTGCATAATCAACGACTAATAATGGTGCGATATCTGCTAGCTGGCTTTGCAATAGTTGAATACGATCTTGGCGCTGCGCTTCACGACTAGCGAGATCGTCAGCGCGGCGTTTAAGTTGCTGATAAGCTTGATAGCTACTTGTGGTTTGCGTAGCAAGAGAGGTTATCTGCGCCATTTCATCAAGCCATTGCACCACAAACTGAGGTTTTAACAGTGCTTGCTGGGCATGCTGGCTATGAATATTGACCAGTAATGCGCCCAAACTTTTCAGCTCAGCCAAACTAACGGGCGCGCCATTCAACCACGCTTTTGAGCGTCCTGTATTGCTAAGCTGGCGGCGAATCAATACGTCTGGCTCTTCTAAGCCTCGCTCATTTTTGGCAAACCATTGGGCAATGACAGGATTATTTTCTACATCAAATTGCGCGTAGATATCGGCATGGGCGGCGCCATGCCGGACCATCGCACTGTCTGCGCGCTCGCCGACACATAAAGACAGCGCGTCAAGCAATAGTGATTTGCCAGCCCCTGTCTCACCGGTAATGACATTGAAGCCTTCAGCCACACTCAGCTCATGCTGAGCGATCAACGCAAACTGATGTAAAGTTAATGATACTAGCATCAACGCCTCTCATGACAGACAACAACCCTCAAATACGATGTCATATCATACGAAGAGGTCATCTTTACAATAGGTTAAATAAAGGAATGAATCGGTTCAGTTCAGACTGCTACATAGATAAATGCAATTGGCAAATAGTATGGTGGTAAATAACCCTAAATACAAATATTAAAGGTAATCAATAACATCAAGCCAAGCTGTCATAATAAGCTGAACTTTCGTGCCGCTGTAACAAATTTTATAGATATAATGTGGTAGCATAATCTCACATAATGATAAACTCTTATCACCATATTTTTATCCATTCTACTACAGAGCCGTTAGCTTATAGAATATGATATAAATCTGTATGTCATTAAGTATCAGTAATAAATGGTTATTTTTGAACCTATAAAACAAATCAACACTATAATCCGCTCACAGCAAAGTAAAAACGATATGGCGTTGATAGTAAAAGATAGATATAACAACGGTTATCTAGGCAGTTGATTATCTACAAATTCAATTTGGTTTTTTAGTTGGCAATAATTATTTGACAAGGAAGCCACTATGACAGCGGCGCAATTTACTAATGTAACAGTCAATGCTCAAGCTACGATATCCTACGATGGTCGTTGCTCAAGCCATACCATTATGTTCGAAGACGGTCGTCATAAAACATTGGGTGTTATCTTGCCTTGTGACAATTTGGTCGAGCATTATCACTTTAGTACCAATACCTCTGAACGTATTGAACTCACCAGTGGTGAGTGCGAAGTCAAAATAAACGGTGAAGAAGAATTCAGCTATTACCGTGCAGGACAGTCATTCGTGGTTGAAGGTAACAGCGGTTTTAACCTACGTACAGAAGAGATCGTCCAGTATATCTGCCACTTAGAAGGCTAATACGCCTCAATGTGTCGTTAGATGATTGATGACGCCAACAAGCCAATAATGCAAAAGAGATAAATCTTATCAGGTTTATTTCTTTTTTTTGGCGACATTATTTAGATGAAGTTGGTCATTAGTTGCTACAATTAGCCACTTCTCTTTTTATCGCATATTTTTTATCGTACCGTGCGATACCCACTTTATAATCAATAGGCCTATTATGGCAAAACCTACCTATTTTTATGGCATTCACGCCATTGATGCCTTGCTCGAATACCGTCCTCTTGATGGACTCAGTTTGTTTGTGCAGCAAGGGCGCGAGACTGACAGTCATGTACAATCTATTATGGCGCAAGCACGTGATAATGGTATCAGTATTCAACCAACGCAAAAAGACAAACTTACTCAGCTGTGTGGTAGCCCGCAACATCAAGGTGTGGTATTGAATGCCCGTCCATTAGGCTTCGCTGATGAAGGTTTAATCGATACGCTTGCAGGGCGTGATGATTGTTTGCTACTGGTACTAGACCAAATTACCGATGCCCATAACTTTGGTGCTTGCTTACGTACAGCAGTTGCCATGGGCGTAGATGCCGTTATTTGTCCAAAGCACCATGCAGCAAGCTTAACCCCAACGGTCGCCAAAGTGTCAGTCGGTGCAGCTGAGATGATGCCGATTGTGAGTGTGACCAATTTGGCGCGTACATTGACAAAGATTAAAAATGCCGGCGTTTTTGTGTTTGGTACTGCTCTAAATGCTGATGCCAAGCCAATCCATACCGCAGACCTGACTGGCAAAACGGCCATTATTATGGGTTCAGAGGGCGAGGGGATGCGCCGCCTGACAACAGAGAGCTGCGATGAGCTGGTTTATATTCCGATGTCAGGCAACGAGCATGGTAATTTGCAAAGTTTAAATGTCAGTGTGGCGACAGGTATGGCTTTGTATGAGATCAATCGGCAGCGAACTTTAGCTGCTGGGCAAGCTTAAGGTAGTCTTGATGGAGCGGCTCTAATTGCAAATATAGTGCCGCAAGATCACTCTCGTTTAATACCACATCATCGGCATGACGATTTCGCTCTTCGCGGCTTAATTGATTGACCATAATAGCCTTAATTTTTTGCACACTTAGCGCATCACGTTGACTGGCGCGCACAAGCTGGGTGTTTTCTGTAGCATCCATCACCAAAATACGTTGGCATAAATTGGCAAGCCCCGCTTCTGCCGCTTCAATCAATAGCGGCGCCGACAACACTACATACGGTGAGGTACTCTCTGCCAATTGCAGTTTTGCGGCTTCACGTATCGCGGGATGGGTAATCGCTTCAAGTTCAATTAGAGCGTCGGGATAAGTAAACACATGGGTTCGTACAGCGGCGCGGTCCATATCACCATCGGCGTTTAGTACCCAATCACCGAATTTTCGTTGGATTTTGCGCAACGTTGAGCTGCCTTTGACAACCACCTCATGCGCAATAACATCTGCATCAATAATATCGATTCCTTGCTGCGCGAACCAGTCGCTGGCGGCCGATTTGCCACTGCCGATGCCACCCGTTAAGCCCACTACCAACGTTTTGCTTTTATGTTCAGGTGTTTGTGGCTGATACGAATAAGGTGAAGATGCTGCTGCGTATTTTGACATAATAATGACTTATCTGACTGATAGAAGAATAATGACGGTAATCAAGGAAAGATTGAAAATAACTATCGGGAAGTGGCTACTGCTTAAGTATACATGCCTAAATACCAATTGACGATATCTGAGCCGTATAACAATGCCACAATACCAGCAATGGCAATATAAGGACCAAAGGCAAAAGGCTTGCTTTCACCTTGTTTTTTCATGAGGATAAGCCCAACGATGGAGCCAAGCAAAGATGACAATAGGATAATCAATGGCAGCATCATAGGACCAAGCCAAGCGCCTAATACTGCCAATAATTTAAAGTCACCTTGTCCCATACCGTGTTTTTTGGTGATCAGATAAAATATCTTGACCACTATCCATAAGGATAAAAACCCCAATAACAAGCCCCATATCGACTGAGTAGGAGAGACAAACCAGCCTTGTGAGTTTACCGCCAGTCCCAGCCCTGCTAATGGAAAAGTTAAGCGGTCAGGTAATAGCTGCGTATCAAAATCGATACCAGTTAAGGCGATGAGTGTCCAGACCAAAACCAATGCTGATAGTCCAGTCATGCTGACGCCGAACTGATAAATGACTAGTGCAGATAGCAGCGCAGTGACCAGCTCCACGACAGGATAGCGTAGTCCGATAGCAGCTTTGCAATTTGAGCAACGACCGCGTAGTACTAGCCAGCTGATTAAAGGGATGTTTTCATACCATTTGATTTTATGGGCACAGTGCGGGCAGCGTGAAGCAGGTCGGCTCAAAGTAATGGGCGTATCCGTGGCAATAATATTGACCAGGGGCGTCGTATGCTCACGTGGCATGTCTGCTTGCTCATACATAAATTGGCCACATTCTTGTCGCCAAGCCGATACCATCATCAGTGGTATACGGTGAATCACCACGTTTAAAAAACTGCCGATACAAAGACCTAGTAGTGCAAAAACGACTAAAGCCACTGCCATATTTTCTTGTAATAGCTGTATAAATTGCATGAAGTAGCCGTCCTTTAATTAGCTTTTAGCCTACTACTGAGCCCATCTGGAAGATTGGTAAGTACATGGCAATAACCAAGCCACCGACTAATACGCCAAGTACCGCCATAATCATAGGCTCCATCAAGCTGGTCAAACCATCAACGGCGTTATCAACTTCATTCTCATAATAGACTGCCACTTTATCTAGCATCTCTTCTAAGCTACCAGACTCTTCACCGATACCAACCATTTGAATGGCCATACTAGGAAATACGTTGGTTGAGCGCATTGAAAACTGCAGTTGTTGACCCGTAGACACGTCATTTTTTACTTGTTGGATAGCATTATAAAAAACCACATTATTTGCGGCGCCCGCTGTAGAATCTAGCGCATCAAGTAATGGTACACCAGCTGCAAAAGTGGTAGACAGCGTGCGCGCAAAACGCGCAATAACCGCTTGATAAGCGATATTGCCAAATATGGGGGCTTTTAATACTGCACGGTCTAAGAAATCACGAAATTTCTTTGAGCGTTTTTTGGCTTCCGAAAACCCAATGATAGCGCCACCGATAAACACAATTAAGATGAACCACCAGGCTTGCATCCATTCAGACATGCCTACTACCATTTGGGTGAAAGCTGGCAACTCCGCACCAAAGGATTCAAATAAATCTGAAAATACAGGAACTACTTTTATCAGCAGAATCATAGTCACAATAATAGCAACTACAACGACCGCGATAGGATACTTCATGGCTTTTTTAATTTTAGCTTTGAGCAGCTCGCTTTTTTCTTTATAAGTGGCAACCCGCTCCAGCATGGTTTCTAACGCACCTGACTGTTCGCCCGAATCGACAAGCGAGCAAAAAAGGTCATCAAAATAGCGTGGATGCCTGCGTAATGCTGAAGCAAAGGTGCCACCGGCTTCGATATCGGCTTTGATTTGTAATACCAGATCTTTCATACTTGGGTTATCGAGAGAGTCAGCAACAATTTCAAAGGATTGGGTCAATGGCACCCCGGCTTTCATCATGGTTGCCAATTGACGCGCAAAAATAGCAATATCGATGGGCTTAATGGCTTTTTTAAAGGTATATAAGGGTTTCGGCTTTTTCTTGATCCCTTTAACCGTGATACCTTGTTTACGCAAGGTGGCTTTGGCAAGCTCTAAGCTACGACTGGTCGTCTCACCTTTGACCTTTTGCCCGCGCCGGTTTACCCCATCATAGATAAAGTCTAACAGCATATCGGTCTTAGCTTTTGCCATGTCCCTTTCCTTAAAAAATGGTCTGATACCGTCAATACAAGTAATGCCATGCTAAAAAAATCATGGTTCTAGTCGGATATACTTTATTTTAGCGCAAATAACCAGTGTATATCTGTTTTATTTTCCCTACTCATGATTATTGTTCAGCAGCAATCACATAACAACCTGTACGGACGCGATGAACTTTATTCGACGCAATACCTGTACCAAATTTTTCAAGCAACTAGGCTATTCAGATGTTACGCGCATCATTTCTTGAATACTGGTTACGCCTTGTAAAACTTTTAAAACACCAGAGCGGCGTAGGTCTCTAAAACCGTTTTTGAGCGCCGCATCTTTGATGTCTATCGCGTTACCGTCTTCCATGATAATACGTGAAATATCGGGAGTAACTTTCATGACTTCATAAATACCGACACGCCCTTTATAGCCTTCACGGCATTCATTACAGCCGACCGGCTCATAAATGATATTGTCTGTATTGTCCAGGTCCGCATCGGTAAAACCAAGCTCAAGCAGACTTTGACGTGGAATATTAATGGGCTTTTTGCAGTTTTTACATAAACGCCTAGCAAGGCGTTGGGCAATGACCAAATTGACAGAAGTGGCAATATTAAAAGAGGCCACACCCATATTGCGTAACCGCGTCAATGTTTCAGGTGCTGAGTTGGTATGTAGGGTTGAAAGTACCATATGCCCTGTTTGTGCCGCTTTGATCGCAATTTCGGCGGTTTCAAGGTCACGAATCTCACCGACCATCACAATATCAGGATCTTGCCGTAAAAAGGACTTCAGGGCAGTGGAAAAAGTCAATCCTACTTTTGGGTTGACGTTGACCTGATTAATGCCTTCAAGGTTGATTTCGACAGGATCTTCGGCGGTCGAAATATTGGTCGAACCAGTATTTAGGATATTGATACCAGTATAAAGTGAGACGGTTTTACCCGAGCCAGTGGGACCTGTGATAAGAAGCATTCCTTGCGGTTTATGTAACGCTTCCAAAAACATCTCTTGTTGGTCAGGCTCATAGCCCAACGCTTCGATACCGAGCATGGCTGATGAAGCGTCCAAAATACGTAAAACAAGCTTTTCGCCAAATAAGGTTGGCAGACAGCTTACCCGAAAGTCGATGGCTTTATTTTTAGATATTTTAAGTTTAATACGTCCATCTTGTGGTACACGGCGCTCCGAGATGTCCATTTGTGACATCACTTTTAGACGTGCTGCGATTTTACCTGCAAGTTGTACGGGCGGATTGGCCATCTTTTGCATCACACCGTCAACTCGAAAGCGAACTCGATAGCTTTTTTCATAAGGCTCAAAATGTAAGTCGGATGCACCCATACGAATCGCATCAACCAACATTTTATTAACAAACTTGACGACAGGTGCTTCCTCGACACTATCAGAGAGTTTGGTCTCGCCGTCCTCTTCTTCACTCTCATCAAAGCCAATATTTAAATCACTATTAGAGAAGCTATCAAAACTTTGCATGGTATCAGCATAAAAGCTTTCGATACGCCTCTTGAGCTTATCTTCTTCCACCACAACCGTTTCAATCGAGAGGCGCGAGTTAAAGGCAATCGCATCAATGGCATCGATACGAGTCGGATCACTTAGTGCCACAAACAAGCGCTGCCCGCGCTTAAACATTGGTAAGGCATTAAACTTACGCACGATTTTTTCATCGACCAAGTCTTTTGGGATGACATCTGAGCTGAGCGTATCGAGATCGAATAAAGGATCACCAAATGCTTGTGATAGCATTTGTGCCAATTGATAGGCATTGGCAAGTTTATGCTCGACCAGATAAGAGACCAGTCCTACTTGCTGCTGCTGCGAATCAGTTTGTGCCGCTTTCATATGCGCTTCGCTTACGACCCCTTCGCTAATCAGCTGCTGTGCTAAGCCGCCATATTTACTGGTTGTGATAGACATTAAGACTTCTCCTTGCTCGATATCTGTTAGGCGATATATTTACCTAAATCGCAGGCCATTCACCATGTTTTACTTATCGCCATATTATCGTTGATAGTTAAGCAATTGTTGAAATAGTTACTTTAAATACGGGTTTGAAATATAGAAAAATCGATTGTCTGCACTTTATCCTATATTGAGAAAATCATATAGGGATTTAGATGAGCGCAAAGGTTTTATAGAGCATAGCGCGCGATTGGCCAATCAAAAATAATCATTTAGCAATAGTTACTAAAACAACGGTTAAAGAGTCAGTTCTGATTTGGGGCGCACTATACTATAGCACTTGTGAAATATTTGTTATACTTGCGCGCATATTAGCCACATTGGCAGCCATACATAAGACAAGGTAGAGAAGAATGCAAGCTTGGGTAATTGGAAATTGGAAGCAGAATCCAGCAACGAGCGATGACGTTGACGTACTACTGAATGACTTATGCGCTGCTATGAGTGACATTGAGCAAGTTAGCAAAGATAGCTCAGCGCGTTGTCAAATAATGGTAGCACCAAGCTTGATACATTTAGCAGCAGTGAATGGTCGCCTAAAAGACACCTCAGTACTATGTGCCGGTCAAGACGTCAGTGCCCATAGCGCAAGTACTGGTGCCTATACAGGGGAGTGTTCAGCGCAGCAGATAGTCGACGCTGGAGCGACTTGGACTATTCTTGGTCACTCTGAACGCCGCCAGTACCACCAAGAATCCAACGATATTTTATTGCAAAAAATGAGGCATGCGTTGAGCCAAAGATTGGGCGTGGTGTTTTGCATTGGTGAAACCCAAGCACAATATGATGGCAATCAAACGCTGACCGTCATCGATAACCAGCTAGCGGTTGTGAAAGCGTTCATCGCTGAGCAGCCAGAACTTATTGATTCATTACCGACTCGTCTCATTATTGCTTACGAGCCGGTATGGGCAATTGGGACTGGCAAAGTCCCGACGGTGACAGAAGTCAGCGCCACTCACCAACATATCAAGCAGACGCTGGCAGGTTTTGCCGACTCGTTATCTACCATGACGGTCTTATATGGCGGTAGTGTCAATGCTGATAACGCAGATAGCTTTGCCGCTGATCCTATGATTGATGGCGCTTTGGTTGGCGGTGCTTCATTGAAAGCTGGCAGTTTTTTGGCGATTGCCACCGCTTTTAGCAAAGGCAGTATTTAATAGGTCATTGCTGGAGAAAATAAAATTATCGGTATTTGTCTTTTTCCTTATTCACAAAATGTCTTTACCAGTTGGCAAAAGTGGGTTTAACAGTGCCCTTGCAATCGTGTACAATACGCCCTATTTATATCATCGATGTGGCGTCATTTACCGCCACTCTTTATCACTATTAAACCATACGATTTATTTTTCGTTATCAGTCGTCATTACACGGCAAAAGAGGCCACCATGTTTACGTTTATATTAGCCCTGCATATTATTGTGGCGATTGCCATGATTGGCTTGATTTTGATACAGCATGGTAAAGGGGCAGACGCAGGGGCTTCTTTTGGTGCCGGCTCCTCAGGTACAGTATTTGGTGCCGCGGGCACTGCCAACTTCTTAACACGCGCAACCGCCGTATTGACCGCCATCTTTTTTATCACCAGTATGACTCTTGCGGTTCATGCTCGTAAGCAAGCAGAAGATCAGTTTCGTTTAGATGCACCGGTTTCAGCGCCACAAACGCCGCGCCCTTTGACGCAAAATCCTCAGTAGCTGCTGTTACGCTACTTTTTAAGTAGGCAGCCCTTGCTATTTTAAGACGTTAGATTTACAATGCTTTTCTGTTTTTACCAGTATGATTCTATCGATGCCTACCTTAAGCATCTATTACGATAGAATATATAGCAAAAGTAGAGCAGTGAAAAATGCGATTGTGGTGGAATGGTAGACACGCCATCTTGAGGGGGTGGTGGCGCAAGCTGTGGGGGTTCAAGTCCCCCCAATCGCACCAAGTTTTTAAGTTGTATCGTATTAAGTGAGTCGTTCATAAATAGCTAAGATTTTTAATTTAAATTGTTTTTAAATAAAGATTGACACTACTATAAAACCTCCCTATAATACGCGTTCTAGATTGATGCGGGGTGGAGCAGTCTGGTAGCTCGTCGGGCTCATAACCCGAAGGTCGTTGGTTCAAATCCAGCCCCCGCTACCACTTTTTATACTGATGTTTTGCACACTAAATTTGTCAGTAACAATTAGCCCACCATTATGCTTGTGGGTTTTTTTGTATCTGGCGGTCTGTGTCATCGCGATATCTATCCTACTTATGCTAAGCTCTATACCTAAGAGTGCGATACCATTTATATAAGCTTGTCATCAGTCGCCATTCATGGTGCGATGATACTTAAGCATACTATCTTTTATTCCTCACTCTTTTATCGATAGTACTGCTTTATGAGTAATAAAAGCATGGTTCTGCTGAGCTTGATATTTGTCAGGCTTACCCTGATATAGATGCCCAGTAGATATCATTTGTGTTTATACTTTAAGCATAAGACAATCACTGTGGTGTCAATAACGATAGGTTCTTATTAAATGATGATGAAGAAAAACTTCAGCAGGATTTATTAAGTAAGATAGATCAGTGAATAGGAAAATATAAATAGCTTATGAAGCTTTCGACCAAAGTTACAGAATTGACCAATATCATTGCCCCTGCTGTCGCGGCTTGTGATGTCGCACTATGGGGTATAGAGTTTGCACCTCAAGGCAATCGTTCTTTATTACGCATTTATATTGAGGCATTGCCAGAAGAGCAAGCCCAAAATAAACAAGTAACGATCGAAAACTGTGCAGCAGTGAACCACCAAGTGAGTGGTATTCTTGAGGTTCATGACCCGATTGCTGGTGAGTTTATTCTAGAAGTATCTTCACCTGGTTTTGATCGTGCGTTCTTTTCAGATGAGCAGATGCATGCTTATGTCGGTCAGACAGTGAGCTTGCGTTTGATCCAAGCGATTGGTGAAGGTGATAAAAAGCGCCGTAAAGCAACCGGCACTTTAGATAGTATCGATGCCACCTCGTTGAAGCTGACTGCCACTGATGGCGAGCAGTTTGAGATTGCATTGAGTAATATTGATAAAGCCAATTTAATTTATGAAGATGCTTAATCTATTTGTTATGTAGATAGTTTTATGTATAAAAGGCAGTTAGCTATCTAGCTTAGATGGCTGATGGTGAAAATATAGAGTAAGTCAAAAATTATAAAATTTAAGTCAATTAAAAAATGATAGGACAGGTATAGCATGAGTCGTGAAATCTTAACGGTAGTAGAAACTGTCAGTAACGAGAAGGGCTTAAATCCTGAAGATATCTTTGAAGCAATCGAAGATGCTTTGGTCGTCTCGACTAAGAAAAAGGTATATACCGATCAGCCGGAAGTAGAAGTGCGGGTCTCAATCGACCGTGCAACGGGCGATTATGATACTTATCGTTATTGGACAGTGGTTGCAGATGAAGACCATGAAATGCCTGCTTGTCAGCTTGCGATTACTGACCTTGACCAAGATGAATGGTCAATCGGTGATATCAAAGAAGAGCAAATCGAGTCGATTGAATTCGGCCGTATTGCTGCCACTCAAGCCAAACAAGTTATCATTCAAAAGATTCGTGAAGCTGAGCGTAATTTAGTCGCCGATGCTTTTGAGCCACGTGTTGGTGAGATGATGTATGGCGAAGTCAAAAAACAGACTCGTGATGGTTTCATCATCGATTTAGGGGATAACGCTGAAGGTTATTTGTCGCGTGATCAGATGTTGCCACGTGAGCAATTGCGTGCAAAGTCGCGTATCAATGCCATCTTATATCATGTAAATCGTGAAAATCGCGGTGCACAGTTGCTTCTATCACGTACCCATCCTGAAATGCTCTCGGCATTGATGCAAAAAGAAGTGCCTGAGATTGCAGAACAAATTATCGAAATTCGTAATGTCGCTCGCTTGCCGGGTACTCGTGCTAAAATAGCGGTTAAGACCAACGATCATCGTATTGATCCGGTTGGTGCTTGTATCGGTATGCGTGGTACACGTATCCAAGCGGTACAGCAAGAGCTTGATGGCGAGCGTATTGATGTGGTGGTTTGGTCAGATGATCCTGCCCAATTTATCATCAGCTCCTTGGAGCCTGCAGACGTAAGCAGTATTATCTTAGATGAAGATACGCAGACGGCTGATATTATATTTAGCACCAATGATCAGTTGGCGCGCGCGATTGGCTCACAAGGTCAAAATGTCCGTTTAGCCTCTGAGCTGACCGGATATAAGCTGAATATGATGCTAGAAGAAGAGTATCAGCAGCGTCAAGCAAACGAATCTAAAGCCTTTATTGAACTGTTCTATGAACGTCTAGAAGTGGATAAAGACCTAGCACAAGCACTTGTCGATATTGGTTTTACCAGTATTGAAGAAGTGGCTTATGTACCCGTCGAAACCTTTTATGATATCGAAGGATTGGATGATGAAGCAATTGATATGATCCAAGAGCGTGCGAAAGAAGTCGTCATCGCAGACGAATTGGTCAAACAACAGAACATGAAAGAGCCAAGTCAAGAACTACAAGATCTTGAAGGAATGACGGTCAGTTGGGCTTATAAAATGGCTCAAAAAGACATCATTACCGTTGATGACTTGGCAGAACAAGCCGTCTTTGATTTAGAAGATATCGAAGACTTAGATACCGAAACCGCAGGAAAACTCATCATGAAAGCTCGGGAATCTTGGTTCAATGAATAAGCGGTAACTGCATATCGCTGTCTTTTGGTGATATGCTATCGATCATAAAGTGCTGGTATGACGTAACATCGTCAAGTTCAACACAAGCCAGCCTTACCCCAATCATTTGTAGCCAACAACTGAATTGAACATATAGCAAATAATAGACAGTAGGTGATAATAAATGGCAGATAAGACCGTCAAAGAACTGGCAGATATGGTAAGCAAAACCGCAAGTGCTGTACAACAGCAACTGGTAGACGCTGGACTGCCTGCGCGCGCAGAGGGTGACCTAGTCACCGAGCTTGAGCAGGAAAAGTTGGTGACGTATTTAAAGCAAAGTCATGGTCAGGAAGAAAAGCGTCGTATTAGTCTGAAATCTAAGACGACCAGTACTGCGCGTGTGACTGGCTCTTCGGGCAAATCTAAGAGCGTCAATGTTGAAGTGCGTAAAAAGAAAGTGTTTGAGAAGCCTGATCCAGAAAAGATGGCTGAAGAATTGGCTGCACGTGAGCAAGCGATGATTGAGTCGCAAGCGCGTGCTGCTAAAGATGCCGAAGACCGTGCCGCTACTAAGAAAAAATCTGAAGATCGTCAAGCAGCTACCTTAGCTGCGATGCGTGCAAGCCTCGGCTCTAGCAAAAAGTCAGACGATAAGAACGACGACATCTCAACGTCAGTGGTTGTGAAAAAAGGCGGCAAGACTACTATTGAGGTCAAGCCAAAAGAACAACCTAAGAAGAAAGTTGCGGCGACAAAACCAAAAGTTGAGACAGCAGCTGAGCGTAAAGCTCGCGAAGTGCGTGATAAAGAACAAGCTCGTTTACGCGAGATTGAAACAGAAACACGTCGTACTCAAGCTGAAGAAGCGCAAAAGCGTACGCTTGAGCAAATGCGTAAAATGGCCGGTCAATATACTGATCAGCCCGCGACTGAAGTTCGTAAAGATGAGCCATTGGCAGAAGGTTTGGTCGGTGACGCATTAGAAGAATCGTTTGAGAAAGAACGTCGTGAAATCAAGCGTGGCACCAGTACCACTAGTGCCCGTGGTCGTGGTCGTCGTAAGAATCAAGACGAGCGTGAAATTAAAAACCGCAAAAACGGTCTACGTTCAAGCCAGTCATCACAGCATAAGTTTGAAAAGCCTGTCGAAAAAATCGTTTATGATGTAGAAATCAGTGAACAAATCACGGTTTCTGATCTTGCTCAGCGTATGGCAGTGAAAGCTCGTGAAGTCACTAAGTTACTCATGAAAATGGGCGAAATTGCTCGTGAATCAGATACGATTGATCAAGCGACTGCTAGCTTAATCGTAGAAGAGATGGGTCACAATCCAGTACCGGTTAGTGATACTAAAGTTGAAGACGATTTAAAAGATGCTGTTGATGAGCGCAGCAGTAACGTGCAAACGCGTCCACCGGTTGTCACTATCATGGGTCACGTTGACCATGGTAAAACATCACTATTAGATAAAATCCGCGCAACGAAAGTCGCGACTGGTGAAGCGGGCGGTATTACCCAGCATATTGGTGCTTACCATGTGCAAACAGATCGCGGTGTTATCACTTTCCTTGATACTCCAGGTCACGCCGCCTTTAGTGCCATGCGTTCACGTGGTGCTCAAGCGACGGATATAGTCGTACTGGTCGTCGCTGCAGATGACGGCATGATGCCGCAAACTGAAGAAGCGATTGATCATGCCCGAGCTGCTGGTACACCACTGATTGTTGCTATCAACAAAATGGATAAGCCAAGTGCTGATCCTGATCGTGTTCTTAACGAGTTGACTGCAAAAGAAGTGGTATCGGAAGATTGGGGTGGCGATACGCCGATGGCTCGTATCTCAGCAAAAACAGGTGATGGTATTGATGAGCTGCTAGAGCTTATTAGCTTGCAAGCTGAGTTAATGGAATTAGAAGCACCATTAGATGGTCCTGCTCAAGGTGTGGTTATTGAGTCAAGACTTGAAAAAGGTCGTGGTCCTGTCGTTAGTGTGCTTGTCAAAAAAGGTACATTAAAACAAGGCGATTTGGTTTTAGCCGGTGAACATTACGGTAAAGTCCGTGCAATGACTGATGAACATGGCAAGCGTATCCAATCTGCTGGACCATCTATTCCTGTAGAGATATTAGGGTTACCTGAAACGCCAGCAGCTGGTAGTGAATTTTTAGTCTTAACAGATGAGAAAAAAGCCCGTGAAGTTGCAGACTTTAGAACCAATCGTGAGCGCGAGCGTCAGCTTGAGCGTCAAAATGCGATGCGTTTAGAGAGTATGTTTGATCAGATGGAACAAGGCAATGTTTCATACTTAAATATTGTTCTAAAAACCGATGTTCGCGGCTCACTTGAAGCATTACTGTCAGCACTGAACGAGTTATCAACGGATGAAGTTAAAGTCCGTGTGATCAGCTCAGGCGTTGGTCCTATCTCTGAGTCAGATGTGACGCTAGCAGAATCTAGTGAAGCAGTATTGTTAGGCTTCAACGTTCGTGCAGATGCCACCGCACGCCGTAAAGCGGACACAGCAAACATGGATATTCGCTATTACAGTGTTATTTATGGCTTGATTGACGATGTGAAAGCGGCCATGAGTGGTATGCTTGCGCCAGAACATCGTGAGAAAATCTTGGGTGTTGCAGACGTTCGTGAAGTATTCCGCTCTAGTAAATTTGGTGCAGCTGCCGGTTGTATGGTGGTTGAAGGTACAATTTATCGCAACAAACCTATCCGCGTATTACGTAATGACCAAGTTATCTTTACGGGTCAATTACAGTCATTACGTCGCTACAAAGAAGACGTTAATGAAGTACGTACCGGTATGGAATGTGGTCTAGCCGTCCGCGGTTACGATGTGGAAGCGGGTGATAAAATCGAAGTCTTTGAGATTCAAGAGTTCGCACGTACTATCTAAAGTTACTGCTCGAATTAAGGTAGCTAATCATGCAATCCGCTTTATTAACTGCGCATGTCTGATGGCTTAGCTATCTTATAAATATTCAGCTGTACTTAGGCCTAACAGGTACATCCTGCTAGGCCTTTTTTAACAAATATTAGTCGTTAAACTTATTAATAAATGATTATATTGCTCAATAAAAGTAAGTCATATTAAAAACAAGGTAATAACATGAACCAACGTTTACAACGTTTAGCTGATCAGATTCAGCGTGAACTTGCTGTCCTTATCCGTGATGCGGTCAATGACCCACGTCTGACAGGTTTTGTCACTATCTCTAGTGTTAAAGTCAGCCCCGACCTAGGCTATGCTGATGTGTATGTGACCATTATGGAGCCTGAACTTAATGATGCCATGACCATGTCAAACCATGAAGAAAGCATCAAGGTGCTCAATAAAGCAGCAGGATTTTTGCGTACTGAGCTGAGTCATAGCTTGAAAACTCGCACCACACCACGTTTGCGCTTTCATTATGATGAAGTGACCGCTCGTGGTAATTATATGATGGATTTAATCAGTAAAGCGGTTATAAAGACTGAAGAAAACGAGTCTGACGAGCAAGAAAACGAAGAGTAGAAGGGTAAAAGCCATTATGTCGATTGTTTCTACAAAAGCCTCTACGCAAGCGGATAAAAAGTCTAACAATCACCCTAGTAAGATTAAAGTTTCGGGTGTTATTTTAGTCGATAAGCCTCAAGGTATGACTTCTCAGCAAGTGGTCTCAAAGGTAAAATATTTATTCAAATCGCCTAATCATGACAGCAAAAAGGCGGGTCATACTGGAACACTTGATCCGATGGCAACGGGATTATTGCCTATTTGTTTGGGTGAAGCGACCAAATTTAGCCACTATCAGCTTGATGCGGATAAATCTTATCAAGCGACTATTTTACTTGGTAGTCAAACTGATACCGGTGATGCTGACGGACAAGTCACTGCTGAAGCACCGATTCCAGCGTTTGATGATGCGATGTTAGACAAAGTCGCCCAGCAGTTTTTAGGTGCCCAGCAGCAAATCCCACCGATGTATTCCGCCTTAAAAAAAGATGGCAAAAAACTCTATGAATATGCTCGTGCTGGTATAGAAGTAGACCGCCCGCCAAGAGATATTGTCCTAAAAGCCATTGAGTTAAAGGCAATCGATGGGCAGCAAATCCAGTTAACAGTAACTTGTTCCAAAGGCACTTATGTGCGTGTATTGGCAGAAGATATTGCCAAAACTATGGCTACACTTGGCCATTTGACGGCACTGCGCCGTCTACAAGTGGGTGATTTTAAAATCGATGAGACAATTGCGCTTGCAGATTTAGAAGCATTGCCATTAGAACAACGTCAGACATATCTATTGCCAGTAGATGCCTGCATTGATATTAATGCTGAGCTGACATTATCGTCAGAGCAGTGCGAACGTGTACAACTGGGTCAACGCTTGAATGTTATCGATCAGTTGACTGATGATTTGCGAAGTTATATCACAGCAGCTATTGATCAGCACTTAACTACTGGCAATAAAAGCGCTGTTGGTCATCAAGATATCGAAGATATTAAGGATGATAACGAGCAGCAATTGGTACATGAGATACCGGTAGATATTCGTCTTATCAATGAGCAAGGCGCATTTATCGGGCTAGGGGCAGTGAGTTTAAATGGTCGATTACAACCTAAAAAATTGATTAAGTTGTAATTTTTACAATTCAATTTAGGTGTTTTTATAACTCAATAGCTGTAAAACTTACTAAGAATTCACACAAATCACATATCGTCACATTTTATTGCAGGTTTCACCTATAGTGAAACCTGCTTTTTTTGTATCTTGATTAAGTCAGCTAGGGAAAGCATGACAGGGATGAAAAAAATAATAAGAAAGTACAATATAAAATATGAAAGGGTGATAATAATACAAAATGGATTTACTATAAATTTCGTTGAATAAAATAATAATAACGATAAACCTGAGTAGAAAAACTCAATAAAAATAACAAGACATTAATTCATATAAATCAATTTTTACAATTATAAGAAAATTATTCAGTCATAAATGTAATTTACAAGTAATAGGAAGTATTATGAAAACGATTGCTTTTTTACTTCATAGCAACTTTGAACAAGCAGAATACGAAGAGGTTAACAGCCAACTAAAAGCTAAAGGTTACAGCACACTTCTAATAACGACCAATAATGAAAAAGAAGTTCAAGGTATGCGGCAAGACGTCAACAAAGGCGATACTTTCACCGCTGATATTTTTGCAAAAGACGCAAAACCTGCTGAGTATGATGCTTTAGTGTTACCTGGTGGTACGGTTAATGCTGATACCATACGTGGCAATGAAGATGCACATAGTATTATTACTGCTATAAATGAGGCTGGTAAACCGCTTGCTGTTATATGCCATGCGCCTTGGACATTAATCAATACTGGTATAGCTAAGGGTAAAACGTTAACCGCTTATCATACTTTACAACTTGATTTAGAAAATGCTGGGGCAAAATTCATAGACGAAAGCGTGCAGATAGATGGTAATTTAATTACCTCACGCAACCCAGATGATATTAATAATTTCGTCGCAGCGATTGATAAAGCTCTAGCATAAGCTCCAATTTTTTTGATTTAGAACAATCTTCATTCATTATCTATAAGGATATAATACGATGACACAGCCTAATTCAAACGATACAAAATTTGAGCAACAACGTTCTGACTCTGCCACAGCAGCGCTTAAGAGTCAGACTGAAGACAATCATACTGAAGATACTGAAGATACTGAAGCTGCTGCCGAGCGTATCGCTGATAACTTAGAAATTAAAAAAGATAAATAGCTTTTTAATTATGAATATATGAGTTAACTATAAATAGGAATTACTATGAGCAATTCAGTAAAAGACATGGACGAGCAAGAACAAGAGATTAATCAACTTGTAGAAGACATTAACCCTCGTGCTGATAATTCTCCTGATAGTTTAGCAGAAGCTACGACTGCGCCTTTAGCAGACGATGAGCTAGGCGGTACGGCTAGTGAAGATGATGTCCAAAAACAGGATAAGCTTTAGTTTGTAAGGTTAATGTCTATCTTTTAATATTCAATATTTTGATAGACAATAACCGTCTACTCATCAATAATCAGGTACTTGTAAAGTCATAACAAAAAACTGCTGTTAGATCAGCAGTTTTTTGTTATAATTGGCGTCACATTTAAATACGATTTAGATTATTTTGAATGGTTTTAAATGACAGTTATAACTCATTGAGCTTGTCGTACACTAGGTCAACTCTAGTAATGCAGGGTTGTCCTGAATGACGTACAGGCTATTTTATTGACTATTCTATTGCTCCTTGATGCTTAAATTTTAAGACTATCATGGCGCTCTTAGCATTGCCGGAGATATTTATGCTAACCAATGCCGATCGCGAACAAATCATCGCTCAGTACCAACGTGGCGAAAGTGACACAGGTTCACCAGAGGTTCAAGTAGCCTTGTTAAGTGCTCGTATTAACGATCTACAAAACCATTTTAAAGCACATAAAGCGGATCATCATAGCCGCCGTGGTCTTATCCGTATGGTTAACACCCGTCGTAAACTGCTTGATTACCTAAAAGGTAAAGATCTTGGTCGCTATACCACCCTTATTAGCCAGTTAGGTCTACGTCGTTAATTTGGCGACAGTAGTACGAATGCTTGCTAAAACAAAAGATGCCTAAATTGGCAGTATTTTAGAGTTTTTGCAGAGTTATTTGGAACTTGCTTGTTGATATCGATAAAATAGATTTTTCTAAAAACGGTGTGGAATAGTTTCA
>TARA_R110002051_G_scaffold123876_1_pt1 | contig 20611 bp, 20 predicted proteins | sample TARA_R110002051 | Tara Oceans TARA_R110002051 (sample SAMEA4397023) | marine metagenome | biome: Polar Biome; feature: [MES] marine water layer (ENVO:01000295) within the mesopelagic zone...; material: water (ENVO:00002006), including particulate matter (ENVO:01000060) such...
GGACGGCACTCACTCCCCGGGTCAAGCCCGAGGATGACGATGGGGGTGGGGCGAGCGACCGTGATAGGGCCGGGAGTGGGTCAAGCCCGAGAACGACAATGAGTGGGGTAAGTGGTGGCGAAAGACTGCGGAGGGCGCTTGCCTGCTCGCAGTCGACAATAGCCGGTCAAGCGGCCTGGTCGGCGTTGAAATCCCGCGCGATATTGAGAAAATTCTGCAGGATGGCGTGCCCGTTTTCCGAGGAAATGCTTTCGGGATGGAACTGGACTCCATGCACCGGCAAGTCGCGATGCTGGAGCCCCATGATCTGCCCGTCATCGGATCGGGCCGTCACGGTCAGTTCGGCGGGCAGGGTATCGTCACGCACCACCAGCGAGTGATAGCGGGTGGCCTCGAACTGCTTGTTGAGCCCGCGAAACACGCCACGCCCGTCATGGGTGATGGTGGAAACCTTGCCGTGCATCGGATGCGGCGCGCGCACCACGTCGCCACCAAAGGCCTGACCCATTGATTGCAGCCCCAGACAAACCCCGAACAGGGGGATTTCGCCTGCGAAACGCGAGATCAGCGGCAGGCAGATTCCTGCTTCGTTGGGCGTACAGGGGCCAGGGGAAATGACGATAGCGTCGGGCGCCTTTTCGGCGACCTCATCGAGCGTGATCTTGTCGTTGCGCGCCACATCGACCTCGGCCCCCAACTCGCCGATATAATGGACGAGATTGTAGGTGAAGCTGTCGTAATTATCGATCATCAAGACGCGCATTTTTTACCCGCTACTGACCCACTTTGGCCTGGCCGGCATAGCGTAACGCTTCCTCGGCGGCGCTGAAAAGAGCCTTTGCCTTGTTCTCGCATTCGAGTTGCTCAAGTTCGGGCTTGGAATCGGCGACGATCCCGGCGCCGGCCTGCACATAGAGCTTGTTGTCTTTGAGGATTGCCGTGCGCAAGACGATGCACGTATCCATGCGCCCGTCAGCCCCGAAATAGCCCACGCACCCGGCGTAAACGCCACGCCGGGCCACTTCGAGCTCGTCGATGATTTCCATGGCGCGCACTTTTGGCGCACCCGAAACGGTGCCAGCGGGAAACCCGGCGGCCAGCGCATCGATATTGTCGTATTTGGGATCGAGCTTACCCACCACATTGGAAACGATGTGCATGACGTGGGAATAGTATTCGAGGAAATATTTGTCGGTGACCTTCACCGTCCCGATCTGCGACACGCGCCCCACATCGTTGCGGCCCAGATCGAGCAGCATCAGATGTTCGGACAATTCCTTGGGATCGGCCAGCAACTCCTCGGCCATCTCCTTGTCCTGTTCGGGTGTCGCGCCGCGTTTGCGCGTTCCGGCAATCGGGCGGATCGTGACTTCGCCCTCATCGACGCGGACGAGGATTTCAGGGCTCGATCCCGCCACGGCGAAGTCGCCGAAATCGAGGAAATACATATAGGGCGAGGGGTTGGTACGCCGCAGCGCGCGATAAAGCGCCGTGGGCGGCAAAGTGAAATCGGCGGAAAACCGTTGGCTGAGCACCACCTGGAAGATATCGCCCGCCGCGATATAATCCTGCGCCGTGCGAACCATCGCAAAGTAATCATCGCGCGAGGTGTTCGAGCTGATCTCGATCTTTGCCAGATCGGGAATTTCGCTCATGCGGGGCAGGGGCTTTTCCAGCCGCACGATCGCATCCTCGATCCGCTCATTGGCCGCTTCGAACGCCTGGCGGGCCGTGACGCCCTCGCGGGGATAGACCGGTGCGGTCAGAAACAATTCATCCTTGAGCGTGTCGAATACGGCAAGCAACGAGGGCCGCATCATAATCGCGTCCGGCACCCCGATCGAATCGGGATTGGTGTCGGGCAGCTCTTCCATGAACCGCACCATGTCGTAACCTAAATACCCGAACACGCCTGCCGAGTTGGCGGGCAACGCGTTAGGCATATCGATCTGGCTCTCGGCGATCAGCGCCCTCAGGGCGTCGAGGGGACGTTCACCGAGCGCACGATAGCCATCGGGGGCCGTTTGTGCAGAGCGGTTGATCTCAGCCACGCCATCGCGAACCCGCCACAACAGGTCGGGATCGAGCCCGATGATCGAGTAACGCCCGCGCACAGCACCCCCTTCGACCGATTCGAGAAGGAAGCTGTAGCGCCGCCCTTCGGCCAATTTCAGATAGGTACCGATCGGCGTTTCAAGGTCGGCCACGATGCGCTTGTAGAGAACCTGTCCCTTGCCCGCATCATAGATTTCCGTAAAGGAAACAGAGTCATAGCCGTCAGGCATGGCGAACCTATTCGAGCCCGATCACGCGATTGAGGGCTTCCTCATTGATCCTGATCCCAACGTCGGACCGGAGTCCTTCGACAAAATTGGCAAAGATCAGATCGGGGAAATCCACTTCCAGGGCCTCGGCAACCTGGGACGGAGCATCCTCCGCGGCCGGCGTCACATCGGTCACCTGGAATACAACGACATCGCCGTCCTGGGTCGAGACGTAATCGGCATACCCCTCACCGCCCTGGAACGCCGCCTGAGCCACGTCGGGGTCGACCGCAGCACCGGCCGTGTTGCGCGAAAAAGGTGCGGAACTCTGGGGAATCTGGCCCTGGTCGGCGGCGACCGTGAAGATGTCGCTGCCGCCATCGATTGCGGCCACGATATCATCTGCAGTGCGCGTCATTTCCATATCGGTCTGCAGATCCTGCCAGGCGGCGATCGCCTCATCCCGCACCTCGTCGAGCGTCTGGTCGCGCGCTGGCTGAACCTCGGAAAGCTCGAAGAAAACGGTGCGGTTCGAACCGAGGCTGATGGCCGGGGTCACGCGCGCATCGGGCGAGGCGGCAAACACCGCATTCGTGATCGTCTGGGTCGAACCTTGCGGAAGCGTCGCGATATCGGCCAATTGCGCCCCGTCCGCTGTCAGGTCCAGATCGTGGATCTCGAGCCCATACTGTTCGGCAACCTCGGAGATCGGTTGGAAAGCTGCCCGGGCTTCTTCGATTTCGTCGTAAACGTCAAAGAGCATATCCTGCGCCTTGCGCGCCGCAACCGACTGCTCGACCTGATCGCGCACGACCTCAAGCGGCTGCTGTCCGCCGTCCTCGATCGCACTCACCCAGATGACGCGATAACCATTGCTGCCTTCGAGGACGACATATCCGTTCTGCTCGAGCCCGAACGCGGCCTGCGCCAGATTGGCATCGGTGATCTGACTTTCCGCCAGCGTGCCGAGCGAGGCGACCTCGGTCTGCAAACCCGCTTCCGACACCACGCTCGCAAAGCTCGCGCCGCTTTCGGCTCCGTCGATAAACGGCTGCGCGGCTTCGGCATCAGGCAGAACCAACTGGCTGATTGTCCGGCGTTCGGGCGCAATGAATTGCCCGGAAATCCGGTCGTACTCGGCGGCAATTTCCTCCTCGGTGACCTCGATGCCCTGCGCCAGCGCATCGACTGTCAGGGGCAAAAGGCTTACCGACCGGGTTTCAACGGTGCGGAACCGGGCCTGGTTTTCCGCAAAGAACTGCTGCAATTGCTCGTCGCTAGGCTCTTCGGTCACCGAAAAAAGCACGGGATTGAGTTCGACATACTCGATGGTGCGCTGGTCGCCGTCATAGGACCGCGCAATATCGAGCGCGACCTGGGGAACGTCGGCGCCGGCGAAAATCGTTCCGATCTGCTCACGCGCCGCCGCGCGCCGCTGGAGGTTGAGATATTCGGTTTCGGTGTAGCCGGACTGGCGCAGCATGGAGACAAATTCGCTCGCGTCAAACAGGCCCAGCGCGCCGGCAAAGTTGGGATCCTGCCGCACAAGTTCCGCCAGCTTGGCATCCGAGGCGCCAAGCCCCAGATCGCTGGCCAGGATTTCGATCGATGCGTCATTGGCCAGCCGCGCGATGGCGGAATTGGGAATGCCGAAACTGACCGCCTGCTGAGCGCTCGGAGCCATACCGGTCTGCGCGGCGAACTGGTTGACCTGGCTGCGATAGACCCGGTCGAAATCGCGTACCGAAATGTTCTGGTCCCCGACCCGGGCCACCGTATTGGCGTTGAGGTCGAGAAAGACACTCGGAATGCCGAAACCGGCGACCGCGATGATCAGAACACCCAGGAAGACTTTGGCGACCCAGCTGCGGCCGAAATTGCGAAGATTATCGAGCATTTAGTACCGATCGGTTGAGGGCGGACTCTAGCCTATTGTCGTAGGTTCACCCTATGGCATTCCAAGCGCGCGCATAATAGACAGGGTGTATCGGGCCCTGCAAGCCGCACGCAGGACGCCCGGTTAAGCCATTCTCCGTGTGCGTGCAAGGTGTTGTTGGGGTAGGGGATGCAGGAGCGATTGCGGCCACTGATTGCCGGGAACTGGAAGATGAACGGAACAAGCGCAGCGCTCGAGCAGATCGCCCGGCTCAAGACCCTTCTCGGTGAAGCCGGAAATATCGACAGTGACGTTCTTGTTTGTCCGCCAGCCACCCTTTTGGAACGTGCATCCCAGAGAGCCCAGGGCAGTACGCTCCGCATCGGTGGTCAGGACTGTCATGCAAACCCGAGTGGCGCCCATACCGGCGACGTCAGCGCCTCCATGCTGCTCGACGCCGGCGCCTCTTACGTTATCGTGGGCCATTCCGAGCGCCGCGCCGACCATGGCGAAACCAGCGAAACCGTCAGGGCAAAGGCTGCGGCCGCACTTGCCGCCGGACTTGTCCCGATCATTTGTGTCGGTGAGACCGAGGCCGAGCGCCTGGCAGGAACCGCGAATCAGGTGGTTGGCGAACAGGTCAAGTTTTCGCTGCCCGAAACCTTCGGCGAAACGCCGATCATCGTGGCCTATGAGCCCGTCTGGGCCATCGGCACCGGGCGGACACCCACGATTGACGATATCGCCCAGATGCATGCCCATATGCGCCAGCTCCTGGTCGCACGGTTCGGCAAGACCGGCGAAGCGGCCCTGCTGCTCTATGGCGGCTCGGTAAAGCCTTCCAACGCGGAAGAAATCCTGCGCACACCCAACGTCAACGGCGCACTGGTCGGCGGCGCGAGCCTTCTCGCCGACGACTTCTTTTCAATCATCGTCGCGGCCTGAAATGTGAACGGGAAACTGTCGCTCCGGAGGGCTGGCCAATGCCGATCTTTGCGTGTAGAACGCCCGCCAACGCGATGCCTGTGCAGAACCTTGCTTGCCGGCCGGACGGTCGGGGCAGGGCTTGAGCCGTTAAGCCTTCCCAGGCGAACACGAACCACGCGCATCTAAGAGATATTGCGTTGCCGGGATTCGCTTCCCATATGTCCCGGCTTGAGCGCGAGAGCATTTGAAGGACGAACCGTTAAATGGCCACAGTACTTATTGTCGCCTATCTGTTGATCGTGATCGCCATGATCGTGGTGATCCTGCTCCAGCGCTCCGAAGGCGGTGGCCTTGGGATGGGCGGCGGAGGCGGCGGCAATTTCATGTCCTCGCGCGGTTCGGCAAATCTTCTTACCCGGACCACTGCCATACTGGGTACGCTGTTCATGGTCACGGCCATTGGCCTCACCATCATCAGCCAGACCGATCGCAGCTCGACCTCGATCCTCGATCAGGCCGCGCAGAATCCAGACGGCACGCCAGCGACGGTGCTGGATGCTCTGGACGCCATGGGCACCGAAAACGACGATCTTGCCGTTCCCGCGCAGCCCGCCGCGACCAATGACGATCTGCTCGTGCCGGCGGCGCCCGACGAAGCGGCCCCGGCGGCTGAAGAACCTGCTGCCGAGCAACCCGAAGTGGTCGATCCCGGCGCGTCGATGATGTCGACAATGCCCGAGGAGCCCGCCGCCCAGGAGGCGCCGGCGCAGGAAACGGCGCCAAACTAGCGACGCCGGAATATGGTACGAAGAACGGGGATGGAAACATCCCCTTCTTTTTTGTGTGGGCGCGATCATTTTCGCGCTTCGAATCGAACGCGGCTTATGTAAGGTAAAACTCCATGGCTCGGTACGTTTTCATCACCGGTGGCGTGGTCTCCTCGCTCGGAAAAGGTCTTGCTTCGGCGGCGCTTGGCGCCGTGCTGCAGGCGCGTGGATACAAGGTTCGGCTGCGCAAGCTCGATCCTTATCTCAATGTCGATCCGGGCACGATGTCGCCCTATCAGCACGGCGAAGTTTTCGTGACCGACGACGGCGCGGAAACCGACCTCGATCTGGGCCATTACGAGCGCTTTACAGGCCGCTCTGCCAACCAGAAAGACAATGTGACCACCGGCCGGATCTATTCCGACATCCTGACCAAGGAACGCCGCGGTGATTATCTCGGCGCCACCGTACAGGTGATCCCCCACGTCACCGACGAGATCAAATCCTTTGTCACCTCCGACAATGACGATTTCGATTTCGTTTTGTGCGAGATCGGCGGCACGGTTGGCGATATCGAAGCCATGCCGTTTCTCGAAGCCATTCGCCAGCTCGGCAATGAACTGCCGCGCGGCGATGCGGTGTTCGTGCATCTGACCCTGATGCCATTCATCCCCAGCGCCGGCGAACTCAAGACCAAACCGACCCAGCACTCGGTCAAGGAACTGCGCTCGATCGGCATTCAGCCTGACATTCTGCTGATCCGCTGCGACCGGCCGATTCCGGAAGGCGAAAAGCGCAAGCTTTCCCTGTTCTGCAACGTGCGGCCCTCGGCAGTCATTCAGGCGCTCGATGTCGCCTCGATCTACGACGTGCCGATTGCCTACCACGAGGAAGGACTGGACGACGAAGTGCTGGCCGCCTTCGGGATAAAGGACGCTCCTGCACCCGAACTCGATGGCTGGCGCGAGATTTCGCGCCGCGTCCACGAGCCCGAGGGCACGGTCAATATCGCCATCGTGGGCAAATATACAGGGCTCAAGGATGCCTATAAGTCGCTGTCCGAGGCCCTGGCGCATGGCGGCATCGCCAACAACGTCAAGGTCAACCTCGAATGGATCGATTCCGAGGTGTTCGAGCGCGACGATCCGGCGCCTTACCTTGAAGGTATCCACGGCATTCTCGTGCCTGGCGGTTTTGGCGAGCGCGGCTCGGAAGGCAAGATCAATGCGGCGCGGTTCGCCCGTATCCGCGACGTTCCCTATTTCGGAATCTGTTTCGGCATGCAGATGGCCTGCATCGAAGCCGCCCGCAACACAGCCCACATCCCCAAAGCCTCTTCGACCGAATTCGGTCCGACCAGGGAAGCTGTCGTGGGGCTGATGACCGAATGGGTCAAGGACAATGAAAAGCGTGCCGGTTCGGACAAGGATCTGGGTGGCACCATGCGCCTTGGCGCCTATCCCGCCCAGCTCGTGCGCGGCAGCCGGGTGGCAGACATCTACGGCACCAACCGGATTTCCGAGCGCCATCGGCACCGCTACGAAGTCAACATGACCTACCGCAAGGTGCTGGAGGCCAATGGGCTTTTGTTCTCGGGTCTTTCGCCGGACGGGATGCTGCCCGAAATCGTCGAGCGCACGGATCACCCCTGGTTCATCGGGGTCCAGTACCATCCCGAACTCAAATCCCGCCCGTTCGAGCCGCACCCCTTGTTCCGCTCGTTCATTGCGGCCGCGGTCGAACAGAGCCGTCTGGTTTAGGGCAGGGAGCCGGGTAATGGCCGAGATCGTCAATCTCCGTCAGGCCCGCAAGAACAAGCTGCGCGCTGAAAAAGAGCGCGCAGCGGATGCCAATCGCGCCAAATTCGGCCGCGGCAAGGCCGAACGCCAGGCGGCCGAGAAACAGGCTGGCCGCGACGCGAAACATCTCGATCTTCACAAACGTCAATCCCAAGACGACCAGTAGGAACCCGATCCGTTCAGGGGCGTTGTGCACGCTCATAACAAAAGACCCCAAAACGGAGGTTGCTCATGCCTACTGCATCCGGACACACAACCGCCATCCGCGCCACGCGCGCTGTTGGCACCGATGTCTATAATCTCGATGGGAAGAAGATCGGCACGGTCGAAGACATCGTTCTCGACAAGACCGACAATTCCATAATGTTTGCCGTTGTCGGTTTCGGCGGTTTCCTTGGAATGGGCGAGAAGTTTCACGCTCTTCCCTGGGCAACGCTCGATTACGATCAGGACCAGGAGGGCTATGTCGTGCCCTTCACCCGCGACGAGCTTGAAGCAGGTCCAGCCGACACCATCACCGAGTTGACCAAGGATGACGGGCTTCATGCCCGCCAGGAAGCCTATTCCTATTACAAGGTCGATCCATACTGGCATTAGCCGCAAGTAATATAAGCAATGGCCCATGCGGCCCGATGCTCTGTCATCGGGCCGTATTATTTTTGCGCCAAGCCCTTCCTAAGCCGGGCCGCCTTTATTAGAAGGGCTGCAACCGGCATTCCCCATGAAACGAAGGGCGCTTCTATGTCTGCAATTGTTGACGTCATTGGCCGTCAGATATTTGACAGCCGCGGCAATCCGACCGTCGAAGTCGACGTGGTTCTCGATGACGGCAGCTTTGGCCGTGCCGCGGTGCCCTCGGGCGCTTCCACCGGCGCGCATGAAGCTGTCGAGCTGCGCGATGGCGGCGAAGCCTATCTGGGCAAGGGCGTGCTGAACGCCGTCGATAACGTCAACACCCTGATCGCCAGCGAGATCGAGGGCCTCGACGCCCTCGACCAGATCGCCCTCGATCAGGCGATGATCGACCTTGACGGCACACCGAACAAGGCCAGGCTCGGCGCCAACGCCATTCTCGGCGTATCGCTGGCCGTGGCCCGCGCCGCTGCCGAATCCAGCGCGCTTCCGCTTTGGCGTTATGTCGGCGGCCCGAATGCTCGTCTTTTGCCAGTGCCGATGATGAACATCATCAATGGCGGCGAACATGCCGACAACCCGATCGACATCCAGGAATTCATGATCATGCCGGTCGGTGCGGACTCGATCGCTGACGCGGTGCGGATCGGTTCGGAAATCTTCCATACCCTGAAAAAGGGGCTGGCTGCCGAGGGGCACAATACCAATGTGGGTGACGAAGGTGGCTTTGCACCCAATCTCAATTCCACCGAGGACGCCCTTGGCTTCATCATGAAGTCGATTGAAAAGGCCGGCTACGCACCGGGCGAGGACGTCTATCTGGCGCTCGATTGCGCTTCGACGGAATTCTTCAAGGATGGCAGCTACAATCTCAAGGGCGAGAGCAAGACGCTGGGTTCGGACGACATGGTCCGTTACCTTGAAGACCTCACCACCCGCTTCCCGATCATCTCGATCGAAGACGGCATGGCCGAAGACGATTGGGAGGGCTGGAAGGCCCTGACCGAAGCCATCGGCTCGAAGGTTCAGTTGGTCGGCGACGATCTGTTCGTCACCAATACCGAGCGCCTCAATTCGGGCATCAAGATGGGTGTTGCCAACTCGATCCTCGTCAAGGTCAACCAGATCGGCTCGCTCTCGGAAACCCTGCAGGCCGTCGAGATGGCGCACAAGGCGTCCTACACCTCGGTCATGTCGCACCGTTCCGGTGAGACCGAGGACTCGACAATCGCCGATCTCGCCGTCGCGCTCAATTGCGGGCAGATCAAGACCGGCTCGTTGGCCCGCTCGGACCGGCTAGCCAAGTACAACCAGCTGATCCGCATAGAAGAGTTCCTTGGGACCTCGGCGCGTTACGCCGGCCGTTCTATCCTCAAGGGGCAGTAACAGGGCAGGGGGCGCCTCGGGCGCCCCTTTTTCGATGCGATCACGCGCCGTTGGCAGCGCCGGAAACCAGTCCTTAAGCATAGCTGTGCGATAAGGAGCCTTCCAGTTCCTGCGTATCGTCCGATCTCATGCCCACCCGCGTCAAACGCCCATCGATCCTGGTCAAGCTCGGCATCACCGCCGGCCTGCTCGCGTTTCAGGGCTATCTGGGTTATCATGTCGTCACCGGAACGTTCGGGATCGACAGCCAGCGGGAAATGTTGGAAGAAATCAAGGTGCTGGAGGCCCGCAGGGCGGCTCTCGAAACCGAGATCGATTCCTATGAGCATCGGATAGCCCTGTTTGACCCGCGGCGGCTCGATCCAGACATCCTGACGGAGCGGGCCCGCGCGCTTCTCGGCCTGGTGCATCCCGACGACATCATAATCGTTCCCGACGATCCAAGTTAATCGGATTGCGGTTAAGAAATAAAATTAACCGCAATTATGTTTATCGTCTTTTGTGCTATGAAATCAATGATATGCGTATTGTTTCGGCTTCGTAGCGGCGCTTGGCGTCTGGCGTCCTTCGGTCTATTGTGCATCAATGCATTCAGCATCCCGTCCAGCCTCCAAAAGGGTGGCGGCAGCGATGACGTTCTTTCCGGAGATATCGCATGGCGCGTAAAGCGACGGCCGCCAAGGCCAAATCCAATGCCCCCGAATTCACAAAGGAAGAGGAACTCCACGCTTTCCGCGAAATGCTGCTTGTCCGGCGCTTTGAAGAAAAAGCCGGCCAGATGTACGGCATGGGTCTGATTGGCGGGTTCTGTCACCTTTACATCGGCCAGGAAGCTGTCGTTACCGGCATCACCATGGCGTCCAAGAAGGGCGAAGACGCCCAGATTACCGGCTATCGCGACCACGGGCACATGCTGGTCATGGGGCTCGACCCCAAAGGCGTCATGGCCGAGTTGACCGGCCGCAAGGGCGGGCTGTCCAAGGGTAAGGGCGGCTCGATGCACATGTTCTCCAACGAACATCGTTTTTATGGCGGCAACGGCATCGTCGGGGCGCAGGTTTCGCTTGGTACCGGGCTGGCCTTCGCTTCGAAATATCGCGGCGATGGATCGGTTTCGATCACCTATTTCGGTGACGGTGCGGCCAATCAGGGCCAGGTCTATGAGAGCTTCAACATGGCCAAGCTCTGGAAGCTGCCGGTCGTCTATGTGATCGAGAACAACAAATACGCCATGGGCACCTCCGTCGAGCGATCCGCCTCGACCACCGATCTGTCCCAGCGCGGTGTGTCCTTCGGCATCGAGGGCGAACAGGTCGACGGCATGGATGTGCGCATGGTCAGGGAAGCCGCCGAGCGGGCCATCGAACATGCCCGGTCGGGCAAGGGGCCCTATATTCTCGAAATGCTGACCTATCGCTATCGCGGCCATTCCATGTCCGATCCGGCCAAGTACCGCTCCAAAGACGAAGTGACCACCATGCGCTCCGAGCGCGATCCGATCGAGCAGGTCAGAAAGCGCATTCTCGAGCAGAAATTTGCCAGCGAGGACGAACTCAAGGATATCGAAAAGGATATTCGCGCCATCGTCACGGAAGCCGCGGACTTTGCCACCAACGATCCCGAGCCCGAAACGTCCGAGCTCTATACCGACATCACCGTATAAGCGCCGGCAGGGAGACCTCACGATATGCCAACCGATATTCTTATGCCCGCGCTCTCGCCCACCATGGAAGAGGGCACTCTTGCCAAGTGGATCGTCAAGGAAGGTGACAAGGTCGGCCCCGGCGATGTCCTGGCCGAGATCGAGACCGACAAGGCCACCATGGAAGTCGAGGCCGTCGATGAAGGCGTGATCGGCAAGATTTTCGTCGCCGAGGGCACCGAAGGCGTCAAGGTCAACACCCCGATCGCCGCGTTGTTGGGCGAGGGTGAGAGCGCCGACGATGTCGCGACGCCCGAAATTGGCTCCGACGAGCCAAAGGAATCCGAAAAGCCCGGCCCCGATACCGAAGCGGCCGAAAAAACCGAGCCCACGACAAAGGCCAAGGACGCACCCGCCGCGCCGCAGTTCAAACCGCAGGACGATCCCGATATCCCCGACGATGTCGAGATGGTGACCATAACGGTTCGTGAAGCCCTGCGCGACGCCATGGCCGAGGAAATGCGCGCCGACAAGGACGTCTTTGTCATGGGCGAGGAAGTGGCCGAATATCAGGGCGCCTATAAGGTCACCCAGGGCCTGCTGCAGGAATTCGGCGCCGAGCGGGTTATCGATACCCCGATCACCGAGCATGGCTTTGCCGGTCTGGGCGTGGGCGCGGCGTTTGCGGGCCTCAAGCCCATCGTCGAGTTCATGACGTGGAACTTTGGCATGCAGGCCATCGACCAGATCATCAATTCCGCCGCCAAGCAGCTCTACATGTCGGGGGGGCAGGTGACCGCGCCCATGGTGTTCCGTGGCCCCAACGGTGTTGCTTCGCGCGTCGGTGCCCAGCACAGCCAGGATTATTCGGCCTGGTACAGCCACGTTCCCGGCCTGACCGTTATCGCGCCCTATACCGCGGCCGACGCCAAAGGGCTGCTCAAGGCCGCGATCCGGTCGCCCAATCCGGTCGTCTTCCTCGAAAACGAACTTCTTTATGGCACCACCGGCGAAGTGCCCAAGATGGACGATTTCGTTCTGCCGATCGGCAAGGCGCGCATCGCGCGTGAAGGCAAGGACGTGACCATCGTGTCCTTCTCCATGGGCATGCGCTACGCCACCCAGGCCACCGAAAAGCTGGTTGCCGCCGGCGTCGATGTCGAACTGATCGACCTGCGCACCCTGCGTCCGCTCGATATCGATACGGTGATTGAATCGGTGAAAAAGACCGGTCGCATCGTTACCGTCGAGGAAGGTTGGCCGCAGGGCGGTATCGGCTCGGAAATCTCGGCCCGCCTCATGGAACGCGCCTTCGATTACCTCGACGCACCGGTCACCCGGGTGACCGGCAAGGACGTGCCCATGCCCTACGCCGCCAACCTCGAAAAGCTGGCCCTGCCCAGCGTCGACGAGGTCATCGCCGCGGTCAACGCCGTCACCTACCGCAGCTAAGGGAGGCTCTTGCGATGCCTATCAACATCACGATGCCCGCCCTGTCGCCCACCATGGAAGAGGGCACTCTGGCCAAGTGGCACGTCAAGGAAGGCGATAGCGTTTCGTCCGGAGACGTGATCGCCGAGATCGAAACCGACAAGGCGACCATGGAAGTGGAAGCGGTCGACGAAGGCACCATCGGCAAGATTCTGGTCTCCGAAGGCAGCGAGAACGTCAAGGTCAACGCCGTGATTGCCGTCCTGCTCGAAGAGGGCGAGAGCGCCTCCGACATCGACGAGGCCGCACCCGCCCCCACGACCGAAGCGCCGAAGACCGAAGCGCCGAAGGACGAACCCAAGGCTGATGCCGAGGAACCCAAGGCAGAGGAAAAGTCGAAAGACACGCCCAAGGCGCCGTCTTCGAGCTCCGATGCCAAGCCACCTCCCGAGCCGCTTCCCGCGCCCAAGTCTGACGGCAAGCGCGTTTTCGCCTCGCCACTGGCGCGGCGTCTCGCCAAGGACGCCGGGATCGATCTTGCCGCCGTTTCCGGCTCGGGCCCCAAAGGGCGCGTGATCAAGGCCGATATCGAGAAGGCCAAAAAGGACGGCGTTTCGACAAAGCCGGGCACGGCCCCCGCCACCGGTGCGCCACTGGCTGCCGGTCTGGGCAAGAACCAGGTTCTGGCCATGTACGAGGAGGGCACCTATGACATCGTGCCCAATGACGGCATGCGCAAGACCGTTGCCGCCCGCCTGACCGAATCCAAGCAGACCGTGCCGCATTTCTATCTTACGCTCGATTGCAATATCGACGCGCTGATGAAAGCGCGTGAGGAAATCAACGCGGCCGCTCCCAAAGACAAGGACGGCAAACCCGGCTACAAGCTTTCGGTCAATGATTTCATCATGAAGGCCTGGGCCATTGCGCTTCAGCAGGTGCCAAAAGCCAACGCCACATGGGCCGGAGATTCGATCCTCTATCATCACCGCTCGGATGTCGCCGTGGCGGTCGCCGTGCCTGGCGGGCTGTTCACCCCGGTCGTCAAATCCTGCGACACCAAGAGCCTTCGCCAGATTTCCGACGAGGTCAAGGATCTGGCCACCCGCGCGCGGTCGAAAAAGCTTGCTCCCCATGAATATCAGGGTGGCGCGTCGGCGGTCTCCAATCTGGGCATGTACGGCATCAAGCATTTCGGCGCCGTCATCAACCCGCCGCACGGCACCATCCTTGCCGTCGGTGCGGGCGAAGAGCGGGTCTATGCGGAAAAGGGTCAGATCAAGACCGGCAGCTTCATGACCGTGACGCTTTCATGCGATCACCGCTCGGTCGATGGAGCCCTCGGGGCAGAAGTTCTGGCCGCGTTCAAGAAGCTGATCGAAACGCCCGTGATGATGCTGGCTTGAGGCGCCCCTGATGAAAACCATCCTCGCCTATGGCGACAGTCTCACCTATGGCTCCGACGCTGTCGTACAGGGCCGGCGCCACGCCTATGAAGACCGTTGGCCGACCCGGCTCGAAGTCGGGCTGGGCGGCAAGGCGCGGGTTATTGCCGAAGGTCTGGGCGGTCGTAGCACCGCCTTTGACGACTTCACCACCACGGCAGACCGCAATGGCGCGCGTATCCTGCCGACGCTGATCCACAGCCACGCCCCGCTCGATGCCGTCGCCATCATGCTCGGCACCAACGACATGAAAAGCTTTGTCTGCGGCAGTGCCCTGGGCGCTTCGCGCGGCATCAAGCGGCTGGGTGAAATCGTCAGAGCAGAGGCTCCGCAAGCTCAGCTTCTCCTGATATCACCACCCCATTGCATCGAACCGGCCAGCCCCCCGCTGGACCCCAGGTTCAGTGAGACAATCGCGGAAAGCCGCCAGCTGGCGCACCATTACAAGCGTGTCGCCGACGAACTTGGCTGCCAATTCTTCGATGCGGCAACGGTCGCCAAAGCCGATCCGGCTGATGGCGTGCATCTCGACCCGGCCAACACACGCGCAATCGGCGACGCACTGGCGCCGCTCGTCAAGGACATGCTGGGGCTCTAGCCCCGAACCAAGAGGAAAGCCATGGCAGATCAATACGATATCATCGTGATCGGCGCCGGTCCCGGCGGCTATATTGCGGCCATCCGCGCGTCCCAGTTGGGCCTCAAGGCCGCAATCGTCGAGCGCGAGCACATGGCGGGCATCTGTTCGAACTGGGGCTGCATCCCGACCAAGGCGCTGCTGCGCTCGGCCGAAATCTACGGCCACATGGATCATGCCAAGGATTACGGGCTGACAGCCGACACGTTCGGGTTCGATATCGAGGCCATCGTCAAGCGCTCGCGCGGTATTGCCGGCCGGATGAATGATGGCGTTCAGTTCCTGATGAAAAAGAACAAGGTCGATATCATCTGGGGCGAGGCAACTATCACCAAGCCCGGTGAGATCAAGGTCGAGGCGACCAAAAAGAAGGCCGTCGAACCTCAGCATCCCAAACCCAAGACGACACTGGGCGAAGGCACCTACAAAGCCAAGAACATCATCGTCGCGACTGGCGCGCGCCCGCGCGTGCTGCCCGGCATCGAACCGGATGGCGATAAGATCTGGACCTATTTCGAAGCCCTCAAGCCTGCGAAGATGCCGAAATCCGTGGCCGTGATGGGGTCGGGCGCAATCGGCATTGAATTCGCCTCCTTCTATCGCTCGCTTGGCGCCGAAGTGACCGTTATCGAACTGCTGCCGCAGATCATGCCGGTCGAGGATGCCGAGATCGCCGGTCTGGCCCGCAAGCGATTCGAAAAGCGCGGCATTTCGATTTTGACCGATGCCAAGGTGTCCAAGGTCGACAAATCCAAGGACGGGATTACCGCCCATGTCGAGCTCAAGAACGGCGACAAGAAGGAAATCAAGGCCGATGTCCTGATTTCTGCCGTTGGGGTTCAGGCCAATTCGGAAAATCTCGGGCTGGAAAAGGCTGGCGTCAAGATTGACCGCGGCGTCATTGTCGTGGATGGCCATGGCCGCACCAATGTTGACGGCATCTGGGCCATCGGCGATGTCGCCGGCCCCCCAATGCTGGCCCACAAGGCCGAGCACGAGGCCGTGCTCGCCGTCGAAACCATCGCCGGCAAGACGGTTCATGGCCTCGACAAGTCAAAGATCCCCGGCTGCACCTATTGCGAACCGCAAGTGGCCAGCGTCGGCATGACTGAAGCGAAGGCCAAGGAAGCCGGCCGCGACATCCGCGTCGGCCGTTTCCCTTTCGTGGGCAACGGCAAGGCAATCGCGCTGGGCGAGCCCGATGGTCTGGTCAAGACCATCTTCGACAAAAAGACCGGCGAGCTTTTGGGCGCACACATGGTTGGCGCCGAAGTGACCGAACTGATTCAGGGCTTTGTGGTGGCGATGAATCTCGAAACCACCGAGGAAGACCTGATGCACACCATCTTCCCCCATCCGACCCTGTCGGAAACGATGAAGGAGAGTGTACTTGACGCATACGGTCAGGCACTCAACATATGAAATGGCTCAGGGCTTTGCCGGCCGATCGTTCGTAAAGTAAATTCAAGGTTGATAATTCGGTAAGCAATTCATCCAATGTCCTCTCAGGAAGGAAGGCACCCGTGGTAAATATGGAGCGGATAGATATCTGAAACCGTCCATATTGGGGTTCGTCATGGCTCAAGAGCTCTTGATGTACTGGGTGCTGGTCGGACTGGTTATTGGCCTGATCGGCGCATTTCTGTTTGGAACCAACTTGATCTGGCGTTATCTGGCCGCAGGCGTGGCCGGATCGCTCGCGGTAAGTTTCGCCATTGCCTATTTTGGCATTGACGTACCGATAGCAAACTGGCTCATGCGCCAGCTCAGCGTGGCAGCCGCTGGGGCCGTATTCGTCGTAACCTTTGTCAGGGTGTTGGACACATCAGCCTGACGGGTTCGGAAAAGGACACAATGGTCACTCTTCTCGATACCGTAGGCACCAAATCTCCAAGACACCCTGAAAAGGCGAAGCGTCCCGACACCGAGATGCTGCGCAAGCCCGACTGGATCCGGGTCAAGGCGCCCGGTTCGGCCGTTTACCGCGAAACCCAACAGATCGTGCGCGAGAACAATCTCGTCACCGTTTGCGAGGAAGCGGGCTGTCCCAACATCGGCGAGTGCTGGAGCAAGAAGCACGCCACGATGATGATCATGGGCGAAATCTGCACCCGCGCCTGCGCCTTCTGCAATGTGCGCACCGGTCTGCCGACCGCGCTCGACCCCCATGAGCCCGAAAACGTTGCAAAGGCCGTCGAAAAACTTGGCCTCGAACATGTCGTCATCACTTCGGTCGACCGCGACGATCTCGCCGACGGCGGTGCGCAGCATTTCGCCGACGTTATCCGGGCCATCCGCGCCCGCAATCCCAGAACCACCATCGAGATTCTGACGCCCGATTTCCTGCGCAAGCCGGGCGCTCTGGAAACCGTCGTTGCGGCAAAGCCTGACGTCTTCAACCACAATCTTGAAACCGTACCGTCCAAATACCTCACGGTCCGCCCGGGCGCGCGCTATTTCCATTCAATCCGGCTTCTACAGCGGGTCAAGGAACTCGATCCGCAGATGTTCACAAAGTCCGGCATCATGGTCGGGCTGGGCGAAGAGCGCAACGAAGTGCTTCAGCTCATGGACGATCTGCGCGTCGCAGACGTCGATTTCCTCACCATCGGTCAGTACCTCCAGCCGACCCGCAAGCATCACAAGGTCGAGCGGTTCGTGACTCCCGAGGAGTTCAAATCCTTTGCTACGGTCGCCAAGACCAAGGGCTTCCTTCTGGTGTCGTCGAGCCCGCTCACTCGCTCCTCGCACCATGCGGGCGAGGATTTCGCCGCCCTGCGCAAGGCGCGGCAGGAAAAACTCGGACTGGCTTGATGCAGAAGCATTTGGAGCGGCATGTGCCGCACTCGGCAGCGCAAATGCTTGCGTTGGTGGCGGACGTCGACACTTATCCCAAATTCATCCCCCACTGCGAGCGCATGGAAGTGCGCCGCGATGCGGCAAATCCGAACGAAAAATTCGATGCCCGCATGCACATCCGCTTCGGCCCGATCAGCCAGGCTTATACCAGCCGGATCGCGGTCGATCCTGAAGCGATGACATTGAAGGCCAGAGCAGTTGATGGCCTGTTCAGCCATCTCGACAGCACCTGGCGCTTCACCGAAGACGGGCAGGGGACCGCTATCGTCTTCGACATCGACTTCAAGATCGCCAATCCGCTGATCCGCTCAGTGGCCGAACCCGCTTTCGCGGCAAAGCAGGAAGAGATCATGGATGCGTTTGTGGCCGAGGCCCACAAGCGCTACGGGGCGTAAACCTCCATCACCATTTCCAGCGCCACGCGCACCGTGGCCTGCCGGACCATGTCGCGGCCCAGATCGCCGAACCGCTCTTCGCGATGATGTGTCCCATCGGGTGTGGCCAGTCCGAAATGAACCAGCCCGATCGGCTTTTCGTCCGATCCGCCGCCCGGCCCGGCGATGCCGGTTACCGAAATCGCCAGGTCTACGCTGGCCTTGCGTAAGGCGCCTTCGGCCATGGCGCGCGCTACCGGTTCTGAAACCGCCCCGTATTGCGCGATCAATGCCGCGGGCACACCGATCATTGCTGTCTTGGCATCGTTGGAGTACGTGACAAACCCGCCATAGAGCATGCCGGACGACCCCGAGACCGAAGTGATCGCCCCGGCGATCAGCCCACCCGTGCAGCTTTCCGCCGTCACCATCATATGACCGGCCAGGATCAGCCGGTCATTGACCTTCTTTGCCAGTGCCAGCGTTTCGTTATCGAGCATCGTCTAACTCCGCGGCAGTTCGATGGTGGCAACGGCCTGCGCTGCGATACCTTCCTCACGACCGGTAAAGCCGAGGCGCTCCGAAGTGGTTGCCTTGATCGCAACCCGATCCACACTCACTCTCGCAATTTCCGCAATCCGCGCCCGCATGGCCCAGACATGAGGGCCGATTTTTGGATGCTCGCAGATGATCGTTGCGTCCATATGGACGAGTCGCCCGCCGCGCTGCCGAACCAGCTCCGACGCGTGTTCGAGAAAGATCGAGGAGTCGGCATCCTTCCACTTCATTTCACCGGGCGGGAAGTGCTTGCCGATGTCTCCATCGGCCAGCGCGCCGTAAATGGCATCCGCAAGAGCATGCAGCACCACGTCCGCATCCGAATGCCCCTTGAGCCGGGCGGTGTGCGGAATGGCGATATTGCCCAGAACGACGGCGTCGCCCTCGGCAAAGGCATGAACGTCATAGCCCGATCCGACCCGTGTTTCCATCGTCTGTCCCTCAGTCATCATGCGCTCGGCCCGCTCGAAATCATCAGGCAGCGTTATCTTGATGTTGCGTGTATTGCCTTGTGCAAGAGCAACGCTCAAACCGGCCCATTCGGCGATCGCTGCATCATCGGTAAATCCGTCGCTCATTTCGATGGCACGTCTGTGCGCGTTGTAAATGGCGTTGAAATGAAATCCCTGCGGCGTCTGCGCGGCAAAAAGCTGGGTGCGGTCCTCGGTACCGCCCACAGTCTTGCCATCGAGCGAACGCTTGATCGTGTCCGTCACCAGCGTCACCGGTAGCGCACCATCGGCGTCGGCCAGTGCCGCAATGACGTTGCCGATCAGGGCAGCATCGACAAACGGGCGGGCACCGTCGTGGATGAGCACGATATCGGGAGACTGGCCGGCCAGCGATTCCAGTCCCTTCAGCACAGAAACCTGCCGTGTCTCCCCGCCAATGACCGGAGCTGCCAGCCTTGCGTCAGAAAGACCCAGATCGGCAAACATCTCTTCCTGTCCTGCACCAATAACTGCTATGACACGGTCGATTGCCTTCACCGCCAGCAATGCGTCGAGCGTTCGGGTCAGCAGAGGTTTTCCGGCCACCGAACGGTACTGTTTGGGAAGGCCGATGGTGCCCGCCCGCTCTCCGCGTCCCGCAGCGACAACCAGCGCAACGATCGTTTTGTCTTCGCTCATAAAACCCTGCTCGATCCCTGCAACGCGTTGCGCAAACTTCGTCCGCAATTAAAGCCCAACGCCCTGCGAAACAAGGTCAGCACCGCTGTCTTTAGCAAACTGATCTCACATCAGCCATTGAACGGGATCGAATTTTGACTAATCTGTCACCAAATTTGAGCCCTTGTATAGTTTTAAGGCAATAAATTGGCCAAACGTGCCTGCGAAATAAGCATAGACGACCTCCGCCTGCCAAATCGCGCCTTCCTTGCGCCCATGGCCGGAATTACCGACCGCCCGATGCGCGATCTTGCCGCGCGGTTCGGGGCGGGGCTGGTGGTATCCGAGATGATTGCCAGTGCAGCCCTTGTCACGGGCCACAAGGAGATGATCCGCAAGCTGGCGCCCAGCCACGGCCTGCCCCATATCGTGCAGCTTGCCGGATGTGAGGCCGATTGGCTGGTGCGCGGTGCCCGGATAGCCGAGGAGGCGGGGGCCGACGTCATCGATATCAATTTCGGCTGCCCTTCAAAGCGCGTCACCAACGGGTTTGCCGGGTCCGCACTGATGCGGGTGCCAGATATCGCCCTCTCGCTCGTCGAGGCAGTCGTCGCCGCCACCAGCCTGCCCGTTACCGTCAAAATGCGCCTCGGCTGGGATGACGACAACCTCAACGCCGCCGATATCGCCCGCCGCGCCGAGAACGCCGGGATCAAAATGATCACGGTGCACGGCCGCACCCGCCAGCAGTTCTACAAGGACACGGCCCGCTGGCACCTCGTCAAGCCGGTCACGGAGGCCGTCAATATTCCTGTCGTCGTCAATGGCGATATTCTCGGACCGGACGAGGCCGATATCGCGCTGGACCAATCGGGCGCCGATGCCGTCATGATCGGCCGTGGCG
>TARA_R110002051_G_scaffold302302_1_pt1 | contig 20595 bp, 9 predicted proteins | sample TARA_R110002051 | Tara Oceans TARA_R110002051 (sample SAMEA4397023) | marine metagenome | biome: Polar Biome; feature: [MES] marine water layer (ENVO:01000295) within the mesopelagic zone...; material: water (ENVO:00002006), including particulate matter (ENVO:01000060) such as......
TGTTTAACAAATTTAATGACGAAAAATTATGAAAACTTCCACCACATTCAGCATCCTGTTTTGGCTAAAACAATCTAAGGCTAAAAATGGAGAAGCTCCTTTGTATGCCAGAATTACAGTAAATGGCCAGAGAGCTGAAATCAGTTTAAAAAGAAAAATCAAAATCACAAATTGGAATGCTACAAAAAATCGTGTAAAAGGCACAAACCAAGAAGCAAGAACAATTAATGAATATTTAAACCAGGTTCAAAAAGGAATTATTCAATCTAAAAATGAACTATCACTTGAGAATAAATTTATAACCTCTCAAGCCATTAAATCAAGATACTTAAAAGAAGATGAGCAAAATCATTCGATAAATGATATAATCAAATATCATAATGATGATATGGTAAATAAATTAAGATGGGGAACACAGAAAAACTACTTTACTACTCAAATATATATATCAAAATTTATTAAAAAACAGTTTAATACATCAGATATGTATTTAAAGCAATTGGATTATAATTTCATTTTAAAATTTGAAAAATTCTTAAGAGATTATCAACCATTGGACCATCAAAAGAAAATGGGCAACAATTCAGTAATGAAGCATATTGAAAGATTTAGGAAAATGATAACCTTATCTTTTAAATTAGAATGGATTGAAAGAGATCCTTTTATTAATTTTAAATCAAAATTCGAAAAAGTAGAACGAGGTTATTTATCAGTAAAAGAATTAGAAGGAATTGAAGAAAAAGAATTTTCTATACCTCGACTTCAATTAGTAAAGGATTTATTCATTTTCTCTTGTTACACTGGTTTAAGTTATATTGATGTAATTAATTTAATTGAAGATAATATTAATTTTGGTATTGATGGCGAATTATGGATTATCAAAAAAAGAAAGAAAACGAATAAATTATTACGAATTCCAATCCTCCCAAAAGCAAAGATTTTAATTGATAAATATAAAGTTCATCCTAAATCAGAAATTAACGGAACTATATTTCCGAAAATTTCAAATCAAAAATTAAATTCATATTTAAAAGAAGTTGCAGATGTTTGTTCAATAAACAAGAATCTAACTTTTCATTTGGCTCGTCATACATTTGCGACAACTGTTACTTTAACTAATGGTGTACCAATTGAGACAGTTTCTCAACTTTTGGGGCACTCTCGTATTTCAACAACACAAATTTATGCGAAGGTTATTGAAAGGAAAGTCAGTGAGGATATGGCAATTTTGAAAAAACATTTAAGTATGAAAGTAAATACCACTAAAAAAATAAAGATTATGTAAAAGATTGTTTTAATTAATAAAAATAAACGTTTAGAGGTAAATACTCCATTAACATTTAATTTACCCCTTTCATTTCTTGTTTGAAAATAATGTTTTTATTGTACTATTTTTTTTGAAAGGAAAACCTTATGGTATAGAAACTTTGATATTTAATTGGTTTTTCGGGAATACTTCTCCATATATAAAATAGCTCCAAGACTAGGTTTATTTTTAATGGTGTTTCCTAATATATCATTATTTACCTTAAAATTTTGTAATAATCCAATTGTATCTCCTGGTAAAAATGTAATATCAATTCCTTTATTTTCAACTAAACTTTTATTTCTAGGAATATAATCTTGTAATTCTATTCCCCCTGGATTTACAAATAAAGGATTTCCATAAATTGGATTGGAATCATTTATGCCAATTTCCTTAGGCCAATTTAGCTCATTAAGAAATAAATTATTCTTAAAAAATACATTTTCTACTCCTTTATTGTTTAATTTGTCGGGTTTATATTGGTCTCCTAAGACAGCTTTGGAGACTCCCTTTAAATAAAAAATATTATTTGCAATCAAGATACCTTTACTTGTATTATCTATTGCAATTTTAGAAACTATTGTAGAATCAGAATAGATTGTATTGTTATAAAAATAAGAGTTAACAGGGCCTTTTCTTTTTTTATTGGTTCCTTGATAACCACTAAGCCAAAAAATCTTACCTTCTTGAAACGCTCCGTTAACGCCTTTAACCCTATGTCCATCATTGATACTAATATTGTAGCGATAAGCGCAATTATAGTTATTGCCCAAAATCTCACAAAAACCACCTGCATTATAAGCACTTATATTATATTGTAATACTACATTATCGCAATTAAAGTCTATATGGGCACCTGCAGAATCTCCAGGACCGTTAGCATATAAAAACTTGTTTTTTTCAATGAGTATATGAGAAGCACTCCAGGTCCATAGTCCACTTCCACGTCCCCATTTTCTAGTATCGCTAGTGCTACCAGAATGAGTAACTGTATTGTTTTTAACAGTAACATTTTTTACTCCTGACATTTGAATACCAGGACCACCAGTTGCTTCTAGTTTATTGTTAGCTATAAAAACATTAGTGATATTATATTTTTTACCAGTTAATTTTATTCCAGTGTGTGATACACTTTTTATAAGGGAATTTTCAATATAAACATCATCTATAAGAGCTTTAGGATTTGAATTAATAACTCGAATACCCCATCCATATTTTTGAGTACCATTAGCAGTTTTAACTTCACTCTTTCCTCGAGTAAAACCTTCATTTTCATAATAAACATCAAAAATAGATACTTTATTAATGGTGATATTCGACATCTGTTTTGATAGTTTATTCGTAATCAAAATACCACATCGCATTTTAGAAACTTTTTCAGAATTATTATAATATCCATTAGCTGTTAACTGTAAATTAGAAATATTGATAAAACTAGAATCTTCAATTAAAATCCCATTAGGTTCTCCTTTAAAATTTATAATTGCTGGTATTATAGAGCTACTGGTGTTCCATGAAATAGTATTAATGAATATTGGTTTTTCTTTGGTTCCCTGTTGATTTTTTAAATTGATGCTTCCTTCATATATTTGGTTAGATGCTAAAAAAATTCTGTCTCCTGGAAGGAATTTAATATTTTCTAAATGGTTTAATGTCTTAAATGATTCGTTTATTGACATACCTGAATTAGCATCGCTTCCTTTAGTAGGATGCACATAATAATCTTTTGCCATCATACAAAAATGACAAGAAAAAAACAGTATAAAAAAGGATATTTTTAATTTAAGCGAGGTATATAACATAATGAATTCTATTTTCAAGTTAATCGATATTTATAATATCAAACTTTGTTAATCTTTTTAATTTTTATGATTTAAAATATTGTTTTTACCCTTTGGATCTTTATATAAGACCTCTTTATTCTCCATTAACTTTTGGTGTATGTGATACGTTACATCCTCCCAAGCTTTTCCTTCTCTCCAAAGAGGTGCTATCATTTTTGACTCCCAATCAGATAAACTTTCTAATAACTCTTTAGCAGTAGTGCTTTCTTTAGTAATTAAATTATTTGTTTCCCCAAGATCATTAGTTAGATTATAAAGAACACTTCCGTAATTTTTTAAACGTATTAATTTGTATTTTCCATTTCTAGCACCAGCTTCATCTAATTTTCGCCAAAAAAGCTTATCATGAGGATTACCTTTCTTTTTACCTGACAAATAAGGTAATAAATTGACTCCGTCTAAAATTAAATCTTTATCTTTTTCAATACCTGCTGCAGCCAAGGAAGTACTAAAAATGTCTAAGGAAGAGGTTAAGCCATTGAAATTTTTGTGTTCAGTAATTTTTTTAGGCCAACTTGCAATAAACGGAACACGATGCCCACCTTCAAACTTATTTCCTTTCCAGCCTTTTAATGGGCCTGTTTTTGATAAATTATTATGGGCTCCACCATTATCACTTAAAAAAAATATAAGCGTATTTTCAAGTAAACCCAACTCTATAAGTTTGTTGCGAAGTTTACCTACGTTTTCATCTAAAGACCAAGTCATAGCAGCTAATTTTTGCCTAGGATGATTTTTATATTTTAATAAATCCATTTCTTTAGCTTCCATGGGAGTATGAACTGCATTATATGCCAAATACATAAAAAAAGGTTGATTTTTGTTTTCCTCTACAAAACGTACAGAACGATCTCCTAAAACATCTGTGAGATAGCCGTCAAAAACAACTTGCTTTCCATTTTGCTGAAGCATGTGATTTTTTGATGGATTTTTCATCGGAAAATAAGATCTACCACCCGCTAAAAACCCATAAAACTCATCAAAACCTCTTGAGTTGGGATGATCTGAAGCATCGCTTCCCAAATGCCATTTACCTAAAGCAATCGTTTTATAATTATTTTCTTTGAAAACACCACCCATTGTAACCACATTGTCTGACAATCCTATGTCGCCAGAATTTCCGTAACCTGTTCCATTTGCCTCAAAACCAAAACGCTGTTGGTATTTTCCTGTAATTAAACCTGCTCTTGATGGTGCACAAACTGTTGCACTCACATGAGCATCTGTAAACACCACTCCATCTTTTGCTAAACTATCTATATGAGGTGTTTCCAAATCATCACTACCCATAAAACCAAAATCAACATAACCTGCATCATCAACTAAAATAACGATAATATTTGGCTTGTTATTTTCTTTTTTGTTTTTTGATTCTGCTACATTATTGTCTTTTTTGTTGCTACAGGCAACAAAAAAAACAATTAAACTAAATAAGTAAAGATTTTTAATCATTATAGGTATTATTGGTTTGTTAATAAAAAACAGGTGATCAAATGGAGAGTCATTTATTTTATTATTTTATTAAAAAATGACAGAGATATCTTTTTATTTTTAGTAAAAAAAGATTGCTCCCTGTCATTTACAATTAAAAACTACAATGAATATTATATTGTTATTGTTTAATGAACTTATAAGTTCCGACTGATGTACCTTTAGAAGCTTTTATAAAATATATTCCATTTGAAAGATTAGAAACCTTTATTTCTTTATAATTATTTGAAACAGTTTCTTCGTAAATCAGCTTTCCAAGAAGATTATATATTTCTACCTTATCGAAATCTTCGACTGCTAAAACTTTAACAAAATCACTTGCAGGATTTGGATACAATTCAAAATTAAATTGTTGTAAATCTTCAACTGAAGCTGTAGAAGCCTCAACGACTGAAAAATCATCTACATACTTAAATGCAGTAACGGTACTAAAATAAATATGTCTTACCTTCGTTACGCCTTCAGGCACAACAAAAGAATACTTCACTTCTTTCCATTCAAAAGAAGGGTTTTGATCTGCAATTGTGCATTCATAAATTGTTGGGTCTCCCGCATTTTTACCACCATCAGCTATAATAGGAGTTAATTCCAAAAAATCTCCATTTGTACCACCTGTAAAATTTCTAACTCTAGAATTTGTAGTTATATAAAAAAACTGGTTTGTGATCCAAAAATTAACAATGTATGTTTTTCCAGGAACTACATCAAATGTTCTTGCCAAAGAAGCAGAATCCCAATTGTTTACTCTTCCTGCAAAAGTTCCGCTTTTAGTTGAGCCAGCCCCGATAACATCGGCTGCTTCTACTACAGCTGTTCCAAAGCCATCCCAGTCTGTTAAATCTCCAGTTTCAAAACCTCCATTAGTAATAGGTAAAGATTGTCCAAAGCTTAAGGAAATTGTTAATAATGCAAATAAAAAGGTAATTTTTTTCATGATTTGTGATTTTAAGTGTTAATAATTAATTTTATTGTTTTACAACTTTAATAATTTTTTCAACTTATTAAAGTTGTTTTTTTTAATGATATTCTATAATTTTATTCAATTTGAAATTTAGATAATATTACCAACCAGTGTTTTGAGTTAAATTTTCATTTTTAAAAAGTTCAGCCTGTGGAATAGGATATATGTTCATCCTTTCTTCAAATGGTCTTACCTCAAGTAATTTTTTATCAAAAATAAAACCACCACCTGTGTTATTTGGTCTTATTTCCATTTGGAAAATATTGGTGGTTTGTTGTCCAATTTTCCAACGACGAATATCCCAAAAACGATGGTCTTCAAAAGCGAGTTCAATCATACGTTCATTTCGAAGCTTCTCTCTAAACTCACTTTGACTTAAACCTGCTGGAAAGTTTGGCATATTTACTCTTTGTCTAACTTGGTTTACAGCGTCAAGTGCTGTTAATCCGAAAGTAGCTCCATTTTCAGGACCATAAGCTTCGTTCATTGCTTCTGCATAATTCAACAATATTTCACCATATCTAAATAATACCCATGTATGTTCTCTACTTGTGGTATTAGTAGGTGACAGGTTTATGGCTTCTATTACATATTTTTTAAGGTAATAACCTGTTTTGGTTGCATTGGTAATTGGCTTACCATTTGCGCCTCCTATAAAGCTCTCTACAGTTTGTCCTTTCCAGTTAGAGCCATTAACTATAACTGTTTGTTGCAAGCGAGGATCTCTTCCAGAATACGGATTTGTTGGATCATAACCAGATGCAGGATCTGAAATTGCAAGTCCGTTACTTTGCATTTCATAGGCATCTACTAAGTTTTGAGTAGGGCAAGTACCTGTATTACCACCTTCAAAACCAACAGGAAAATTTATTCTTTCAAAATCATTGGAATTACCTTGACGTCTTTCAAAAATTAACTCATTACTAGTAAAATTATTCACAACATTTGAATAGTTGTTTTCTAAGGTATATACATTTAAATCAATAACAGATTTAGCAGCACTAGCAGCGTCTACCCATATAGAAACATCGTTATTTGTATTGTGCAATGGACTAGCTGCATACAATAACATTCTTGCTTTCAATGCTAAAGCAGCTCCTTTTGTAGCTCTACCTGTTTCAGCAACGTCAGAAAAATTAGTATAATCTTCCGGCAATTCTGATGAAATTGCATCACATTCGCTTATGATAAAACTAACAACTTCATCAAAAGTATTTTGTTTTGCATTTATAGCCTCTTCCGTAGTTAATACTTCAGTAATTAGTGGTATGTTTTTATATCTTTTTACCAGTTCGAAATAAAAAAAAGCTCTTAGAAATCTAGCTTCATAGGCATAATTATTGAATTGTTCAATCATTTGTGGATAATCTAAATTAAATTGATCCTCTAAAAACTCTTGTCCTTCAGTTTCTTTAAGAAACATATTTGCAGCTCTTATTCCAGAATACATCTCGCCCCAAACATTATCTATAGGTTGCAATGCGCTGTAACGACCTTGATTGAATCTTTGTATATTAGATAAGTCCAATACATGTTCTGCCTCGTCAGATGCAGATGCACGCATGGCACCATCAATACTATTAAAATCTGTAGGTAAATAATTATAGATACCTGTTAAAAAATTTTTTGATCGATTAAAATCTGAAAATACATCCTCTTTTCGGTTGAATGATGTTTCATCATATTCTAAATAATTACAACTACTTACGCTAAGTATTAGTAAAGTAAGTAAGAAATAATGTATATGTTTTAGTGACTTCATAAGTACTTATTTATTAAAATTCAAATTTAACTCCTAGGTGATATGATGCTAGTGATGGATAACCTACACCAGTTGCTTCTGGATCTGTTTCTTTAATAGAATCTATAGAAAACACATTCATACCACGTCCATATATTTTAGCGTTTTTCATTTTTAATTTACTTACTACATTTTCTGGAAAATTGTAGTATACTTCAAATCTTCTTAACTTTAGATAATCTGCTTTAGCCAACCAAATATCATTTTTACGATAATTATTTTCATTCTCAAGTAATGATAGTCTTGGTAATGTAGCAGTATTTGCAGTTTCTGGAGTCCAACTATTTGCTGAAAAATCAGTAATAGTTGTATTGCCTCTTAAGGGTACAAATACACTCTTGGTATTTAAAAATACAGTCTTATTCGCAATTCCTTGAAATAATAAATTTACTCCAAGCCCTCTCATTTCAAAACCAAAATCAAATGAATAATACATTTCTGGAGTACTATCAGCATAACCAATAGCTACAACGTCAAAATTATCGATAACACCATCATTATTTTGATCTTTATATTTGATATCACCTGGTCTTACTACAGAAAATAATTGTTGTGGACTATTATCAATATCTTCTTGATCTTTAAAGAAACCCAAACTCTGTAAACCAAATTGTTGTCCTATTGAATTTCCAGTTTCTCTTAAATAATCAAAAGGTTGAAATTCTTCATTCATTTCAATAATTTCGTTTTTCGCAAACATAAAGTTTCCTCCAATAAAGTATTTAAAGCCTCCTATATCTTCATTCCATCGAAGAGCAGTTTCAATTCCTCTATTAATAACTTCACCTGAATTTTCTATTGGAGTTGCAACACCTATTAATGATGGGATTGCTCCATTAGTATTTACTAATATATTTTTACGTTGATCATAAAAGGCATCTACTTTGAATGAAAGACTACCCAGTAATTCCATATCTATACCTACGTTTGTTTTTATTGAATTTTCATACGTAAGACCTTGAGTTGCTAAGCGATTTTCTCTAATTCCCCCTAAGCTTCCATTGTTATTTGTAAATAAATACCCACCTCCATTTGCAAAAGCCTGTTCGTCTAGATTAGGAGCCATAATGTCATTACCACTCATACCCCAAGATGCACGTAATTTTAGATAATTAATAGTTTTATTATCTTTTAGAAATTTTTCACGATTTAACACCCATGCTGCAGAAATAGCAGGAAATAAACCAAATTTATCTCCATTAGGCAAAACACTGCTTCCTGCATAAGATAATACACCATCTATAAAGTATCTGTTTTTATAGGCATAACTTGCAGTTGCCATTATATTTTGACGAAGAAAAGTATTGTACTGACCATCTCTAACTCTTTTATCCTGATGGAACATTACACTAGTATTTAAATTACTGTCTTTCCATGATATATCGTAATTTAATTTTCCATATAAAGTAGTATGACGTAATTGATTACCGAAACTATTGTTAAAACCCAAATCTGTTTCATTCCCAAAAACAGTAGAAGTGGTATCGATAATATCACCAGTTAAGGGATCTCTTGTAAAAGATAAACTTTCATATAAAAAATCACGTAACCTATTTTCAAAATAATTTACTTCATTATCATATCCTAAGGCAATTTCAGCAGATAAGCCTTTAACGAAACCATATAAATCTTGAATAATTTGTCCGTTTGCTGCTATTTGTCTTCCATTGGGTTGGCGAATACCTGTTGATGATACCAAAGCTACAGGATTGTTACCATAAAACTCTGTTCCTCCCCATTCTCCATTAGGAGTTCTCACAGGAAATGCTGCTGAAGGTATGCTGTAAAGTGCATCCATTACGCCACTAACTCTTGCTCCAGGCTCTGTTCTACCATCAATATTTCCAGATACATTCACAATAAATTTTGTGGTATTTGTCAAATCGATATCAAGGTTTGTTCTAAAATTTAGGCGATCATATTTTATTTGACTATCATAACGATTGTCTAATGTTGTATTGTCAAATAAGCCTCGTTCATTTTGATAATTAAGAGAAGCAAAATATTTTACACTTTTACCTCCACCCGTAAAACTGATATTCATATTATTAGTAGTACCAAAATCTCTAAATGTTTCATCAAACCAGTTTACATTCGGATACAATGATGGATTTTCTCCTGATTGAAATCCAAACAAATCTTGATCTGAATATACTGGTGCATTCCCATCAAGAATACTTGCTTGATTTACTGCATTCGCATAATCAAAAGAATTTAAGAATTCTGGTTCACGTAATGGAAAATTCCAACCTTGGTCAAAGCTAACCTCTACTTTAAAAGAATCATATTCGCCCTTTTTTGTAGTTACTAATATAACACCATTAGCTCCTCTTTGCCCAAATCTGGCTAAAGCTGTACCATCTTTTAAAACAGATACACTCTCAATATCTAACAAGGCTAAAGAAGCCAAATTTCTTTCAAAACCATCAACCATAACTAAAGGTTCATTGTTCCCTAAAGTACCTCTTCCTCTTACACTTATGTTTGCATTTCTAGCCCAAGGCTCTCCAATATTTTGTAGCACCATTAATCCAGAGAGTTGGCCATAAAGGCTTTCGGTAGGATTGTTTAAAGAACTTTTTTCAAGTTTGTCAAAATACACCACATCTATTGATGAGGTAATTTCTTCGGTAGGTTTGGTAAGTCCGAAACCAAGATTTATTTTTTTATCAGTTATTCCTAATTGTACATTTATCGATTGTGATTTTACTTCAACCAATTTTTGCATGTCGCTAAAAGAAAGCCTTATAAGAGTGTTTAAGCTTAAATTTAAAATCGCAACGCCATCTTTATCTGTGACTCCAGATTCATTTTTATTTTCAACAGACTCAACAATAACAGATTTAAAAGGTTCCCCATTATCATTTAAAACTATTATTTTCGTCTCTTCAGATTGTCCTAAAACTGCCTGATAAGACATCATTAGTAGCAAAAAAAAGAGAATTCTAATACCTTTAAAACTTTTTGATTTTAATAAATTTTGAAAACGGAAAACATTAGAACTATACATATAGCTGTAATTCGAATCGCTGTCATTTAATTGTTCTAGTTTGTTATTTTTCATTTGATATTGATTAGTAAGTTCAAAATTGTTTCGATTACCATCCTGGATTTTGGACCAAGCCATACCCTTTGTTGATCTCATCTGGTGGAAATGCACTTAAATACCATTTTGGAGAAAAGTTATCTTGCCAGAAACGTTCTGGAAGTTCAAAAACTTCATAAGAAAATGTATTGCCTTCTTTTCTTGTGTTTACACCATGAAGCTTTGTTTTAAAAGCATCTTCATTTTTCCAACGAATAATATCAAACCATCTTACTTCTTCATAACCAAACTCTAGCGCTCTTTCCAATAACACAGCCTCTCTAAATGCTTCTTGAGACAAACCTGGTCTTAAATTATTTAGTCCTACACGATTACGAATTAAATTGACTGATGCATAAGCTTCAGCAGTGGGTCCTCCATTTGCTTCATTTAATGCTTCTGCATAGGATAAGTATACTTCAGCTAAACGCATATAAGGCCAATGAACAACTGACTGGTAGGAAGTAGCTCCATTCTGATCTAACAAAAATTTCTTTATACCAAACCCTGATTTAGTTCCATTAAAATTAATATTTCTACGTTCACGACCGTTAATCCAAAGTTCCGCTTTCCTTCCTTGAAAATCATCACCATTTACAAGTACAGTTTCATATAACCTTGGGTCACGATTAGCCCAAGGATCGTTTGGATCCCATCCAGATCCAGTAGCATCAATTGGAGTACCATCAGCCATAGGAAACATATCTACGTATTCTTTTGTAGGACAAGCTGTGCCATAACCTGCAGCACTTTGGTAAAAATAATACTGCCCATCAAAACGAAAACCTGATCTATATCTAACACGTGTACTAATTAAAACCTCTCCATTTCCTCTATCATAATAAGCATCTTGAAAATCTTGTCTTGGATTTCCGGTGTTTTTAAGCTCATAACCTCCTTCTAAAGCAACTCTATCCAAAAGGTCTTTTGCTGCTTGTGCTGCCTGAGCCCATAAGTCAGGATCGTAATTACCATGCCATGTATAATTTTTATCAGAAGCTTCTCCTGCAAGATATGGTTGGTTATCATTAAACAAAGGACTTGCTCCAAACAAGAGTACTCTTGCTTTTAAACCCATAGCTGCAGCTTTGTTAAAACGTCCATCCCAGTTTGCTGGATCATCAGTAAGCCAAGGTAAATCAGCAATAGCTTCATCTAAAAGCGCAACGATATTATTCATAGTTTCTTTAGATGTTGATCTTGGTAAATCTGTATTTTCTGTTGGAGTATATGCATGATCTACCCATGGCATTCCTCCATAATGACGAAACATATCTGTATAATGCAGTGCAATAAGCATTTTAGCTTCTGCTTTTAACTGTGCAATATATTCTGGGGATGCATCTGGAATACGATCTGCATTTTCTATAAAAACCCAACCAATTCTAATACCATCCCAACTCTCCTCTCCTGTATAACTATATTTAACTCTACTATTATCTGCCACAGCTGCATTATACTGGCCATTATAATAAAGCTGATTAACACCTCCCCAAGGCATAAACGTATGGTTAAGATCGGTTAAAGACTCTAAGAGGTCCATCCCTATCTTATTTCCTTTTGCAGAAAAATTTAAATTCAAACCATAAGGTAGTGTGCTGTAACCCTGCCATAAGTAGCGCTGGGCTAGCTCTAAAGAATTAAATATAGTATCTTTTGTAACATCCACACTTGGTGGTTTATCAAGAAACTCGTTACCAAATTCAACTTTTTCACAGCTAGTTACAATTAGAACTAACATTGCAAATATGTAAATTAATTTTTTTGCTTTCATTTTTTACATTTTTTATTTTCATTTGTCACAATCCTGTAATTTTGATTCTTATATGTCGAACTCTTTGTTACGTTTTGTTTCATTTTTTATGTATTCTTAATTTCATTTTTCTAATTCTGATTTTTAAAGAAAATTTAATCTGATACCAAAATTGTATAATTTAGTAAGCGGATAATCAGAATCTGCAGCTGTTCTTGATTCTGGATCAGTTATATCTAACTCAGTTATTGTAATTAAATTTGTTCCATTTAAGAAAGCTCTTAAATTACTGATACCCATCTTTTTCAAGAAATCGCCTTTAAAGTTATATCCCATTTCTAAAGTTTTTAATCTTATATAAGAGGCATCACGTAACCAAAAATCTGAATTCTTATTATTATTTTGGCGGCCAGTAAGTGTCATTCTTGGATATGTAGCTGTTTCAGCTGTTTCAGGCGTCCATCTGCCATCTGCCATATATTGAAGTAAAGAACGGTTTGTAGTGGCACCAAAAGCTGTCCTGTATGTGTCTCCTAAAAGTCTTGATGTATTTGTTGCGCCTGCCCAAGACATTGTTAAACTAAAATTCTTGTATTTAAAACCATAGTTAAGACCAAAATTATACATTGGATAAACTGGGAAGCCAATTGCTCGTTGGTCATCTTGATTTATTACACCATCACCATTTAAATCTTTATAAACCATATCACCTGGCTTTAAATCATATAAATGATCTGGAAGTGCATCGTTACCTGTATCTGTATCGTTATAAAATTTATCGAATATGTACCCAAATGGTTGGCCTACAGGATTTCCAGTTCTAACCAAATAATCTTCGTTTTGAGGAACTTCGTCTTGAAAAACAATTTTATTTTTAGCGTGAGAAACATTTGCATTTACCCAATAACTAAAATTGTCATTTATTTCATGATCCCAATTAAGTTCTACTTCAAAACCCTTATTTTGGACTTTACCAATATTAACAGCAGGAAGATTATAAGCAACGAATGCTGGTACTGTACCTCTAAACGTTAAAATATCGGAACGGTTTTCAATAAAATAATCAACTTTTAAGCCTAATTTATTATCAAGCATTTTAAGTTCTACAGCATAATTCTGTTTTTCAGAAGTTTCCCAGGTTACATTAGGGTTACCAATTTGTCCTTCTCTTGCTGCTGGCTGATTAAAAGGTGTGTCTATACCAAAGTTATAATTACCACTTCTAGGATCAAAACTGTCTGGTAAGTAAAGAAAACGATTGCCTCCAATTCTGTCATTTCCAACTAATCCATAAGAAGCACGTATTTTCAAAAAGTCAAAAAATGATTGATTTTTCATAAAAGGTTCGTTGGTTACAACCCATCCTGTAGACAAAGCTGGAAAAAGACCAAAACGTTTGTCTCTAGCAAAATTTTCTGAACCATTATAACCAACACTAAAATTTGCTAAATACGTGTTTTTATAATCATACGTTGCACGACCTACGATGCCTACTAAACCAAGTGGAATCTCTGAGAATTGTCCTGGATAATATCTTTTTTGTTGATTGTAAAGTAGCAACCCACTTACATTGTGACCACCAAATTTATTTTTATAACTAAGGCCTCCTTCCAAATACCAATCTCTACTGGTTCCGTACGTTTCACCATAAGTTAAATTACCATCTTGACCATTTCTTTGATACACTATTTCTTCACTATTAGGATCTGCGTTTGGATCTATATCTCGTAAATAAATTGGTGTATAGCTAGCTACTGATGAATTTCGGTTTTTAGCATGATTATAGTCTGTATTATAAGCAAATTTAGTTCTAAATTTTAAGCCTTTGATAAAGTTTAAATCTTGTTCTAAACCAATATCCATATTTAATTGGTTGTTTAAGATGTTAGAAAAACCTTGACCATAATATCTGTCTAAACCATCAACTTTTTGATCAGAAATATATAAGTCACCACTAACAATATACCTACCATCTACGATTCCTGGACTAGAAAAAGGTACAGACCAATAAATGTCTCTAAACAATTCATTAAAATTTCCTTTTGTATTTGGACGATTCGTAACACGAGTTTGTCCTCCAATTGTAACGGCTAATTTTGTTGTATTGGTTACATCAATATCTACGTTAGATCTATAATTATATCTTTGAAAAGAAAAATTAGAATCGTATTCTGCATCAAATGTTTTAAATAACCCATCTTGATTTAAAACACCAAGAGACACAAAATACTTTACTTTTTCTGACCCTCCTGAAATGTTAACGTTTGCTTGAGATTGTTGGGTGGTAGGTTTTAAAAGATAATCCATCCAATCTGTATTTGGATAAAGTATCGGGTTAGAGCCTGTTCTAAATGCCTCTAAAGCTTCAGGTGTAAATCGAAGATTAATTGGATCAATATTAGGTTCATCATTCAATTGCGCTTCGTTATAACGTTGCGCATAAGTATAACTATCGGCAAACTCTAGTAGCCTTGTTGGTTGTTGAATTCCCGTTGAAAAACTGGTTGATATTTTTGCTTTTCCGTATTTACCTCTTTTCGTGGTTACTAAAATTACACCATTAGCTCCACGAACACCATAAACAGCTGTAGCAGAAGCATCTTTAAGAACAGATATACTCTCTATTTCATTAGGATCTAAAGACATAAAAGAACGCTCAACTCCATCAACAATCATTAAAGGTTGTGACCTTCCTTCTGATAATGATGCGATTCCACGTAAATAAATATTAGGGTTATCTGCTCCAGGTTGTCCAGAAAATTGTACTGTAGAAAGCCCTGTAACTCTACCCGCTAAAGAATTTGCCACATTTGGAGAAGGAGATTCTACAAGTTGCTCTGATTTTATGGTACTTATAGCACCAGTAACAGTAACCTCTTTTTGTTCTCCATAAGCAACAATTGTAATTTCATCTAAATCTGTTGTACTTGGGTTTAATACAACATCAATATTATTTTTACCATTAATAACAACCTCCTTGACTTCATAGCCAAGGTAATTAAATACTAATGTTCCCTGAGAAGAAGCCAACAGATTGTATACTCCATCAAAATCTGTTGTAGTACCTTTTGTTGTTCCTTTTTCTATTATTGAAACACCAGGAAGTAGATTTCCTTCATTATCCGATACTTTTCCTGTAATCTTAATATCCTGAGACCATACAGAATGACTTATGCTTAATGAAGCTAATAGTAGTAGGAATAAATAAAATCTTTTTTGTTTAACTCTCATTTTGTTTAGTTTTTTTCGCATGGCGAATCAGTAGTTGGAATTTTATACCTCATTATTTTTTAGCAAGATTTATCATTTTTTAAGCTTAATTATTAAAATAATATTAATTTAAAAACAGAAAACCGTTTGCTTTAATACTGTAATTTTTAAACTTAGCTGCGTTTATAAATAAAGAATTCATCATTCTTAATTAAAATCCTTTTTTTTGATTCTAATTTTAAAAAATATGTTTCTCATATATATTCAAAATCTCTTTTTTAGTTTTAAAAAATTTACTGAATAAAAATTTGTTTTATTCCTGATTCAAAAATCTAAAAAACATAAAAAAAAGCATTGGTTAAATAAGTCAAAGAATTGGTGGAATAGATTAATTTACTGAAAACATTGACTTAGTGGAGGTTTTTTGAGTTTTTTTCTTTGTATTGAGAAGGCAAACAGCTAAACTGTTTTTTAAATGATACATTAAAGTATTTGTAATCATTAAAACCAACTTCATTTGCTATTTGTGTTAAATTCATATCTTCTGAAGCTAAAATTAGGTAGGCTGCTTTTTTTAGACGAATGGATTTTATAAAGGCTGTTAATGACAAACCTGTAAGCGATTTTATTTTACGATATAGGGTAGATTGGCTCATATGTAATTTATCTACCATATCATTGATACCAAAATTGGAGTTATCCATATTTTCTTCTACTAGTAAAATAGCTTTATGTATAAAAGTATTTTCTATATCTGTGTCCGTATTTACAACAACAGTAGGCTCAAACCGAATTTTGTTTTGTAAATGTTCTCTTACTTTTTCTCTATTATCTAATAAACTGGCTATTCTTGCTTTTACAATACTTGCGTTAAAAGGCTTCGTAATATAATCATTGGCTCCTGTTTGTAAGCCTTGGATTTCAAAAACCGAAGATGTTCTGGCTGTTAAAAGTATAATAGGAATGTGTGATGTTGTTATTTTAGATTTTAATTCTTTACAAAGCGTAATTCCATCTTTTTCAGGCATCATCACATCGCTAATTATCAAATCAGGTATTTCTTCTGAAGCGATGTTAAATCCGTCATTACCATTACTTGCTTTTAATATTTGATAGGTATCATTCAAAATATCATCTAAATAATTAAGTATTTCGAGATTGTCATCAATAATAAGAACGCTATGCTCCTTTGTGTTGTTTTTTATACTTAACCTTGAGTCTGAATTAGGTAAAAGATCGTATGCTTTAATATTATCAGTATTCACATGACTTTCATTAATATCTCCTTTGTAAAGACTAGCGTTTAGTGTTAGTTTAATTGTAAATTCTGTACCTACATTTTTTTTACTTTTAACCTTAATAGTCCCATGATGTTGTTCAATAATTTTTTTAGAAAAAGCTAAACCAATACCACTTCCAATCATACTTGTTGTATTTGCTGATTTAATTTGAAAAAAGCGGTCAAAAATCTTATCTAGGTTCTCTTCATCCATACCAATACCATTATCTTTTATAGATATTACGCAAAAACCTTCTTCACGATGTATTGACATTCGTATTTTATCTCCTGAATTAGAATACTTAATCGCATTGGAAAGTAAATTACAGAGCACAATCTCCATTTTATTTCTGTCAAAAGGAAAAAATATTTCTTCTTCATCAGATACAAATTTGTATTTAATGTCTTTGGATTTTGCTAGTTGCTTAAAATAAAGGTGGACTTCTTTTGAAAATCTTACAAAATTTCCATGGGAAACTTGTATGGCCTGCAATCCATTATCTGCTTTCCTAAAATCTAACAATTGATTAATTAGGTTTAACAGTCGGTTTGAATTTCTATCTATAATTGCTAGGTTCTTAAAAACTTTATTTGTTAAATTCTTACTTTCTAATAATTCTTTTAAGGGTGTTATTATTAAAGTTAAGGGTGTTCGGAATTCATGAGATATATTTGTGAAAAAGTTAAGTTTTGCTTCGCTTAGCTCCATTTCTTTTTCTTTATCTATTCTGGCTATTTCTAAACTGTTTTTTAATTTTAATTTGTAATTATTTGATCGAATTAAATAAACAACAATACTTACAATTACAAGACCATATATTAAAATAGCCCAAGGACTTAGCCAGGGAGATCCAGCTAGAAAAATTTCTAATATTTTGGGTTCACTCCAATTTTGGCCATCTCTAGTTCCTTGCACTTTAAGTGTGTAAGACTTGGGATTTAAACCAGCAAAATTTATTTCGTTTCTGCTTTGTAAATCAATCCATTCATTCTGGTAACCCTCCAATAAATATCTATATTGAATGTTTAATGGACCAAGAAAATCATTAGCAACAAAGCGAACCGAAAAATAATTATCATGATGTGTTAATTTAACTTTTTCAGCATAATTAAAGCTTTTATCCAAAATTGTTTTATGCGAGTTATAATCGATTATCTGATTGTTAATACGTAAACCAGAAAATATGATTTCTGGTAAATTTTTAAAATCTTTAATTTTTGAAGGTTCAAAAAAAGTAATATTATCAATACCTCCAAAGTATATAGATTCATCCTTATAATTAAAAAAACTTCTATTATTAAACGATGTTGTTCTAATACCATTTACAGCATCATAATTTGTAATAGAGGTGTCTGCTTCGTTATATTTAACAATACCTGTGTGTGTTGTCAACCATAAATTATAGCTATCATCAAAGGTTATTGAGCAAATAAAATCATTATTTAAGCCATCTTTTTTGGTTAATATATTTTCTTTAGTCAATTTACCATTTTGATATTTTAACTTTATTACCCCATTAGGAGTTGCTAACCAGATGAACCGACCTTTTATTGCAAAAGAATTAATTATACTGTTAGTTGCATTTTCTTTTAGTAAGGAAGATTCATGTATAAATTCTTTTTTTTCTTTATCAAACAAATGCAGTCCATTATAAGTACTCATCCATATATTATTATCTTCATCTTTTTGTATTGAAGTTATTCGGTTACTTTTTATGGTATTGTTATTTTCGTTGTATTTAGAGTAAAACTTATACGTTTTAGGCTTATCAATATTTTCTAAATTAGTAACTGCAACGCCTTGCTGCTGGCTACCTATTAAAATAGTGTCTTTTTTAATTAAAAAAGCAGTCACTTTATTGATCCTTTTAGAAAAAAATATTACTTTTTCTAATGTAAGATCATAAATATAAAACCCTTCTGAAACACCTATATATAGTTTTCCATGATGTTCATACAGCGTATTTACTTTTGTGTTTCCAATATCCTTAATTTGTTTTAAATTAGAAAAATCTTTACCATGATAAACGCCTGTAAATAGTGTTCCTAAAAAAATATTTTGATTGTCTTTATAAATAGAAGTAAAATTTAAGTGCTCTTTTAATTCTTTATTTTTTATAAATTTATTAGCATTTTTAAAACCATTACCTTCAACTAGTTTAACAATGCCTCCATTTGCTGTTGCAAGCCAAGTAATATTATTGATGTCATGATGTATATCTAGTATGGTTTTGTAGTTGTCTTTTATTTTTTCAGGATTTTTGGAAACCAAGTCAATTTCCATGAATTTAGTAAGGCTATCGTTACTTCTATAAATTCCATTCCCCCAAGTACCAATCCATATTCTATTTTGTTTATCCAAAGAAAGCTTTTTCGAAAAATCACTAAGTACTCCTGTTTCTAAAGATTCTAGGGAGTCTGTTTTGTAATTATAAGCATATACTTGAGTGTTTTTTTTAGATGATGAAACCCAAACTTTATTTCGTTTGGCATCTGGCAGAATGTCTGTAATTTGTCCTTGAATTTTGAAAGTACGTAAGCTACTGTCTAAAGCGTTGAAAAAATGTAAATTATTATCATTACAAAACCACATGTTGTTTTTAAAATCTTTTGAAATTTTATATACAATTCTATTACTATCATAATGTCTAAGTAATTTTTTATTATGGGTATCAATAACAAACACACCATTTTCCCATGTTCCTGCCCATATATTGCCTTCCTTGTCTTCTGATAGTGCTGTAATTCTTAAATTATCTCCATAACTTGAATCAATTAAATTATTGTAGTTTTCAATTTGATTATTTTTCATGTTTAAAACTGAAAGCCCTCCAGTTTTTGTTCCAATCCAAATGTTAGACTCTGAGTCTTTAAAAAGTACTTCAATATTTTCATTTAACAATTTACTGTAAACTGAGCTGGGTTTTATATACTCAAAATCGTACCCATTAAACTTGGTGATTCCGTTTTCTGTACCAATCCATTTTATATTTAAATCATCGCTTAAAATACTGGTGGTATAATTGTGTGATAAACCCTGTTCTGTAGTTATAAAATCTATGACATAGTTAAAATCATTCTTTTGAGCAAAGATGAGCGTAGAATAAAAAAAAAGAAGTACAATAGTTGTATGTTTCATCATTTTAATAGGTATTATTTTAAAACACAAAATTCTTCTAAAGTTTTCAAAAAAATCTTTCAACTAATTTTAAATCTAAAAAAATTAGAAATTCTAAAAAAAAATAAAAATATTATATTATTTGCAAAAAACATCTCTATAATTTACAAATCCTTCATTTATTTTAAAAAATTATAATAGATTGCTATTTTGTTTTTAAAAAGCTCATTGTAATTATTTATTCTTTTAAAAATCAAGTAATTACTATTGTGTTGATTGTCAGCACCTCCAAACTCATCATCATAAGCTGTTCTGATAACTGTAATGATATCTCTACCATCAAACTGCCAATCTACATATTGAAACCCATGCTTTTCCAAATCTGGATGATATAGAATTTCTTCATGTACTTCCCAATTTATTAAATCTTTAGATGAAGAAAGGGTTAAACAATTTCGCGTTCTTTCTGGATTATAACCTATATCTTTTATATGATTAGAAAGTGTCCAATATCTTTTTGTCTTTTCATCATAGCGTATGGTAAATTTTTTACTTCCTCCTGGAAAATTAAAAAAATCTTTATCAGGATTAAAACTGATTTTGTTTTTATCCGCATCATAATGCACCTTGGCTACCTTTCCACCATGCTCTAAATAGTGAACTCTTAGTATATTAACTAATTTATCTTCAGGTGTTACAACTACATTGCCTTCTAACCAAGCAGTTCCTAACCATCGCTGATCAAAA
>TARA_R110002051_G_scaffold61748_5_pt1 | contig 20534 bp, 6 predicted proteins | sample TARA_R110002051 | Tara Oceans TARA_R110002051 (sample SAMEA4397023) | marine metagenome | biome: Polar Biome; feature: [MES] marine water layer (ENVO:01000295) within the mesopelagic zone...; material: water (ENVO:00002006), including particulate matter (ENVO:01000060) such as......
GACATCTGTCAATGGTAACAAATTCAACTACGGAAGCCCTGCAAACCAAGTGACAGATGGTGGGTATGATCAAATGCCAATAACATTATCAGACACATGGACATTGAGAACAGTATGGGACATTACTGGTTGGGCATCACCATCAGGGGATTCTTATCAATTCATGGTTGCATTAACTGACACTCCAGACCTTGCAGACGATTATACTGAAAGTGGGGATATGATTGGGTTTGGTGGGCGTGTAGGTAGTGGTACAAATGGCTATCGTGTTTTTGCAAGTAATGACGGTGGAAACTTTTGGGATAATATAGACACAATGTCACGAAGTCCAACAACAGAAAAACTCTATGTAGAATTAAAACGTACTTCTCCGACTACTGTGACAATGGAAATATTTGACGATGCCAATTTCTCTAATTCATTGGAAACTGCAAGCGTGTCAACACAGTCAGGTGTAGATGGTTTGGATCATGTTGTGATAGCCAACACAATGGGTAATGGTAGTGGTGGTTCTATGACAGGTACATTAGAAAATCTAAAAATCTATGACGGTGTGACAGATGCTTCTGATACACCAACCTACTCCTACCGCAACTTCGGAGACCTCGGCTATGCAGAAGACACTGAAAGATTCGTAGGACAAGAGTTTGGTAGTGGTAGTGTTTCTGGTGGTTATTGGGAATATGTAGGGCCATACAATGATTGGACTGGTTCACATTCAAGCAGTATAGCTGGAAACCAGTTCACAACTGGACATGAAATTATCGGTAAAACTGTGACAGGCTTTGCGATGATGATGAAGTTAAATCAAGCTTCAAGTGGTACTTATGATTTAACTTTTGAAGCAGTTGGAAGTGATGGTACTGTGAAGCATACATTCTGTACAGAAGATGTCGTTTCAACAGTGACAACATCATGGCAATGGATTTCTTGTGATACTGGAAGTTATACAATGGAGGACACTGACGTTCTTGCAATTCGTTCCACAGGTCAATCAGGTGGCGATGGTTTTATTCGTGTACAAGAACTATCTGGTAGTAGCCCAGTATCTGATATGACTCAAGCCAGTGGATCAGGTGCAGTAAGCACAGACACGAATAGAGATATGTTGATGAAAGTTGATTATGATACAACAGCTAACGCAGACCTAATCGGCACATCAATCGATAACGTTAAACTTCGAATAGAGAAGGTAGGTTCCCCAACTGGAACTGCACAGGTCGGAGTATGGAATAGTGCAGATACAAAGGTTCATGACTTTGGTAATTATGATATGTCAACTGCTACATACACAGCAGTAGTAAAAGACACAAGCAAAGACGGAACTAACAATGGAGCAACAACTGGTGTCACTGGTAAAATTGGAAGTGCATGGGACTTTGATGGTTCAAATGACTATGTGGACTTAAATAATTCAATGATTAGTGGTACTGGTGACTTTACACTTACAGGATGGTTCTATGTTCATACTGACGGTTTGATGTGGACTAAACAATTCCCAATGCAATCAGGTGGTAGTTATGTGTCTATGGCATTGTACAAACACGCTTCTACAGGTAATTGGTATATGGCACCAATCAATGGAAATATTTCTACTGATACATCAACTAATACATGGCATCACTTAGTTTGGGTTAGAGATTCAGGTACATCATATCTATGGGTAAATGGAGCACAGCAATCAGGCATAAGTGACTCGACAAATCTAGGTACACAGAATATGCACTTAGGTAATGAATACTCAAACTCTTGTGCGTTTCATGCCTGTCAGTATGATGGATTGATGGACGAAGTCTCAATATGGGATAGACCTTTGACCAGTTCGGAGATAGGTTCATTGTATAATTCAGGTAGTGGGGCAGAAGTAGATACACTATCCGATCTATCTAATCTAATAGCATATTACGACTTTGAACAAAGTACAACATTAGAAAACCAAGCTGGAACACCTGAAAGTAGTAGTACAGACAAAACATTCACATCATCAACACCATACACCATAGCAGCAGGCGATAAACTCGGAATGCTACAACCAGCAACTGGCAGTGATGATGATAACTTTGTGCAAGTGTATTATAGTACTGAAGTAACTACAACTGATCCACCAGACACAGCATACAACGGTAGTGATCAAGGTTGTTCAAACACTAACACTGGCATACTTGGAAACTCATGGTATTGTAATGGTTCAGGTTCAGGTTCACAATACATTAACATTCCTAAAAAATGGAATACTTTAGACATGGATGAGTTCACTTACTCATGGTGGATGAACCCAGCATACACTGGACAAAACCAAATTTGGTTTGATGATACCGATGCAAGCTCAGGTAACAATGGTATATTGTGTAGAAACGATCAAACCAACATAGAGTGTATGGGATTTAATGATAAGCATGGTAGTTGGTCTATTGTTGCACAGGGTCAACATGGTACAGGATGGGTTCATTATATCCTAACTAGAAATTCGTCAGAGACTGTTCTTTATAAGAACGGTGTAAGTATAGGTTCTGATACCTCATTGACTGGTGGCACTCCGTCAAGTACATCTACATACAACCCAAGAATAGCTTGGTCTGCAAATGGAAATGACTACAAGTTCGGTGGGGATTTGGATCAGTTCATAATTTACAAAAAGGTATTATCAAGTTCTGAAATTTCTGCATTATATAATTCAGGTAGTGGGGATTCAACACCTGACGAAGTAGATATGCTTGTTCATTATGACTTTGAACAAACATCAAACACTTTGGAGAATGTAGGGCAAAGCGTCACATCTACTAGTGCAGACTACGACTCCTCACTATCCAAGATGGTCTACGGAACCTTCGGAAGTCTTGACGATGGAATAACAGGTTCTGAATCTACAAGTAGTACACTACAAGCAAGTGATGAAGTGACAATCAGAAACTCGGCTGGAGGTAACGGTAATTCAAACTGTAATGCAGATACACCAGATAAACATACTGGAACTTTGAAAACTGCATCATCTCCAAATAGTAATTCAGGTGGTCGGTGTGATGGGTATGTCGCAGAGTGGGACACATCTTCAATATCAGATAGTGCAGTAATATCAGATGTCACTTGGTCATATAATATTGGTTCATCAAGTTCTCCAACTAACTGTGATGTTTATGATGTGACAAATGAAATCTCAACAAGTACAGCCTCAACATTATTCACTGATATGCGTGATGGAAATCAATATGTATCAAATGATAGTTACTGTGCATCTGGCACTGGTGTAGTAACTGTTAGTCTTGGCTCGTCTGCTGTTTCAGAATTGCAAACTGCTCTTACCGCAGATGATCTCTTTGGACTAGGACAAACTTTTAACGGATGGACAAGGGATGGAAATAATCGTAACATACACACATTCACTGATTCTGAATTAATAGTAACATATGATCAAGACGTTGATGTCACATACGACATTCGATTCCAAAGCACATTAGGTAATGCACTTAGTGGTGCTGGTCTAACATTCGACGGAACAAGTTCAAGTTATTTGACAATACCAGACATACGAGATTTACATAAATCATCATTCTCATTCAACACTTGGATTAAACCAGATACAATTGCAGAAAGACAACTGATTAACAATATAGGAAGTGGTTCAAGTAATGGATTCGATATAATTATGACAGGCAGTGGAGACTTGCGTGTAAGAACACATGGAAGCTCAACAGTCACAGTTCAAGAACCATCTGGTATGACTGCTGGTAATTGGTATATGATGTCTGGAGTATGGGATTCAGTTAATGAGAAACTTACAGCGTATGTCAATGGTGTAGAAATAGGAAACACCGAAGGAAGTAATGGAAGTCCAAGCACTGCAAGTTATGATTATCGCATGGGTCAGACAGCAGATGGTTATGGTAATTACTTTGATGGAGACCTTGATGAAGTAACTTTCTGGGATTATGACCTAGACGCATTTGCAATTGAAACTATATACAACCAAGGCAATGGTAGAGACCCATCAACATTACAGAACTTTGTTCAAAACAATGTAAAGCCAGTTGTCTATTACAACCTCGACGACGGTGGTGCAACAAATGTATACCCACCAGCACAGACAGCACCAAACGTTTGTGAAGACCTTAGTGGTGTTACCTGTGACTTTTCAGGTACTGGAGGAACCAACCATTCAGTCCTACATGACGGCACACTCAGCGGTGTAGGTTCAACATCAGGTGTTGTAGGTAAAGCAATGAGCTTTGACGGTAATGATGATTATGTGAAGATTGATGACTTTTCATTTGTAACTGGTCAGCCATTCTCAATTTCTGGCTGGGCTTACTTTAACACAGCAAACACTGGTTCATCACATCAGACATTATTCAGACAAGCTTCTGGTTCATCATACGCAAGTCCGTATCATGACATATTTACATATCAGTATAATGACAAAGTACAATTAACAGTGAATGACGGTTCAACATATCAAACTCTAACTGGTGGAACTTCAATCACAAATGCGTGGCATCATGTGACAATCACATATAATGGATCTGGGGAGTACATCATGTATCTTGACGGAGTTAACGATGGAACATTCCAACACACAACAAATTTCTCTACTCAACCATTATACTTTGGTTTGAGTGACAATGGTGGAACACTTGAAAGAGAACTAAATGGAAAACTAGACGAATGGTATATCTTTGACGATAAGGTGTTGACACCAGAAGAGGTCACAGCAGTTTACAACGCTGGTCTCGCAGGCAATCAACTATCCTCTGCAACAGTTTCAACATCAGGTGCTGGAACATATTTGATAGATGAGAGTGGAGTGCATGATGCAGTTTTATCGGCTGTGATTGGTAATGCTCACAGTGATGATTTCTCAACTGATCTTGGTTGGTCACATCAAGGAAACCAAAATGCTAACGGTGGTACATCGGATGCTGAAACAGCAATAGTAAATAATTCGTTTTCACTATCATCAACTGGTTCTGGCTCTGCTGGGGCAGTAGCAGTTTATGATTTAGGTACTCCACTGACCGATGGGGCATGGATAGCAAGATTCACAATAAATGAGGGAACGTCACTAACCACTCAAGGAAATGAGGCATGGTGGTTTATCATATCAAATGATAACACATTCACAACATCACAGGGAATAAATCTACAAGGCGATGATGCAATCGGATTTAGACATCATTTAGGAAATGAATACATTCGTGCTTATGAATGGGATGGTAGTTCAAATACATCTACAAATATGGAGCTTATCAACTGGTCGTCTAACCAAGACTTGTGGTTCGAGATGAGTTATGACGGTACTGACATGACTGTAAAAAGATATACCGATGATACATTCTCAACAGAAGCTAGTTCTCATACACATACTGCTGGTGGTCAAACTGGATTGCAATATATCAACATAGGAAATCCATACGATTCATCAATGGGTAGTTGGGAAGTATTCTATGACAACATTCAAGTTTGCGATGGATATACAGACTGGGCTAATTGTATAGTTGGATCATCTCCATCCTTCGAAGCAGGCAAAGTCGGCACCCAAGCATTAGTATCTCCACAAATACAAATCACACCAAAAGCAATAGTTGAAACAGGTGCAGTAACAATAGCAAGTAACGCCTTCAGTCCAACACCATTATCAGTTACAACTGGCAGTACTGTGACATGGACTAACAATGATGGTTCATTACATCAAGTTGAAGGAACTGATAACAGTGTAATAGGTGCAGATGCAACTCCAGTTCAAACTGATTTAGGTGCTACATTTTATGACCATTACTACTATGGTGTTGATGGTGCTGCAAGAGGTCTGATAATAACTGGATTGACACCAGGAGATGAGATTACTAGACTTGGACTTGATTCAATTGGTACGTATGATATTAGAATCGGTGCATATGATGGTAACACATTACTTTGTGAGACAGCACTAGAGTCTATCACAACTGATGGAGTACATTATTTTGACTGTACAACATCAGCAGTAGTTCCAGCAAGTGGTAGTGTTGGTGTGTTCATGAACCAAGCTGGAAGCTGGGCTGGACTCGGATCAGGTGTTGGGTATTGTAGTAATACCAGTAGCTGTGGTATGGTAACAGGTGGAGCATACATATCTGTATCATCAAGTTCACATGATCCATTCCCATCTACTGCAAGTGTGACCACGACAACTACTGGTTTTGATACTAGAATTGAAACGGCAGGGGGCATGCAACCAGCCAATGTCGGTGCTAGCGGTGGAACATGGTCTGAAACATTCACCACAGCAGGCACTTACAACTATGAATGCCCAATCCACTCATCCATGACTGGACAGATTGTAGTAGCAGATGAGAGCACACTACCAAGTGGAACCAAAGACTTTACGGTATCAGCATGGACTAAAGCAACACAAGGTGCAGGCGATACTGGCATACTAACTCTTGGTAGTTCCGACTGGACACTTGCTGGAAATAAAGCAACAAAATCAAGTGCAACTGGAAACTCATGGGTCTATGGTTCTGTGACTGTTGATGTTGATTCTTACATAGAGTATAAGATAGATGGCACATCTGTTTACACCAGCACAGATGTAAACTCTGGCACATTTTATCCATATTGTTCTACATACGATAACGGAAACTCATGTGAGTTGGATGTTTCATATAATGGAAACGTTGCGACAGTGAAATGGACTATACAAGCTGGGGTATCTAACACAATGAATGGATCTGGAGGTGGACTCGATGATAGTAATGCAGCACCAACATCAAACCCTGCTAACTGGGAATCGTTAGATGCTCAAATCACAATAGATGGTTGGGGTAATAATTTCAAAGTAAAAGAGAGTGGAAATGTTAGGGCTACAACATCAGTCGCATTTAGTACAACAGACCCTTACGAGCTGGAAATGATATTCACTAATAACAGCCCACCTGTAGGTGCTGACGAAATAGGAACCGTCCTATCGTTCGAGACACAAGGCGCATCTTCATCTTCATCTACAAGGGAACTAACACATGATGGTACAAACAATGGGGCAACAACACAAGCAACAGGTAAATTTGGATATGGTTGGAGTTTTGACGGTTCTAATGATTACGTATCAGTTGCTAATACACTAGTGCCTGCTGGCACTGGAGATTACTCAGTCGTAGGGTGGCTCTATAAAGATGGTAGCACCAGTAACAAAGCATTTTTTGACACTGGTCGTGGAAACTCAGGCTTCCTATATTTCTTTGACCATCCATCTTTAGGCTGGAACGCATGGGAGGATTGGTCGAGTAGTCAGTCAGTTACATCTGGTACTGATCCGTATGGGTCTTGGCAACACGTTGCTCTAATTAGAACGAGTGGTGTTTTGGAGATGTTCCTACAAGGTGCCTCAGTATCAACATCAACGCACTCGCCAGTAACCATCTCGTATAATACAAATACAGATACTTGGTTCGGTGCTTATCATAGTGGTAGTTCAGTAGGCGATTTCTTTGACGGAACCCTCGATGATTGGGCTGTGTTTGACAGAGCATTGACATCATCAGAGGTGTCAGCACTATATGACGGAGGTACAGGTGCAGAGGTTGATACATTGACAGACTTATCAAACTTGATTGCATATTATGACTTTGAGCAATCAGGTACAACCTTAGAGAGTCAAGCAATGGTTACAACCGTAACACCAGCACCAGTCAAAACCACAGCCTTCGAAATTGAACCAACCAAGATGAGGATTGCAGAGTATGAGGAAACATCAGTTGCACTAAGCCCAATCAGTCCAGCAACATTACGTTCTGAGGTTGCACAGCCACAAAATAATTCAGCTTGTACAAATGTAGGTAATGGTGGTGGTGCAACACAAGTCACTACATCTGATGATTTGAATTATCCACATAACCAGACTCCTTGGGGAGTTTGTAGCCACCCAGGATTTGAGTATGATCTAAGTGTAATTCCATCAGGTTCTACAGTAACAAAGGTAGAAATGGTTTACAATATTGATAGTAATAATCAGTCTGATACATTGGTATGGCATGGTGTGACAACACAACCATCAGTGATACATCCAGACGGTGGCACAACTAATACAGGTTGGCAGACATTATGGGACGCTTATCAAGATTCATCTGCACCAGTATACACTGGAGATACAGATGGTGGAACAGGTGCTCACACAGAAGACTTGGGTGCTAGTGGTGTAACTGATTTAAACAGTTCATTGTCTAATGGCTGGTTTGCAGTAACACCAAGACTGACACAAGGAACAGCCTTGCAAGGTTCAGGTCATGCAGTTAATTTATCAGGTGTTAATTTACAGATTACATACGGTGCACAGACAGCAACTAACATCTTAGAACAAACAGTCTCCCTAACACCAAATGATTGGGCACATGTCTCATGGGTTCGTGATGGCAGTTCATGGAAGACAATCGTTGATGGAACACAAGTCGGTTCTACAGTGACACAAGCTACCAGTTTGGGAACTGCAGCACAACCAGCCAGTTCAACCAACACTGTGACATTAAGCACAGAAGATGGTACTGGTGGAGATGGCTCTCAGAATAAAACACCTAGTTGTGGTGGTTCACCAACAGGTGGATTCGTAAGTTTGACGAATTATGTCGATGGATTATCTTCTCCAACAGTTAATTGTTATCGTGTTTTCCATCAATGGGATATATCAAGTATTCCAGATGATGCCGTAATCACAAGTGTGCAAACAACTTTTGAATTAACAGCGATGGTGCAAACACAAAACCTAGAAATTTGGTCAATGGAAACAACACCACTCAACGAAGCAGTCACATCCACTACACTATGGGATGATTTTACCGATGGCGATATGTATCTTGACACGGCTGCTGTCACAGCATTGGGTAGTCATACACTTGACTTAGGTGCAGATGCAATAACAAACCTTACTGCCGATTTACAATCTAAAGATGTATTTGCGATTGGACTGGTAGAAGGAGGAAGTCCAGGAGCAAGGGCATACAAAGCGATAACTGCAAGCGAACACGCAACTGGGGTTGCACCAGAATTAATAGTAACGTATGGTTCTACAGTGGATAGATATTACCACATCGGAACCCAACCTGACGGTGCAACAAACCCACTCGCAGTCATTGATGAATTGCATATTCATTCAGACGCAGAAGAAACTCTAGTTGACAAAGCGTATGACAGGGGTAATGCCGAGTTCCAAGTAGTTGATACAATTGCTTTCAATGAAGCTGGCGCACAAATGCAATATGCAGATACATCAGTCACTGCTGGCGATAGTCCAATTTACAAAATATCAAGCTATAACCTACTAGGAGAAAGTGAATTGCAGACTTTGGTTCAAGGTCTAACAGTGCAACAAGCATTAGCACCACAGAACTTGGCTGGTAGTGCAAATACTAATGCTCATGTTGTATTGACTTGGACACCATCAACCACAGCAGATTTGGGTGGTGGTTCATATCTTGGAATGGAAGTAGAACGTAAACAAGGATTATTTGGAACATGGACACAGGTTGCAACAGGTGCGGATAATGGAAATAGTGGAACTTGGACAGATTCAACTGTCGTGACCGGGCAAAATTACGATTTTAGAGTCGCATTTTTGAACGAGGCGGGAATTGGAAATTACTCATCTGAGATTAATGTAACCGCTGGAACCCCTCCAGACCCACCAGTTGTTACATCAGTGACAATCCCAGACCCAAATCAACAGCCACACGACCATTTCATTGAATGGATCGCTCCAAGTAATATGGGAACTGGAAGTCTAACTCACTATGCATTATATTATAATGATGGCTCAGGTTGGCAAACTGCAAGTTCAAATATTGGAATACCAAATCCATTGGAATGGACATATTCTGTACCAACCCCAGTAAGTCCAAATCAACTATATGAGTATAAATTAACCGCAGTTTCCTCACATGGAACATCTAATGATAGTAATGTGTTGGGCGCAACAACCCCTGATGTACCAGATGCACCAGTAGCCCCAACATTACAAATAGTAAGTCCAAATACTGCACCACTTACGATAGATGTTACATGGGTGGCTCCAAACGATAACGGCGCTGATATCAAAGGCTATCAGATAGACAGATGGGATGCTGTAAATGGATGGACTACTATAGTTTCAAACACAGGTACAACTGATGTAACATATCCAGATTCTACTGCAATATCAGGAAATACAGAGTATAAATATAAAATTACAGCAATCAATGTTATTGGTGCTGGAGCCCCAAGTCCTGAGTCATTGGGAATCACTACACCATCAGTACCAGATATGCCTACTGTGACATTAGCAATTAACAACCCTAACCCAAGTCCATTGACAATAACAGCAACACTAGTGGCTCCAGCAAATGACGGTGGAAGTGCAATCACTGGATACAACCTATATCACTCAATGGATGATGTTACATATACAATAGTTAACACTTCTGGACTTATCACGACAGCAACATATGATCATACAGTTAGTGTGGCTGGCGTCCATTATTTCAGAGCCGAAGCTGTAAATCTTGTTGGTGTGTCTGGTTTAGGTAACTCATCGACTATAACAACTCCAGATGTGCCAGGTCTAGTAAGTAACCTAGTATTAACATCTGACACCAATACAGAAATCACTGCATCATGGGGAGCCCCTACAAATGACGGTGGGTCTGCAATTACAACATATACTATAAGCACAGAGTACCCAGTGGGTTCTGGTAACTGGAATGTTGAAGGCACTGCTACAGCCCCAACAATAACATTCCAAGTCACAGGACTCGTTCCAGATGCAGAATATCTGATAGGTGTATTTGCAAGTAATAATGTAGGTGGTGGAAACCAATCAACAGATACAGAGTGGACTAGACCTAACGCACCAACTAACTTACAGGTTCAGACAATAAGTGGTGATTCCTTGATTCTTGGATGGAATTTAGCTGGACAATCAACATCAACATTTAGAATACAAACTGACTTCTCTGGTTCATGGGTTGATGTTGCAACTGACACATACGCCAATTTGTGTATAGGAACACCAAGTGGACTTTGTGAATTTACCGATGTTAATCTAATCTCAGGTTCTAATTACAATTATAGAACATTCAATACTAATAATGGCGGAGAATCAGATGCATCTAATGAAGCAGACGGCTGGACACTACCAAACGCCCCTGTAATAACAGCAGTAACATACCCAGCCACAGCAACAACAGTATCATTATCATGGACAGTTCCATCTGGAACAATCACACAATATCACATAGAACGTGAATCACCAATAGGTGGTGGCTTTGTACCATTGGCAACTATAGCATATGGTACAAACATACTAGATGATACAAATTTGGCATTAACCACGCAATATAATTACCGTATAGCAAGTGAAAACCTAGGTGGAATAGGATTATGGTCTACCGAGGAATCAATCACAACACTTTCGGCCCCTTCATCACCAAGTGCACCTACACTAACTAAAGGAGGAAGTGAAGTAACTAAATTCCTAGATATAAGTTGGACTGCTGGAACAAGTGGTGGTTCACCAATAACTAATTACTACATAGAAAGACAGGTTAATGGTGGAGGATGGGTACAAACACTACCAAGTGGAACAGGTAATGCACAAACAACAGCACAAGATACTGGACTTGCTGAGGGTGTATTATATGAGTATAGAATAACGGCGGAGACAATTATAGGAACATCTCCAATTGGTGCATCATCTGGTGCACAATTTGTCGATGGTATAGTCGGAAATACAGTTACATCGCCTGGAGGAAATACAGTAAGGGTTGACCCAACATTCACAACTGCTGCTGGAAGTGATGAGTCTTTTGCTACAGCCGTGTCATTATACGTTGATACTGTCAACAGTGCTGGTCATATTGAAACACAAAATTACACACCTATGCAAATGACAGCAAGTAATCAATATTCATTCAACCAATTGTATACATACCCAGAGGTAACAGTAGATGTCTATTCAAAAATATGGGTAGAGCAACAGAACTGGACTGGTTCATTCTTAAGTCCAGCCACATCAGTGACCCCAATGACACCAATGGGTAATAATATATTTGGAAATGAGACTCGTTCACATGTAGATATAGTAGGCGATAAGACATACCTATTCAGTAACTTTACAATATCAGCTCAACCAGCAGGCTATGATATGCTATTAGTATATCAAAACCAAGACCCAACCATATCACCAACATATCATCTGTATGAAGATGTAGAAGCATCAATTGATGATGCGGTTCCTGTAATAGCAGATAAGGACTTTTACATATCATTATACCTAAACCCAACAGAATTTGATGTAGCAGAAGATCCAACAACTGGTGCAGTTACAATCACTTGTGATCCAAATAACACCGAACACGCATTGAACTGTATTGACGGTGCTGTACCAAAAGGTGTTGAAAGTAACTTTGTATTCAAGTCATCTAAAGACCCAGACAGTCAGCCTCAACTAGGAATCGAAGGTATGGGTGAATTATTTGGAATGCCAATGGTATTCATATTCATCATCGGCTTGGCTGCAGTATTCACAGGTAGAAGTGCACAAATGGGCTCAATATTCATACTAGTCACAATTGGAATAATGGCATACTTAGGATATGTATCATTTGACTTTACAGCGGGCAGTGATGCAATAACATGGACATTGATGATATTCACAGCAATCGTTGGTATACTCATAGGTAAGAGATGGAGTTAAGCATTTTTAGTTTAATATAGTACTTTTCTCTTTAAATAATATGGCGATACCATTATTCGAGATGGGTATATCAGGCAAACCTATAGCCATACTCAAAACTGGTTCACGTCAACTACAATTTGTAAAGATAAACCCATCTGATTTCAAGTACTTTGCAATGAAAGAGGGTGGTATCTATGAGTTAGACGACCAATATGAGTATAGATATAAGAAAAAAGTCAGCGTGTTCTTCTATAACTTCTCAAATTCTAAACCAATATCACTTTCAGGTATGCAAGAAGTTGATGAAAAATTAAAAGCAGAGGGTGATAGTATGTTGTTCAATCGTGATAGATATCTAAACTCACTACCACCGACTACAGATTTTGCAAAGGTTGAGATTCCTAAAGATAACATTGAAGACCTTTCACCAGATACCAAGAGATTCCTACAAGATTATCAATTTGATGATGAACAAGCCAAAACAAATATGATGTTAAAGGTACACCATCAGAAGAGACCAGTTCCAAAATACTCTGGACTTTTAATTGGTATGGGAGCCAATAGAGGTGCGTATGCAATTATACAGATTGGTAGAAAACGTATTGACATAGTACCTATGGTGATAAATAATAATAGGGCTTATACAAAATACGGAGTCTTTGAAACATCAAATGAAGACATCTATCTATACAAGAAACAGGTAGTTTGTTTCTTCGTTCTAAGTGATGATGATAATGAACCAGCAGAACCAATTCCAAAGAAAGCAAACAGTATGATGAAAAGACTTGCGCGAGATAAAAAGTGGAAGGAGTTAGAGTCATTCCATGAGCCACAGCCAAAGAACATATTAAAAAAAAACGACGATGGTGGCAAAGACGAGAAAAAACACCAAAAGACATTAGTGAGGAGCATATCTTTAAGCTCCGAAAAGGCGTTAATACAATACAATGCAGACTCGCCCTCGGTGTTTCACACCACTTTGAAAGAACTCCACGCAAGCAAACAGATAGTAGCGGAGCGACTGAGCGACACGTTCAAGAAAGCGATACCAATAATATTGATATTCGGAGCAGTAATGGGGATAGCGGTAGTGATGAGCAACGCACCACCAGTGATAGACAAATTAGTGGAAGTGATGGGCTTGGAACCACCGAAGATAGTATACCTAACCCCAGACCAAGCAATGAGGGAGGGAATAGACCTGAGCAACGTACCGATAAGACCAGACTACGACCCAGAAACTTTACAGAGGATACCGAAGACGGGATCGAACCCGCAAGGACTGTACATACCAGGAGACAATCCACTGGGTATGGAACCATCGATGACGCAATCCAACCCTAACGATTCAATGCCTGAGCTATACCTACCTGATACAATGAATCTTAACGCAGACACTAGGGATGGTTTGATTGTTAACTATGTTGCATATGCATTGGATGAAGAAGATGGAGACATACGAGCAACATGTGTACCGAAACAAGGTGCATGGATACCACTAGGCAATCATACAATATATTGTTCAGTAACTGATAGTGGTGGAAATATTGCTGAAGGTATATGGTATTTGAATATATTCGGTGATAAATCTAGAGTGTCTGACAACCCAAATCCATTCGCCATGGGTAATCTAATACCAGGTCAAAACCCATAATTTCATATACTATTGTAAGTAACTTGAAGTATGTTTGTTCCAGTTATGGGTGGATTATCCATTATAGCATTGCTTGTTGTAGGTGCTTTCATACCAGCAGTGTGGGCAGATGCTGAGAACCCTACCTGTATAGAACGTGGGAATTGTCCATTTACATCAGACCCACTTGGTACGATGTTATTACCATTTGATATGATTTTTGGAGGATTATCTATAGTGATATTCTGGGGTCTAGTTGTTGGAATTTTATGGCTACGTACAGAAAATCCAGCTTTAGTTGGATTAGTAGGTCTTGCAATGAGTGGAGCATACCTAGGAAATCTATTCCAAGACGGAGTCACAGCACCAGCAGAATGGGATAGTGCAAGGGTTATTGGTGGTACATTATTTGCATTTAGTCTAGGAATATCGATATATCAGATTATAAACTCGAAATTACACGCTCCACCACAATAATTCTAACTTCATATACTAGTTTTATATGATTAGAGTATGTCCTATGATATTGGCCCTCCAATGGGTTCTGGGCCACAACCCGGAGCATCCACACATGCAGACCGTGTTATACAGATGCTCTCAGAGGCATCGACTAGGAAAGATTTCCTGTATAGGACATTATTCGGCACCAAAATGCTACCACATGTAGTACATCAAATAGAACATCTAACAATGTTATTTCCTGTAGTAAACTCTATTCGGAGAAAGACTCTGGAAGGATTTTACGAGGTATACAAAAACACATTGATTAGTACTACATCAATTGATGGTAAGACAATGAATGTATTAACAGAGACACGAATCAAACAGACAATGAGTGATACATCACCTATCAAGAAGGTTATGGGAGGCGGCGGCGGTGGCGGAGGAAATATGTTTGGATAGTCAAAAATTCGTCAAAGAACAACCTATATGTAGACACGCTCACATAACAGAGAAGACAAAGACTGGTGGAACACCATATGTAAAAGGATGGTGTGTAAATTGTAAGGCATTTGTATACACTGATAAGAAATTCTGTATATGTTGTATGAAGAGAGTCAAACATGAAACCCATCATTTAGGATTGAAGAGGATATTAAATGCTGGTATACAACAACTGGAAACGACACTTGATGAATTTTATTTAAACCCTATAGGACAAAAAAATAATGATTTACTATATGGAGAAATTGTATACAATAGTAAGAGGTATCATATTCCAATGAAATACATAATATTGTATAAGAGAAATCAGGTAACGAAAGAGATGTATGTTGAAATACAGGATCATACAACAATAGCAAGATGAAAAATATACACCATAGATCTTTTTGCATAATGCTTATAAACTAAGTATATAAACAACACTATGGTTATTATATAAACACATCGGTAATATTATAAGTCTGTAGTATTTGGTTAAAGCATATTATATAAACACATACGTAATATTATAAGGATGTAGTACAATTAGGCTTACCTAATATAGAATGTAGTACATTATAAAATCTATTTATATATATATAGAACTGTAAAACGAAGAACATACTAATATGTAGTACTACGTGTAGTACTACACTCCAACTTCATATAGTAGTTAGTTTCTCAGACAATATGGTAGAAGCATATGATGTTGCTGCAAAAAAGAAGGTACAGATTCAGAACCCAAAGGTTGTTCAGTTAAAGAATGGTAGGTATGCCATTAAAGGAACTTCCCCTGCTACTGGAAATACCGTTATGAGAATTGCAGGCAATTCAAAATCAGCAGCACAAGCATTAATCTAAACAGTTTCAAATACTAGATTATTCCCTGTAGATTATGGGTAAGAATGTTGGTGGAAAAGGTTGGGATAGATATGATGCAGCCGCAAGACAAGCAGATTCTGCCACTTCTGGTAAATGGAAACATGCTAGAGATTATGCAAAACAAGTAGCATGGGGTACAAAAAGTAGACCATGGAGAATTGATTATGGTGACAAAGCATTATCTTTCGTCAATAGATGGGATGCTGCAGAGGCAGCCGCACAGAAGGCACAAGAAGAGCGAAAGGCACGAGTTGATTTAGCAAGAGGTACAGCCGAATCCAATATTATTGCAGCAAAACAACAAAAAATTGAAGAATTAAAGTTAAAACAACAACAACAATTAATGGCGAGGAAAGAGTCTATGCAGTTGCAACAGGAATGGAATAAGAAAGAAAAAGAAAGAGCATATTATGAACAAAGACAGCACGCATTCTCCGATGTAACTAGACCAAAGCGAGCATTCAAACCAAGAGGTCGTTCATCCAGAGCAATGGCTTCTAGGACATCACGACCACAACGACAAGCCCCAAGACAACTTAGTGGTACACGTAGACAGAGACCACCCGGTGTAGTGAGACGGAGACAAGCAGGGGTAGTGAGACAACCAACAATACCACGTAATGATGTTGCAATTTCAAAGAGAGGTAGATCTACACCATTCACAAGACCAAACGTTTCAAGTTTTAGTGTAAAAGCAATGCGGAGAAAAGGTGGTTCAAGCAGAGCATTTTAGGCTCGATTTGAGATGATATGGCACGACAAGTAGCAGGCGCTAATGTGGGTAAAGGTAAGGCTACAGCATCTGCAAAGGCAGCCGCTGCGAGTAGAGCCGCCAGTACTGCAGCCGCAACATATAGTGGATATAGTGCAACAACAGGATATGCCAATCCAGATTATTATATAAAAGATACACGAGATAATTTTGGTAATATAATAACAACAGGTGGTGATTTGAGGGTTGATTCCCAAGGTAATATAATAGATGAAGCCTCTGGTAGGAATTACGGAAATATGGAACAAGTTGCTGCTCATGAAGCATTTTATGTAGATAATCCAACTCAAGCAATACAAGATGTTGAAGCACAACGTGCACAAGAAGCACAACTTAGTTCACTTGAACAACGTAAGGCTGAGCAAGCTCAGTATGCTGCAGAGAGGGCTGCCCAAGAGTATAGTGGTCGTACGTCTGAGATGTATGGTGAAATGGCTCGTGAGGCTGCTACAGAAGGTGCAACACGTCCTAATTATGAACCACAGTCAACCTTTACACGACAGACAACAAAAGACGGCAAGAGATTTGCAGATAGTCCGACAAGTGATAATTATCAAAATGTATACAGAGAAGAATCTATTTTTGGCTCCCAGACAACAGAAGTATCACAGGGTACCACCGACATCCAGAAGATGGAGAGGATGCTGATTGATGCAAAAATAAACAATACTGAGAGAGAATTGGATTCACTCAATCAACAAATCGCTCTTTCTGATCAAAAATTAAAGAATATTACATCAATTGAAAAAGCAAAGAATGCACAGAAAGGTAGTTCTGGTGTAGCAGGCGGTATAACAGAACCATATCTGGAATCCAGTAATCCTGAATATGCCGCCGAAAACGAACGAATGAAAAACCTAAAGGCTCAACAACTACAAATGAAAAAAGTTTTTGATGCACAGACGGAAGAGAAAAGACAAAAGGGTTCACTAACTGCTGCGTTTGATCGTAATGTACAAGGAATATCACGAGACCCTGCACCTATGGATTCTGACCCAGTTGTAGCTGATTATGGTACAAGGGAACAAGGATCAACACCATTTCTAACAAGCATAACTGACAATGAAGCTCTAAAAGCTGATAATCCAAACAGTCCATTTGCTGGACTAACTGATGCTACACCTGGTGCATTGGAGAAGAGTCAACGAGATGATGTCGATGGTATGACAGCTTGGGGTGGTTGGACTCCACATAAAGGTGATGATAGGTTACCATTTGATTATCTCAAATTTGGACAGGTTTCAAACGCTTTTGACTCAGGTACGAATGCAGCCCCTTCATTAACAATACCAGGTACAGAAGGAGCAAAACGAGATGCATTGAATAAACAATTCTATAGTGCATTAGACCCTAACCAAACCCAATCTTATACAAGTAGTGTAGAAATTCCAAAAGGTTTACAAGAATACTTTGGAGAACACGCATTGACTGATAAGGAAATAACAGGAATAATGACAGGCCCTAGGGATGACGGTCTTGGAATGAATTATGTTAACATAGGTAAATCTGGACAAGCCATAGAAACGTATACCGATAAACTGGGTAGAGATGCGACAAGAGTTGTTAGAACATTCGATCCTGTAGAGGGAGAGAAACGAGACACGTTACAGGCAATATACGCCAGACAATTCGCAGATAGAGAGATAAATTATGAACAAAAGGAATATTTCAACGCATTAACTGGAGGTCAGGTGTCAATCTCTGACGCATTAACAAAACCACGTACTGCTCAGTCATATACATATGATGGTGTCAGTGGTCAATCTGATAGACCTGACGGAAATCTAGGTATTTGGCTTGCAGAACAAAACCTCAAAGGGGATGAAAAAATGTCTTCTATTACATGGAGAGAACCTCGTAGTACTGGTGCACCTGGAACCGAATCTAATAGAAGTGAACAAAAACGACCAGTGTCAGTACCAGAGGGTACCACATACACACCAAGTTTTGATGAAAATTATAGACGGATGATGACACCAGTTGAATTGGTTGGCCCTCCAGCACCTCAGAAATTAACACCAGAAGCAACACAAGCATTAGGTGAATACATAGGTGATGTAAAAGAGTTCCATGGTAGTGATGTAACAGAATATCAAATAATGTATACGAATCCACAGGGTGCTGTATCTATAATCAATGTAGCACCAAATGATCTTGAGAGAAACTATGCTAATCTGATAGGTCTTGGTGTGCAACCTGACAGTATGCAACTTACACCACAATATGTTGATAGAGTTGCACCATTGTCACCTAACATTGCTATAGCCTCATCTATATTTGCACCAAGATTCGGGGATTCACAAGCAGAAGGTAAATTACCACCTAGAAAGTCACTTATCGGAGGTATTGACCTCTCCACAGAAGAGGGGAGATTACAGTATATGCAAGAGGGTGAATGGTATGAGAAGGCATTCAAAGGCGTTGCTGCTGAAGTTACAAACGTCCTTTATGTCGCTGATAATATAAGAAAGAGAGGTGTTAATGTTGATCAATGGTCTGAAGGATGGGAGACAACTGTATTCGATACAATATTAAATCCATATACTAAACCATTTGAGAGTACAGAGTTTAAGGAGTTTTTCGATACTGAAAAGGCACTTTATGAACAATCACAAGCTACTACAACACAAGCCACACAAGCAGTAGGTATAGGGGGTACAACAAAACAGTCTACTGATAGCAGTCCTGACTGGATGATTTATCTGAAATATATGGGAACAGATACTTATTCAAAACAATACACAAAAGAGCAAAAAAAAGAGACAGAGTTTTTCATGGATAATGCTTGGTATATGGTTCCTAATACAATAGCATTTGTTGGAACTTTTGGAATTAATGTAGGACTTGGAACAGTTAAAGCAATTGGGACAACACTTGCCAAGGTTGGTCTGAAGACTGCTTCTGCAACTTCTAGTTTTACACCATATGTCACACCAATAAAAGGAGGATTTCAAATGAACTTTAAGGCATTAGAGGCTGCAGCGTCAGGAACAATTACACAGAAAGTTGGAATCTTCTTACAAGAGAAGGCGTTCCCAGTCGAGTCTGGAATTACTCGTTCATTGTATAAAAAATTGCCATCCATAACTCAATTTGATCAACCTGTTCCAAAAATAGATAAGGCTGCTGATCTGGTTCAATTACCACGTCAGATGGAATCACTTACAGGATCGACTCGTGGCTCGACAGATCAACTATATGATGCATCTGGAAAAGCTCTTGGTGATGTTGAAGTAACATTCCCCAAGGGACAAAGAACTGAAGAATTTATTCCAAAAACCGATGTCAATCCTACTCGTGCAGATGATTCTGTAGGCATGACTTCAGATGAAATAATTTATCTACGCATGGATGATGTTGGTAACCTACCACCATCCAGACCACAACCACTTCCATCAGAGCCACCTGTAGCAAGGGAAGCAATGCCATCAGGTTGGGCTGAAGGAAAGATGTCACAGGCTCCACCCGTTGCATGGAAACAGGATGTCATAACCACAGAAGTGATGAAGGTTGGTATATTTGATGATATACAGGTTTTCCCACAAACAACATCAGTCGTTGGTAAAAAATACACAATTCCAAAAAATATTCCTATTATAGGTGGAAAAGAGGTGACCGTGGGCGGACAAGCGATACGTAATCCTGGTGTTTAC
>TARA_R110002051_G_scaffold4229_1_pt1 | contig 20525 bp, 14 predicted proteins | sample TARA_R110002051 | Tara Oceans TARA_R110002051 (sample SAMEA4397023) | marine metagenome | biome: Polar Biome; feature: [MES] marine water layer (ENVO:01000295) within the mesopelagic zone...; material: water (ENVO:00002006), including particulate matter (ENVO:01000060) such as......
ATAAAAACTTACAAATCACATTTAGAATTGATAAGAAAGAAAAAACGGATAGATATAATGGAAAAAGCATCGTAGAGCATATTTCAGATATAAGAGTAAAAAGTAAAGGAGTATCTCTTTCTCTTAAAAACAGAAGTAAAGGATTTAATTGGTTCTTTTCATTTTTAGTTTGGTTTAAAAGAATTCAAGAAGACAAAAGCTCAAATTACATTTTACTTTTAGATGAGCCTGGACTAAACTTACACGCTTCCGCACAAGCAGATCTCTTAAGATTTATCGAGGATTTGTCTGATGACTATCAAATAATTTATTCCACGCACTCACCTTTTATGATTTCGTCAGATAGTCTAAATCGAGTAAGAACTGTTTTAGAAACAGATAAAGGTTCTGTAATTTCTGATAGCATTCAGGAAAAAGATCCAAATACTTTGTTTCCGCTTCAAGCTTCTCTTGGTTATGACATTGCACAAAATCTTTTCGTAAGTAAGAAAAATTTACTTGTTGAGGGCGTTTCAGATTTAATCATTTTAACTGCAATTTCTGGCATTTTAGAATCTGAAAAAAGAGAGCATTTAAGGGGGGATATTACAATTGTTCCAACTGGAGGGTTAGAAAAAGTTGCGACCTTCATTTCGTTACTAAGAGGTTCAAATTTAGAAATTGCGTGCTTACTTGATTCCTATTCAGACTCAAAAGGAAAAGCAAAAATGGATAAAATGATTGCGGAAAAAATAATTCAAAAAAATAAAATCAGATTCTTTGATGATTTCTTAACAGGTTATCCTAAAGCAGACCTTGAAGATTTATTCGTTAAATCAGATTATCTAAAACTATTCAATTCAGCATTTAGCGAGTTTATTGAAATCAACGAGTCTGATTTAAATTCAGGCATAAAACAAATAATTATTCAAATCAATCAACATATAAATAAAGATCGATTTAATCATTACAGACCCGCAAATGAACTTGTAAAACTAGGTGTGTCTAAAGACTATTTCACTCCTGATACATTAGATAATTTTGAAAAAGTTTTTAAAGAAATGAATTCACTATTCGAATAAGAAGCTAGCACCTAACATAAAACTAAGTCAAAACCCAAGCCCCTTCAACAAGCTCAGAACAAGATTATAAGCTAATCTAAGACCATAATTTTCATTATAAGGTCTTCCTAGTTTTACAATTACAAATGTATTTTTTCCTACATACTATTCTAAATAAGACCGTAACCATTACAAGAAAAACCAAACTGTAAATGACATTAGGATCAATAATCACTATATCGGTGTTAGGAATTGCATTATTCATCGCGATAATTCAATTTAAGAGAGCGAAGAAAAAGCTGAATATTGAAATCAAAAATAAAAATTCTGAACTCTCGACAAAAACAGAAGAAAACAATAAACTTAATTCTGATTTAAAAAGATTTAGCGGATTCGTATCAATTGAAAGTGAAATTGAATCAAAGAATAAAGAATTTACCGAAATTAAAGCAAATGCAATTGAATTAAATAACAAGTTCATTAATGCAAAATCAATCTTTAAAGAATTAGAGAAAGATATTAAACTTTATCAAAATGATTTAGAATTTGTTGAACTCGGAATTTATGAACCAATTTTTGATTTAGAATCTTCAGAAAAGTATAAGGAGAGAATTTCACTAATTGTTGCAAGACAAAAACAACTGATAAAAGACGGGATTGCTTGTGTATGTAATACGGAATGGTCTGTCGGAAATAGCCGTAAACAGGGCGAAATAATGACAAGGAGATATATTAATTTGACATTAAGAGCATTTAATGGGGAATGTGACTCACTAATTTCAAAAGTGCGTTGGAATAATGTAAAGCGTTTTGAAGAAAGAATTACAAAGGCCTTTAACGCAATTAACAAACTTGGGAAATCTAATAACACTTTTATTACTGATAAGTATCTCCAACTAAAATTAGACGAACTTCATTTAGTTTATGAATTAGCTCATAAAAAATATCAAGAAAAAGAAGAAGCACGAGCAATAAGAGAAGAGCAACGAGAAGAAGAAAGAGCACAAAGAGAATTTGAAAAAGCAAGAAAAGATGCTGAAATAGAAGAAAAACGTTTCCAGAAAGCTTTGGAAAGCGCCAAAAGGGATTTGGGATTGGTAAGCGGAGAAAAGTTGGACGAACTCAATTCTCAAATCGCACAACTGGAACAGAATTTAAAAGAAGCTCACGAAGCAAAAGAAAGAGCAATTTCAAGAGCGCAAGAAACTAAATCTGGACACGTTTATATAATTTCTAATCTTGGATCATTTGGAGAGAATGTATATAAAATTGGAATGACAAGAAGACTTGAGCCATTGGATAGAGTAAAAGAATTGGGAGATGCATCTGTACCTTTTACGTTCGATTTACACGCTATGATTTTTTCAGAAAATGCACCAGAATTAGAAAGCCTACTGCATAAAGAATTTGATGATAGACGTATCAATAAAGTAAATTATAGAAAAGAATATTTTAGAGTATCATTAGACGAAATCGAACAAGTTATTATTGATAAATATGATAAGGAAGTCGATTTTATAAAAGTAATTGAAGCGCAACAATTCAGAGAAACAAAATCAATTATAAAACAATTACAGCAAGTAAAAGATGAACAAGCGGAAAGTGAAATTGAGAAATATCCTGATAGTTTGTTCTGATAAAGTACTGGTTACAATAAAGAACTAAGTTAATACCCAAATCCCCTTCGTAAAGCTCAGAACAAGTTTTTAAGCTAATCTAGGCCAACTAACCTTAACAATCATCCCCACAAAACCCCACCCTCCAAGACTATTCTGTAACATCCCACCTCCTCCAGCGACACATCTGTAATCAATCAAAAAATCAATCATGTATTCAAATCAAAAAGCCGGAAGAATTTCTGGCGCGCTATTGCTGTTCGTTTTTGTTACTGGAGTCCTTATCTTTCAATTTTTACAAGGCCCAGTGCTGTTTTCAGATGAGTTTCTAACTACTACTTCTGAACACTCCAATCAAATTATTGTTTCTGTCTTGCTGAGTATGTTAAGCGGACTAACAACCATATTAATTGCTACGATTCTCTTGCCCATTTTTAAAAGGCATAGTTCGCTTTTGGGCTATCTATATCTTGCCTTTTGTATAGTGAGTTTTATCGCGGTAATGCTCGATAACGTGAGCGTAATATCCATGCTAGAACTGAGTAATGAATATGTAGCCAATGGAGGTGATAGTTCGCTCAATATTCTGGAGACTTTGGTATATCAAAGACACCGTTGGACGCATTACTTCTATCTCTTACTTTCTTGCTTTCCTGTTTTTGTGTTGTATTACACCTTTTACCGATCTAAACTCGTTCCTAGACTCATTTCCGGTTTTGGAATCTTTGCGGTGGCACTTATGTTTGTTGAAGAAGTACTCTCCATTTTCGGACAGGGAATAAGTATGGACATGCTACTTCCTATGGCGTTGGTGCAATTAACGTTGCCTATTTATTTACTTATCAAAGGATTGAAATCACCAGTTTTAGTAACGGACAACGGATAATACTGTTCTTATCAAAGCCAATATTTTTTGTGGTCAGCCTATATCAGAAACGAACAATGGTCGTTGGTCTTTAGTTGTTGGTTTTTGGAATTTGAGATTTGAGATTTGGTGTTTAAGGATTTTAGTTAATTAATTATCATACATTTAAAGGAACTAAGCAAGGACGCTCGATTGAAGTGGGAATACAGACGAAGGTGTTGGCGATAATTAAAAGAAAATGTAGTATGAAAAATATAAAAATATCAGTGGCTTTTATAATGCTCTGTCTGCTCTCTATGCCTTCTTTTGGGCAGGAGAAGATAGAGTTGGCAGACAAACTGCAAGCGAAGAAAATAACCGCTGTTAACCGGACTATATCTCCTTATGGGGAAGCTTCAGCTGCTGTAGAAATGAATGCAAAGAATGATGATGGCCTGGGGATATTGGAAGATGTAGCTTTTGAAAAAGGGGTCATCGAAATTGATCTTTTAGGGGAGAATAATCCAGGTAAAAGTTTTATTGGCATTGCTTTTAATATCCAAGATGAACATACCTATGAAGCCATCTATTTTAGGCCCTTCAACTTTGTTGCTGAAGAGCAAGCTAGAAAAGACCATATGGTGCAATACATTTTTCACCCTGAATTTACCTGGAGAAAACTAAGAAACAAACGAACGGGAGAATTTGAGAGTGAAATTACAAACCCTCCAAATCCTGACGGCTGGTTTAAGGCAATTATCATAGTCAAAGAGCTGTCTGTTGAAGTGTATTTAAACGATCGATCCAATCTTGTTTTATCTGTAGATAGGCTAACTACAATGAAGTCGGATAAAATAGGAATCTGGACAGGTTTCGGTTCTTCTGGGAGGTTTCGGAATTTGGTTGTGAAGGGGGAGTGAGGGGAAATGAATATGAAACACCTCATCAAACATATTATTCAGCAGTTGGAAGATGTCCAAGATGGAAAATTGTGGATCGGGAGTAGTTTTGAGAGCAAACTAAAGGACCTAGATAAAGCTGCCCTTTTTATAAGGCCTCTTGAAAACCTTCACAGTGTCGCTGAAATAATTTCTCATCTTACCCTATGGCGAAAGGAAACCATTTTGAAAATCCAAACCGGTAAAGGAAGCAAAACAGATGCTTGTGAAGAGAATTGGCTGCCCAATGACAAACTCAAAATTGTAGGTTGGCAACAGATCAAATCTGAATATGACGACACACTTTCAACACTGATTGCGCTCTTAAAAACCAAAGACGATTCTTTCTTAAAGGAATCCTATTACGATACAGATTTTAAAGGCGATTATGAATACAGTTTTGTAATTAATGGCATGCTGCATCACGATTTATATCACCTGGGCCAATTGGGAATTATCATCAAATACCTAAAAGAAAATAAGGCGTTTTAATCGTCAACTTTTTAAAAACACTGTATGTATCAACCAGCAGAAATAAATGTCGCAGAAATGATTGGAGTCAATATAGACGACCCCATCATGAAGGAATTTGTAGACAATCTGGATGCCGTTAACCAACTTGCAGAAGAAAGTGAGGGCTTTGTGTGGCGATTAAAAGATGAGTCCAATAATGCCGCTAGTTTTAATCCCTACAATGACGAAAAAATCATCATCAATATTTCCGTTTGGGAAACTATAGAGACGCTGGAGCATTTTACTTATAAAACCTTTCACACAGATTTTTTAAGACGAAGAAAAGAGTGGTTTACTAAATATGGAAAAGTGAATTACGCACTTTGGTGGATCCCAAAAGATGCCTTCCCAACTATAGAAGAGTGCGTCGAACAACTCGAATATTTAAAGGTGCATGGGCCGACTGAAAAAGCGTTTAATTTTAAAACAAAGTTTCCAAAGCCGCAGTAGTCGTTAAGCTACTTCTTATAAGAAAAATTCACTTCAGTCGCTGTGACATCGAGCTGCGCTTCGGCGCCTAAGATGAGCGTTCGATTGTCGTCCAAATGCCCCGCAGGAAAATCAAAAACAACAGGATACTCACATTCTCTCACAGCATCAAGGATAATCTCCTGAGCTGTTTTCCCGAAAGGGATCGTATTGTCATGCATTTTAGTCATTCCTCCCACCATCAATCCTGCCAAGTGATCCAGCATTCCGTTGCGTTTGAGGTTCATGACCATGCGATCTACATGGTATAAATATTCGTCCAAGTCTTCAATAAACAGAATTTTTCCTTCCGTTTCTAGACTCGAACTACTTCCACATAAGGAATATAACATGGAGAGATTTCCACCTACCACTGTCCCTTTTGCGGCCCCTAGGCGATTGGAAGGGTGTACGGGTTTGATTTGAATGCCGGGCTTTTTGCCAAACAAAGCTTGTTTTAAGGACGCTTTCGCGAAAGCGGTATTATCCTCCACACTCACAGGCATCGTTGCATGCAAGGTCTGGAAACCGATCTTATGAAGGTGTGAATGGAAAACTGTCACATCAGAGTAGCCTACAATCCACTTTGGGTATTTTACAAACTTATAGAAATCCAATTGGTCGATTATACGCACCGTCCCATAACCCCCGCGGGCGCACCAGATGGCTTTGATCTCTGGATTGTCTAACATCTCCTGAAAATCTTTGGCTCGTAACGCATCACTCCCAGCATACTGATGGTCTTCGGCATCTATCGATTTGCCAATAACGGGAACCAGGCCCCAGCTTTTTAGTAAACTTATGCCCTCTGCCAACTCCTTAGTAGAAATTTTGCGGGCAGTAGCAACTAAGCCAACTTTATCGCCATTTTTTAATGATGGAGGTGTAACCATTAGATGTTTTTTTACGTCTCAATGTACTAAAAATTAAACTTTCAGGTTTAATTAGAGTCATAGTTAATATAATGTTAATTTTCAAGCGGATAGCTAGACTCATTCTTATAAAATCCAATACACGATGGAAATTCTTACTTCTTGTAACATCGCTTCAATAAGTCCCTACAATCCTACTTCTGGAAATCCTTGGGATGTTGCCAAAGCAAAACATGTTTTTAGACGCCTCGCTAACGGTACAACTGACGCTGAAATCAACATCGCCCTAGCAGGGACGCCTTCACAATTGATAGATAATCTAGTGAGCGAAGCTGTAAATATGCCCAATACACCAGCACCGCCTTGGGGCTATTGGTCTTTTTCAGATTATACCGATTATGCCTTAGAGGTAGATGAGCAACGACTGTCGTGGTACCAACAAGCGGAAGTAGATATTAGAACCAAAGGCCTCAAAGGGAAACTCACTTTTTTCTGGTTAAACCACTTTGTTACCGAACTCGAGTCTTACAAGCATCCGCCTTATTTATTTCAATATTGGGATGATTTACAAACGCATGCATTAGGCAATTTTAGAGATTTTGTCAGAGCCATCGGATTAAATCCAGCAATGCTTTTTTATCTCAACGGTTGGGAAAATACGAACGTTACCCCTAATGAAAATTATGCACGGGAGCTTTATGAGTTATTTACGCTTGGAGAAAACAATGGCTATACACAGACCGATATTGTAGAAACATCCAGAGCTCTCACTGGTTATAACCATTGGGCAGATTTTGGTGCCGCCATTACTTTTGATAGTAGCACCTTTGACAATTCTCAGAAAACTATTTTTGGGCAAACTGGCAATTGGGATTACAATGATGTCATTGATATCCTCTTTGCAGAAAAGGCAGATCTTATCGCTCCATTCATCTGCGAAAAACTCTATGCGTTTTTTGTGAGTCCTGATATAAATACGTCCATCGTAAATACCATGGCAGCTACCTTGCTTGCCAATGATTTTGATATGGCGCCAGTGATGACTGAGCTTTTTAAAAGTCAGCATTTTTATGATGTAGATGCCAATGGCTTGATTATAAAAAGCCCTTATGATTTAACTTCTATCTATCTTAATGAAACCCAGTTTCAATACGATAATGCTAATAATGACTACACCAATTTGATCATTTACCTCAACGCAACCTTGGGGCAAGATATTTTTGAGCCTGTAGATGTTGCCGGCTGGCAGCGAGATCGAGATTGGATAAATACCAGTACGATTTCTGGGCGTTGGCTCAGCATGGAGTATCTCACTTGGCCCATGTGGAATTTTGACAATGACCAGTTTCGCCAGTTTGCTAAGAACCTTACAAGTGACAGTAACGACCCTGCCTTTATTGCGCAAACCGTGGTTGATTTCTTCGTTTCCAAAACACTGTACACCGTCACCGATTACGATAACGCCACCGATATTTTAAAATGGGAAGTCCCGCAAAATTATTATGATACAGGACAGTGGAATCTCGATTGGGATTCTGCAGCATATCAAGTGCTACTCCTTATACAGCATATTTTTAGAATGCCTGAATTTCAATTAAAATAAGTCCTCCTATGTGCGATCACGATAAACATTCAAAGTCTTCAAAAGGAAAGACCAAAAGCAATTCTCCATCTGCAAAAATTACAGATGCTCACCATAATGAAGAACACAGCACTTGGAACAGACGTTCGTTTTTACAGGCGCTCGGACTCATAGGCGGGGGAACTATAATGGTAGGCGGAGCAAATTTAACGGCTTCTGTCCCATCACGATTAACGGCGGCTCTGGCCAATACCGAAAACAATGGGCGTATCCTACTTTTGATTCGTTTGAAAGGTGGAAATGACGGTCTCAACACCATCGTACCGATTTCAGATTACGATTTCTATGCCCAAAACAGGCCAACGATCAAACATGACTTATCAGATTTATACCAATTATCACCTGATTTTGGGATTCCGCCAAGTATGCAATCGTTGCAATCGCTCTGGGCAGATGGGAAGATGAAAGTGGTGAATGGAGTAGGCTACCCTGATCAAAATTTATCGCATTTTAGAAGTTCAGATATCTGGGCTTCCGCCGATGCTGTGAATGTGGAAAACACAGGGGTGATGGGTCGCTATTTTGAAGATATTTATCCAGATTACCTTATCAATCCGCCCGCTGAACCGCCGGCGATTCAAATAGGAAGTATTGGAAATCTTCTTTTTGATGGCATGAATACTACCTATGCCTTTTCGGTTGCAAATCCTGAACAACTTGCAAGTATTGCAGAAACAGGAGTGCTTCATGATGTGCAAAATATCCCTGGCTGTACCTATGGCGACCAACTAGGATTTATGCGCGGAATGACCAATACTACCTTTACCTATGCCGGTGTCATTAATGAGGCCTACGAAGCCGCTACCAATGGAGTTGACTACGGAGATTCTAGTTTTGCAATGCAACTTAAGATTGTCGCTAGGATGATTAAGGGCGGACTAGGAACACAGGTGTATATGGTTACTCTTGGTGGGTTTGATACGCATGCAAATCAGGTAGAAGACCACAATAATCTTATGTCGGTTTTATCTGATTCTGTCAAAGCTTTTTATGAAGATCTTGCTACTGTAGGCAGAGATCATCGTGTTATTGGAATGACCTTTTCAGAATTTGGACGTCGTATTGAAGAAAATGGTTCTAATGGTACCGATCATGGTGCCGCCTCTCCAGTAATGATGTTTGGTTCAAAATTAGAAGGCAATGGTTTTGTGGGATCACAACCCGATCTTCAAGCCCCAGATGCCAATGGAAACTTGCAATTTGGAACAGATTTTAGAAGCATCTACGCCTCCGTTTTAAAGGATTGGCTCTGTATAGAACCCGACCTAGTAGATGAGATCCTCTTAGATGGCGGTTATGAAACCTTAGACTTAGGATTTAATTGCTCTAGTCTTTCTACACCTGATTTTGGAAAGCCTGATGGGTTTTTCCACTTGGCTACCTATCAAAATTCAATTACCTATTTAGAATTTACCCTGCCTTCTCCTGCCAAATTAAACATTGAACTTTTCAATATCCTTGGACAGAAAGTGGGCAATATCAATAATGATTTTTTGCTAGCAGGTCCACATAAAATTGACATCAAACAAGCGATACAAAAACGACTTTTTTCTGGCCAATACATTTACAGAATTAACTATGGCGGAAGATCTTATAGCAAGTCGATTTTGATAAAATAGATCGATTCATTTTAGGATAACTCATTAAAAAGGTGCGCTTTATAGTTGCACCTTTTTTTGATTTATTTTTTTATTCTTACATTACTTCCCCAAATCAAACCGATTATTTAGAGAGTCAAGTCTTCCCATCAACAATGGATTTTTATACCCTTTGACTTCTTCATAACGCTCAAATTCGTTTATTCGAAAGGAGCTCAGTAAAAAAACTAAACATTTCTAGTCTGATCTTTATGATCGTGGCCTGAGGAATTTTTTAGTTAATTATGACCCCTTTCAGTCACATACTAATGATCCATATATGGAAACACAAACATCATGCAACACGGCAACCCTAGCTCCTTATGTGCCCACTCCTGAAAACCCCTGGGATGCATTCAAGGTCCAAAGCATGTATGCCAAACTAGGTTTTGGAGCGCATCCTGTTACTATCAAGGAAGCCCTTTTAATGACCCCTCAAGAAGTTGTTTCTGAAATGATTTCTGACGCAGAAAGTCTTCCCTTAACTCCTGCCCCCGAATGGGCAAATTGGAATAAAACCCAATTTGACAATGCGCCTAATAATAGAAATTATTATACACGGCAATGGACGGAAACTACCATAGGTGATTTATTAAATAATGGTCTACGGGATCGATTGAGCTTATTTTGGTCCAACCATTTTGTCACAGAAATACGGGCTTATTTTTCTCCAGCTTATCAATATCAGTATTATAAAACGATACAAACTCATGCCATGGGGAACTTTAAGGACTTTGTGCATGAAATTGGTCTCACCGGCGCAATGCTTCTCTATCTGAACGGGTTTCAGAATAAGGAAAATTCTCCAAATGAAAATTATGCTCGCGAACTCTATGAATTATTTACGCTAGGTGTAAATAATGGCTACACAGAAACTGATATAACAGAAACAGCAAAAGCATTGACAGGATGGAATAGTTGGGACTCCACCTGGGCTGCAATTTATTTCAATCCGAATACATGGGACAATGACTATAAAACAATCTTTGGTCAAACTGATAAATGGGAATACGACGATGTGATAGACATCTTATTTGAACAGAAAGGAAGCTTGGTTGCGACCTTTATCGCCCGCAAATTATATCAGTATTTTGTGAGTCCTGCAGTAAATGAAGATATCGTTTCTCAATTAGGTCAGATCCTTTTTGATAATAATTTTGAATTGAAACCGATGTTAGAAACGCTCTTCTTGAGTGAACATTTTCACGATGCTTCGACGCAAGGCGTATTGATAAAAAGTCCGATGGACCTTTTAATTTCTTTTGATAATAGCAGCTCACTTACCTTTGATAGATTCTACAACATCAAAGCCATTTATAGAATTTATAGTGCCAATTTAGGTCAAGAATTATACAACCCTGTCGATGTAGCAGGTTGGCAAGGTGATGAGAGTTGGATCGATTCAAACACGGTGGTACTGCGCTGGGATTATCTTGATTTTGTCATTGACAAAATGAAACAGAATGATACGGAGCAATTCAGAAATCTAGCTCTTACTTTGCTAGGCGGAAATACAAATGACCATATCCTCGTAACTAAAACAATTGTCAATAGTTTCTTAGCCCGACCCTTACTTCTAGACACCGATTACGATGAAGCTATTGAGGTATTTAAAGGCGAAGTACCTGGAAATTACTACGACGATGGAATCTGGGATTTATACTTCGACTCTGTCCCCGACCAAGTAGAAGGTCTTTTAAGATACATTACTAAACTACCTGAATTCCAACTAAAATAGACGCTCATGTGCAATCATCATAAGGGAGGGCATATTAATGCCTCAAGACCTAAAAACGACGAAAAACATAACGAAGAACACAAAACGTGGAATCGGCGATCCTTTTTACAAGCTCTTGGTCTTGTAGGTGGAGGAACCATTGCTTTTGCAAATAACGCGCTCACAATAAATAAACCTTCCCCCTTGGGCATGGCCCTGACCCAATCTGACAATGATAATATTCTTTTAATTGTTCGCTTAAAGGGAGGAAATGATGGTCTGAACACGGTAGTGCCTATGTACGATTATGATACATATGCTACTGCAAGACCCTTTATTAAGATCAATGCTCAAGATACCTTTGCTCTGAATGAAGATTTTGCAATGCCCAATTATATGAACCCCCTAGAGTCGATGTGGGGAGATGGAAAAATGAAAGTGGTGCACGGGGTAGGATATAACGATCAGTCACTCTCCCATTTTTCATCTTCAGACATCTGGGCAAGTACAGACGAGACCAATCAGGAAAACACTGGATGGATGGGACGTTATTTTGAAGACCTATATCCCGACTATTTATTCAACCCACCAGCTTCACCACCGGCCATTCAAATTGGTAGCGCAGGTAATCTAATTTTTGATGGTAATGATCTTAATTATTCCTTTGCCGTTTCTAACCCTGATACCTTGTTTTCAATAGCCGAAACTGGAACTGTATACGATGTAAATAACCTACCCGATTGTACCCATGGAGATAAACTTGGTTTCCTTCGAGGCCTAGTCAATACTACCTATAATTATGCAGGTGTTATCAATGAGGCTTATGAAAATTCCTCAGACCAAGTAGATTATGGAACTTCGAGTTTAGGACAACAATTGGCCCTTGTTTCTCGATTGATTAAAGGCAATTTGGGAACAAAAATCTATATGGTCACCCTTGATGGGTTTGATACCCATAGCAACCAAGCCGTAAAACATGAAACCCTCATGACCACGCTGTCAGAAACCATGGCTGCCTTTTATGAGGACCTCGGTCAAGCTGGCTGGGACGACAAAGTCCTAGGCATGACCATTTCTGAATTTGGACGCCGTCCTTATGAAAATGGTTCTAAAGGAACCGATCACGGAGCCGCTTCAACCATGCTCATGTTTGGGCCAGCCCTCAATGGTAATGGCTTTCAAGGCATACATCCAGACCTAGAAGATGTTGACGCTCGAGGGAATTTGAAATTTGATGTTGACTATCGCTCAGTGTATAGTTCTATTCTCACCGATTGGCTCTGTATAGACGCGCCTTTGGTAAACCTAATTATGCTCGGACAAGAATATCCTTCTTTGGATTTAGGATTCAATTGTTCCAGTTTAAGTACCAATGATTTTAACGGTGCTTTGTCTGGTTTGACACATGGAGCCTATTACAAAGAACAGGATACTTTTATTCATTTTACAAACCCTTCGGCAGCACACGTAGTTGTGAAATTGTACAGTTTATTAGGACAAGAAATAGGGACGATTAAAAACGAAATGCTCTTTTCTGGAGAGCACCATATCGATGTTAAAAAATCCATGAATACCCATTTACAAACAGGTCAATATATATATCGAATTGCAGTAAGTGGTAAGTTTTATAGTAAATCGATGTTGATCCTATAATTGGTTGAAATTATTAAGAGTAATTAAGGTATCGCTTTCGCGAAATTGCTATACAAACGACATCTCCTCTAAAAACGAATATGTCTCCCAACACTATTGCGACTTAAGTGAGGTTTTATGGAAGTTGAGCTAATTATCACACCCTTTAGCCTCGAAGTGTTGCGATGGGGAAAATGAACATATTACCTATTACTCTCAACCAAAAGCTACCGTAAACTCTTACTAATGGTGCTTTAGGTGCATCAATTTTACCTATTTTTGTGGCTTCTAAACAGAATTCATGTCACAACGTTATACCATTACCGCTGCCTTACCGTATACTAACGGTCCCATTCATATCGGACACCTCGCAGGAGTGTATGTTCCAGCAGATATTTATGCCCGCTATCTCCGGATGCAAGGGGCAGATGTTGCCTTTATTTGTGGTAGTGACGAACATGGGGTTCCTATTACTATCAAGGCAAAAAAAGAAGGGATCACCCCTCAAGATGTTGTAGATAAGTACAATGCAATTATCAAAAAGTCCTTTGTTGACTTTGGAATAACCTTTGACAATTACTCGCGTACTACAGCCAAGATTCATCATGATACCGCCTCTGAGTTCTTTAAGAACATGTATGATCAAGGGAAATTCATTGAAGAAACCAATGAACAACTCTATGATGCAGAAGCTAATCAGTTTTTAGCCGATCGTTTCGTGACAGGAACTTGTCCGAAATGTGGCTTTGAAGAAGCCTATGGCGATCAGTGTGAAAACTGTGGTACTTCTCATAATGCAACAGACCTAATCAATCCTAAATCTGCGATTACAGGTGCTGTACCAAGCCTAAAAGAAACCAAACACTGGTTTTTACCTTTGGATCAATACGATGAATTCTTTAGAGAATGGATCCTTAAAGGACATAAAAAAGATTGGAAAACAAATGTCTACGGACAATGTAAATCATGGATTGACGACGGACTACGTCCTAGAGCGGTAACTCGTGATCTCGATTGGGGAATTCCTGTGCCTGTAGAAGGCGCCGAAGGGAAAGTCCTCTATGTTTGGTTTGATGCTCCAATAGGATATATTTCATCTACCAAAGAATGGGCTGCCCGTGAAGGGAAAGATTGGGAGCCGTATTGGAAGGACGAAAACACCAAATTGATTCACTTTATAGGAAAAGATAATATCGTTTTCCATTGTATCATTTTTCCAGCAATGTTGAAAGGACATGGAGAGTATATCCTCCCTGAAAATGTGCCTGCTAATGAGTTCTTAAATTTGGAGGGTCAAAAACTATCCACCTCAAAAAACTGGGCGGTTTGGCTCCATGAATACCTAGAAGATTTTCCTGAGCAACAAGATGTATTGCGATACACGCTTACGGCAAATGCTCCAGAAAGTAAAGACAATGACTTTACCTGGAAAGATTTCCAAACGCGTAACAATAGCGAACTAGTAGCTATTTTTGGCAATTTTATCAATAGAGTCGCTGTGTTGACGCAGAAATACTATGAAGGAGAAGTTCCAGCTCCGGGAGCATTTAGAGATATCGACACCCAGACCTTAGATACTTTAAGAGCCTATCCATCAGTGATTGGTAGTAGTATTGAAAAATACCGCTTTCGCGAAAGCCAAACAGAACTCATGAATCTCGCCCGACTAGGAAATAAATACCTAGCTGACGAAGAGCCATGGAAGACTATTAAAACAGATGAGGAGCGCACCAAAACAGTAATGTATGTTGCACTACAAATCGCAACTGCCTTGGCTGTTTTAAGTGAGCCTTTATTACCGTTTACAAGTAACAAACTAAAAACTATTCTCAACATACCATCAGCGAGTCACCCTGAGCCTGTCGAAGGGGAGTTAAGCTGGAATGATATAGCCACAAAAGAGGTTTTATTGCCATCAGGGCATCTCTGTGGAAAATCAGAATTACTCTTCTCCAAAATTGAAGATGATCAGATGCAAAAACAATTGGATAAACTAGAAGCAAGCAAAAAGGCCAATGCTGCAGAAAATGCGGTTGTAGAACCTCAGAAAGAAACGATCAGCTTTGATGATTTTACCAAACTCGATCTTCGTGTGGGTACTATTATTGAAGCAGAGAAAATGCCTAAAGCCAAAAAGCTTCTAGTGTTGAAAGTAGACACCGGTATTGACACCCGAACTATCGTTTCTGGAATCGCCGAGAGTTTCAAACCTGAAGATATTATTGGAAAGCAGGTCACTGTTCTTGTCAACCTTGCGCCACGTGCCTTGCGCGGTGTAGAAAGCGAAGGAATGATTCTTATGACAGAAAATGCCGATGGAAAATTGGTGTTTGTTAGTCCAGATGAAGCTGGAGTGAAGCCTGGTAATACAATCAACTAAAGCATATAAATGAAGTATACCTTAATTATTTTAGCACTACTATGTGCGCATACTGCATTCGGACAAGAAAGCGTATTAAGTTTTAAGAATCTTGATTTCAAGACACAGTTAAGAAATGTTGAGAATTATTCTTTATCCGATTCACGGACGAATAATGTAGCCGTGATTTTAGCACAAAAAAAGAAAATACAGGGATACCTATTCAATTCTGATTTCAAAAAAATAGGAGAAGCATCAGGGACTCATCTTAAGAAAAAATATAAGGAAGTTATTGGTTACAGCATTGAAAATGAAAAGAGGTATACACTTGTTTTCTCAACCTCTTCCAATAAAAAATTTGGATATATTTCCTTAGATCTTGAAAGTGGAGAGATTAAAACGGATGAAATTGAATTTAAATTTGAAGGTGAGAAATACCTTGAAACAGTCAGTTTTGAAAACCGTATGATCCTAATGAGTGCCACCAAAAAGAACGCACTCATTTTAAGAGAGTTTACGCCTAATTTTACCTTCAAAACAATAGCCACTTTTCAATTAGACTCAGATGATAAGGAGCAACAATTACTTAAATCAATTGGGTTTTTCTCTGTTGAAGGAGGAATGACCAAAATTGATAACCGGGTGCCTAATACCATAGATCGTAGCTCAAAGGAAAATAAACTTTATCATAAAGACGACAAATTATATCTCACTTTTGAAGACGATGATATACAAACCATCCTTCATATTATTGATCTTTCTAGTCTATCATTAACTACTAAAACTTTTGAATATCCAGAAGGATGGACCTCAGAATTTAAGAATTACAATTCCTTTATTCATGGTGAAAATCTGTTTCACATTGCAAGTTCAAAGGATGAAATGATCTTCCAAGTAAAGAATTTTGATAACGAGGTAATAAAAGAATACCATGCAGATCAAATTAGCGATATTGAGTTTAAAAATTCGCCTATCATACAAGATGGATCAGCATATCGCAAAGCAAAGAGAGAGCTTAAAACTACAAAGCAATTCTTGAGAAAAATTACAAGTGGTGATATTGGAGTTTCCATACATAAGGAGGATGGAAACTATCAGATTACTTTAGGGAGTTACGCCATGATAAGTTCAGGTGGAGGTGGTTTTTCTGGTGTCCCAATGGGACCCATGGGGGGCACAACTATTCCTGTAGGAGGAGGTCAAACCTTATACGTACCCTCATACAACCCTACCTTTTCGTCCTTTAATGGATATGGATTTTCTAAGGCAGTATATATCAACGGCCTATTTGATAGTGATTTTAATCACATAAAGAATGAAGAATTTCAGGATAATATTTTTGATCGTGTTAAGGAATATCAAGAAGATCTTAAATGGGATACCGCAGAAGATATTTTTATCCACAATGACAACACCTATTTTAGTTATTGGAATACAAAAGAAAGAGAATACAGACTCCTGAAGTTCTAAGGAGATGTATTTTTTTTCTTATATAATAAATATGCTACATTTCTGTCATTAGTCCTATAAGGCATCTCTACATAGACCGTTAATTTTCTTTATTTTTGAGTACCTCATTAATACAACCACTTCCTTGCTAGCATATATTCTCAAACACAGCAAACTACCAGAAAAAGGCATAAAAAACACCTTACAACTCCTTGCGGAAGATTGTACTCTGCCCTTTATTGCGCGATACCGGAAAGAAGCAACTGGTAATCTAGATGAAGTTGAAATTGGAAAAATTATTGAATATAAGGAACAGTTTGAAGCCCTAGAAAAACGTAAGAAAACAATTCTAAAAGCATTAGAAGAGCAGGGAGTATTAACCTCTGAACTCTCTTCCAAAGTTGAGAACACTCAGGACCTCACTACCTTAGAAGACCTCTATCTTCCCTATAAGAAAAAGCGAAAGACCAAGGCAGAAACTGCCCGTTTAAACGGACTAGAACCACTCGCCAAAATCATAATGGCGCAAAATTCGCAAGACCCAGAAGGACTTGCACATCGATATAGAAACAAGGAAGTAAGCTCTGCAGAAGAAGCCTTAGAAGGCGCCAGACATATCATCGCCGAATGGATCAATGAAAGAGCAGATATTAGAAGTCAGCTCCGACAACAACTAAGTCGTTTTGCCATTATAGAAACCAAGGTTGTCAAGACAAAGGAGTCTGATGAGAAAGCTCAAAAATTTAGGGATTACTTTAATTGGTCTGAATCTTTAAGCCGTTGTCCTTCCCACCGTTTACTCGCCATTCTAAGAGCAGAAAATGAAGGCTATATCCGCGTAAAAATATCCATAGAAGATGAACGTGCGCTGGAAAAAATAGAACGCAAACTAATCCGATCAAACAATGCTTGTGCTTCTCAAATCAAGCAGGCAGTAAAAGATGCCTATAAACGTTTACTATTACCTTCTTTATCAAATGAAGCCTTATCGGAAGCTAAGAAAAAAGCCGACGAAACTGCTATTAACGTCTTTGCAAAAAACCTCAAGCAACTCCTTTTAGGTTCGCCACTAGGAGAAAAACGCATCCTCGCTCTTGACCCTGGATTTAGAACGGGCTGTAAGCTAGTTTGTTTGGACGCTCAAGGAACTTTACTGCACAATGAAACCATCTATCCACATGCGCCAAAAAACGACGACAAAGGGGCCATTAAGAAAATAAGTACCCTTACCGATGCCTATAAAATTGAAGCGATCGCCATTGGAAATGGTACCGCTTCTCGGGAAACCGAACAGCTTATCAAACGCATACATTTTAAAAATGCCATCGAAGTTTATGTGGTGAGTGAAGCTGGGGCTTCCATCTATTCAGCCAGTAAGATTGCACGTGATGAGTTTCCTAATTACGACGTGACTGTTAGAGGTGCCGTTTCCATTGGCCGCCGACTAGCAGATCCGCTTGCGGAATTGGTGAAAATTGATGCAAAGTCGATTGGAGTGGGACAATATCAGCATGATGTGGATCAAACTGCCTTAAAAAACAGTCTTGATCGGGTAGTTGAAAATTGTGTAAATGCTGTTGGTGTTAACATCAACACCGCTAGTGTTCCCTTATTGAGTTATGTATCTGGTATTGGACCAAAACTAGCAGAAGGAGTGGTGCGCTTTCGCGAAAGCGAGGGTCCCTATACCTCCAGAGCAGCGATAAAAAAAGTACCCCGTCTGGGCGGAAAGGCCTTTGAGCAAGCCGCAGGATTTTTGAGAATTAAAGGGGCCGATAATCCTTTAGATGACTCCTCGGTTCATCCAGAACGCTACAAATTGGTGCAACAAATAGCCAAAGACCAAAAAGTAAGTGTCGCCGAAATAATCGGGAATGCTGGTTTGTTACAGTCGGTTGACCTTACAAAATACGTCACTGAAGATATTGGTTTACCTACCCTTACAGACATTCTCAAAGAATTAGAAAAACCAGGCTTAGACATTCGTGAAAAAGCGAAGGTCTTTACTTTCAATCAGAATATTCGAACGATTGAAGATGTGCATGCAGGCCAGTTATTGCCTGGCATTGTCAATAACGTCACTGCTTTTGGTGCATTTGTAGATATTGGGATCAAAGAAAGTGGCTTGATTCATATTTCCAACCTCGCCGATGGTTTTGTCTCTGATGTTTCTGCCCATATAAGCTTACAACAACAGGTCATTGTTAAAGTACTCGAAGTAGATATTTCGCGCAAGCGGATTCAGTTGAAATTAGAGAAATAGGCATGCTCAAAATCGCTTATCATTCCATCTATAAACACCATCTTCCAGATGGCCACCGTTTTCCGATGTCGAAGTATGATTTGTTACCGCGCCAACTCATACACGAGGGGACTTGCAGTTCAGAGAATTTCTTTGAACCTGAAATTGTAGATGACAGCCATGTTTTGCGCTGTCATACTTCTGACTATTTTGAAAATCTCAAGGCGCTCACCATTGAGGCGAAAGCAGCTCGAAAGGTGGGTTTTCCGTTATCCAAAGAACTGATTCAAAGAGAACAAATCATCGCCGAAGGCACCATTCAAGGATGTCATTTTGCTTTAGAGCATGGCATCTCTATGAATATCGCCGGAGGCACACATCACGCATTTACAGATCATGGAGAAGCGTTTTGTATGCTCAATGATCAAGCTATAGGCGCTCGATATCTTCAAGCAAATGGCCTTGCAAAAAAGGTGCTGATTGTAGATCTCGATGTTCACCAAGGGAATGGTACTGCTGAAATTTTTCAAGGAGATGAGACTGTATTCACCTTTTCGATGCATGGCAAAGCCAATTATCCCTTCAGGAAAGAAGCTTCTGATTTGGACATTGCCTTAGAGACTAACACCCCTGATGAAGTGTATCTAAAAACGCTTAAGGAAACCCTTCCAAAACTCATTCAAGAACAACAACCTGATTTTATCTTTTACCTCTGTGGGGTTGACATATTGGCCAGTGATAAACTAGGAAAATTAGCTTGTACGATTGAAGGATGCAAAGAGCGAGATCGATTTGTACTGCAAACATGCAAAGACCTCAACATACCCGTTCAATGCAGCATGGGTGGCGGCTATTCTCCAGACATCAAAGTAATCATTGATGCACATGCCAACACCTTCCGACAAGCACAGCATATTTACTTTTAAAGGTTTTAAAGCGGTCGTTCACCCCACTTTCTAGCAATGTAAAACAAAGATATTCCGCTACACATTTTGTAAACGGCCTAAGCGAGCTTAACGTAAAAAATGAGGTGAGTGGAGGGTTAAGCAAATTAGCTCCTGCCTCAAGGAATGAGGTGAAATTTCGTAATTAAACAGGATGTAAATATTCAGGCTAATCTTGACTACACCATTAATTTGCGCCGTAGTGAATGAAATTTTTAGTTAAGCTCGGTTCAGCCTAGCCTCCCAACGCACCTCCTGGCTATTTACTATTTGAATTCTACAAGACTTCAAATGACCGTTCATCCCGAGTTCTTTTTTTGGCAATGAGATAATTAATCTTCAAACGAACAAATTTTAAAACGGCCTAAGGAAGGGTGGCGTAAAAAATGAAACGAACGAAAGGTTAAGTAAAATAGAGCAAGAACTATTTGACCTAAATCTTCAAAATGTATCCAGAAAGATTAATTAGTCTCGAACTGATGACTCCTTTATTTTGCGCTGTAGTTCGTGAAACTTTTAGCAATCGCTTACTTCAGCCTAGCCTCCCAACGCACAGCCTGGCTATTCACTATTTGAATTCTACAAGACTTCAAATGACCGTTCATCCCGAGT
>TARA_R110002051_G_scaffold48124_2_pt1 | contig 20506 bp, 23 predicted proteins | sample TARA_R110002051 | Tara Oceans TARA_R110002051 (sample SAMEA4397023) | marine metagenome | biome: Polar Biome; feature: [MES] marine water layer (ENVO:01000295) within the mesopelagic zone...; material: water (ENVO:00002006), including particulate matter (ENVO:01000060) such as......
GCAGAAGAAGCGAATGCGTTCCTGCAGCTTGCCTTCCCGTTCGGAGCGGGCAAGCGAACCGATCAGATCGGCGAGCGTCGTGAAGTACACGCTCTTTCCGGCCTTGACGGCTTCGACGCCGAGCGCCGTGGCAAGATGGCTCTTTCCGGTTCCCGGTGGACCAAGGAAATGAACCGCTTCGTGACGGTCGACGAACCCGAGCTGGGCCAGGGTAAAAATGCGATCCCGGTCCAGCGAGGGCTGGAAGGTAAAGTCGAAGCCAGCGAACGTCTTGATCGTTGCAAGTCTGCCCATGCGCAGGGCCGTCTTGATGCGGCTGTTCTCGCGCAGGGTAAGTTCCTCCGACAGGAGGATATCGATAGCCTCAAGGGCCGACAGCTCACCATGCTCGAGGCGGCGCACGACATGGTCGAGAGCTTCCAGTGCGCGCGGCATCTTCAGGCCAACGAGATCATGACGGATACGGTCGATCATCGACGCAATGGGGTCGAGGGTGGCGCTCATGGTCGGTTCTCCTGTGCCAGGACCTTGCCGACGGCATCATAGAAGGCAAGCGATCGCTGCAGCACGGTGTCGCCGGCGGGTTTGAAGACATGGGATTCCTGCCGTCTCCCCGGCCCATGTTGCGGCTGAATGGGTCGCCGATGATCCGGATGAACCCGGCGCTGTTTACGGCCCTCCAGGACCGGGTGAGCTGCGATCAGCGTGCCGTTCTCGAAGATGCGGACCTCGTCGGCGAGGGAGTGGACCTCAACCATTCGGCTTCGCGTGGAATCCGGAACGCTGTAGGTATTGCCACCGACGCTGACCATGCCCTCCCGCGACACGCGGCGCTCCAGCTTCAGAACGGATTTGAACGGTGCCAGTGGTAACGGTCGTAGGTGCGGCCGCTCCTCGGCGAAGGCTTCATTGACGAAGCGCTGGGTTGTTGCATGCTTCCTCGGATTGGCGACGGTGTCCAGCCAGTGCCGGAGCTGGGCGTTCAGGTCGTCGAGATTGCGAAACGAGCGGGCCAGGAAGAAATCCTCGCGGATGTACCGGAACGGCCGCTCGACTTTGCCCTTGGTCCTGGCGCGATAAGGTTTGCATGCCTTCGGGTGAAAGCCGTAGTGGCGTGCCAGGTCGATGAGCGCGCGATTGTAGATGATACCTTCCGTCTGGCCTTCGCCGATGACGGCGGTCTTCATCCGGTCGTAGAGCACCTCCCTTGGAGCGCCGCCAAGGGCCTCGAAAGCCGCGATGTGGCAGCGCAGGACGGTTGGCAGGTTCTGATGCATGACGAAGCGCGCCCAGATGAGGCGGCTGTGACCCAGCACCATTGAGAACAGCCAAACGATCCTCGGCGTCATCGGATCGTCGGTGAAGACGACGTGGAACTGGGCGAAATCGACCTGGGCCTGCTCGCCGGGCGGCGTCTCGAAACGAACCTCGTATCCCTGGTGTGCAGCGGGTCGCACATCGCGAAGAAAATCCGTTACAGCCGTGTAGCCGCCCGTATAGCCTCGCTCCTTGAGCTCTCGTAGCAGCCGGCTGCCGGTCAGGCCTGGATAGGTCTTCACCCGCTCCCGCAGGTAAGAAGCAAACGGATCTATCACCGTTGCCCGCGGCTTCCTGGGACAATAGGCCGGAGCCTCAAGGCCTCGCTCTATGTATTTGCGCACCGTCTTGCGATCGATGCCCGTTTCTCTGGAAATGGCCGATACCGTCAGCCCCTGCTGATGCAGATCCAGGATCATGATTGTCTCCCTCAGCTTGATCACCAAAATCCCCCTTCCGACCATCGGAAGGAGTATCGGCGATGACGCGCCGCCGGTCTTCCGGGGCGCGCCCCGGAAGACCGGCGGCCGCAGCACCTGGGGAAGATTCAAACGGCACTATTGGGGAGTATTGCTCCGGTACTGACAGTTGTCTGGACGAATGATGAGCTGCATGCTTTATTCCGCCGCGAAACAAGGAGCGGTGTCTCATGTCAACTGGTGTTGTTAAGTGGTTTAATGGTGAGAAGGGTTTTGGTTTCATCAAGCCGGACCAAGGGGGCGACGACGTGTTTGTCCATGCCTCAGCCTTGCAAAATTCCGGGCTCGCCGACCTCCAGGATGGGCAGAAGGTAGAGTACGAGCTCGGCCAGGACCGACGAACAGGAAAATCAAAGGCAGAGAGCCTCCGGCTACTCTAGCCGCCTGCCAAGAAAGCTGGCGCATACGCAGTACAGGTGCGCCAGCCACTATCTGACGCAGATATGGTTAAGAAAAACGAAATGTCCGACGACCTCTCACACGAGCCTGTGGCAATCGAAAGCCGCAGCGACTTTGCCAACTGGGCCATCGAACGCGCCAGGGTTATTGTCGCGCATCAGGGCGGCGACCTGGCGCTCGCCGCACGCGACATGGATGAAGCTGCAATAGCAGATGCCGGCAATGCTCTCGGCCAGGCTATCACCGACGTCCTGCTTGAGGTGTTCGACGGACTTCTTGCCGAATAATCTGCTGGCAAACAAACCGGCCAAACGAGCAAGATCCCCATGCGGCGCTGCGAAAATCGCGCGTCGTCTAGAACAATAAGAAAATGGAGACGCAAAATGACAGAAACGGCCTTGGACAAGGGACATGACCTTTTCGTGGAGCTGACAGCCGATATCGTCGCGGCCTATGTGAGCAACCACGTCGTACCCGTTGGTGATATCGGGGGCCTGATCTCCGACGTTCATGCAGCTCTCAGCAACACCACCCAGCCGGTCGCTGCGGCGATCGTGACGGAAAAGCCCAAGCCGCCGGTGTCGATCAAGAAGTCGATCGAGGAGGATTACCTCATTTGTCTCGAAGACGGAAAGAAGTTCAAGTCGCTGAAGCGCCACCTAATGACCCACTACAACATGACGCCCGACCAATACCGCGAGAAGTGGGGTCTGCCCCCCGACTATCCGATGGTCGCGCCGGCCTATGCGGAAGCCCGCTCGCGGCTTGCCAAGCAGATGGGCCTCGGCCAGCGCCGCAAGCGCGCCGCCAAGTAAGGCTTTCTGCCGAAGCGTACCGATTGGGGCCGAGAAGCACATGCTTCCGGCACCTTCTTTTTGAGGAGGGAACTGCCCCTATTCCTCCACCCGTCCCGACGTATTGCCTCTCGCGCAGGATGGCTCGGCCGCCACGCCGAGCTACGCCCGTTGGTCACCGTCAAAGCCATTTCTTCTCGAGGCAAAGGCGTGAGTCGGACATTCCTGTGAATGTTCATTCGGAGCGATCCTAGAAAACTGAGGTGTGGTAACTCCAGTCTCCTAAATCCGCTCCCATGGATAACCTCCTGGAAGCTGAAACTAGGCCCCTGAACGAATTGCTGACGGTCCGTCCGCTACATGGAAGCCATGTCGTCCAGAAGATTCTGTGCCAATTCGCCGATTGCTACCTCGGCCTCCTCCAACGCCCAGCCCACCTGCTCAGCGCGTTTTGTCAGCCCCAAGAGAACTGGAGGTAAAGTGCAGCTCGCGGCTGCGATGACATCTTCCGGTGTAGTCCTTTCGCGAGGTCGAGGAACGCCTGCTCTAGCGCTTCCTGACACCCAATATCGCGGTCAGGACAAGGACCCGGCTTGCTCAACTTCAACATCTGGATCTGCCTAACCTGTTACCCACAACCGCCTAAGCAGACCGCCAGCCTCTGGTGATGTGTCCTTCGATCCACGCGTCCACAGCGGAACGGACTGGACATCGACCTCAAAGGCTCTACCGTGATCGCTCATACACATAGCCTGCAATCCGGTTATATGACGGAAGCGGCTAATCGTGGCGTTCCACCCCTCGATGCGATGGAGCAATCCAGGCACACATCCCTTCAGCAGGCGTCCGGCTACTATAACCAAGCCCAGCCCCGAAGTGGCAGGGCCTCGCGCCTTCTGGCTGACACTGACCTTCAACAATGCCAACTCTAAGACATCCGTCGCAACCCTCAGATCAAAACGGATGTTCAGATAACGCCCATTGTTTGCATATTCCGCAGAAGTTCCTGGTGAAAGCCACCATGATTTCACTCTCATCTCGTATAACCCTCAGTAATGTATAACGAAAATGCCAAAAAAAACGGCTGACAAGATCGCGTCTGATATACGGGGCCCAAACTCCAACCCCAAGATCCGGCCACAGTTCCCTTGTCAGACCTTGCTAACTTGCAAGACGTTTGCCCTCCCCGTTTGCCTTCAGCAGTGAAATCAGCATAGGCCCAACTGAAAACTCTCCTCGTTCCGAGCGTTTAGTCAGGTCACGTAGATACCCACCGGCCGAGTTGATGAAGTTCGAGCGTTCTAGGATGCATGCCATTGCCGCAGCAGCATTCTCCGGCCCCATCGCATTGCAGGCGTCTTCGTAGGCCGACGGACTTACTCCGAGCATTGAGCGGACCACTACGGCCGCCGTCATCAACTCGCGCCAATTCGATATGCCACCGCCCGGCCCATAGTCGACGATCTGGGGGCAAGCTCGAATGACCATACCGAGCGGAAACAACTTGATCTGTTCTGTATTCGCCCTTTTCTGTTCAACGCCTATCCTCTTGGCCGGCGGCTCTTCCGGCAAGCTTTCGCCCTGCTCTTTTCCGGAGCGAGGTTCAAGTTCATAGATATATTCGGTATTTGAATTCTGTATGTGGCGTCCATTTTGACTGGCATTGCCGTGCATATCGTCGGTATTTAACTGCATCTCCAGTAGGTTGATGACTTCATTCCTCAAAAGCTCCATCTCGTCGAGTGTTGCTTCGACCTGAGTTCGATCCGGATAACGAGATAGTCGACCAAGAATTCCAACATACATCATTTCGACGTCCAGCCAGTTTCCTGACGCTCCTTCTTCAATCGCAGCCGTAATCAGCTTGCGGACATCGCGACGGCAGATCGTCAGTGCTTCTTTTGCCCTGCGGAAGCGTACACGTTCTGCTGCGACTTCCTGCGCGAGTAGGGCAAGCTCCGCCGCGCGCGTCAGCAGCGGGCTGAGATCAAAGCCGTATGCCTGCTCAATTACGCCATCTCGACTGCGATGCGCGTAACGCTTGCCGTTTGGACTATCACGGCGCTGGATGAGTCCTGCATCGACCAGTGCCCCGAGTTGCCGGCGCAGTGTGCTTTCCGTGATCCCATGAGCGCGGATAGAAAGCTGCGCATTCGATGGAAATACGACAAGTCCATGAATATGTTCCAGCTGTGGCTCAGGGTAGAACGTCAAGAGAGCATCGAGGACAGCGAGTGCTCTGTCCTGCAGGCCGAGGCGTTCCCTCGCCTCACACACGTCACGAAACACTTTCCACTTTTCTACGCGTGCGCCTGGGCTCGGTACTGTGGTGGCCAACTGCCCTTTAACACGGGCAAGGGTCGCCGGCCGCCGCCCAAAAGGCGTCGTTACATGTCCCGTTTGCATTTTTTCTCTCACCTTTCTCTAGGCAAAAGAAATTCGCTCACCAAATCGGTGCCAACACTCTTGACTGCGATTCCGGGAAATGCGATTCTCGATCCTGCTAGAGATGACGAGAGAGGCTTCCACGGTTTTCCGTTTGGGGGCCTTTTTCTTTTGCGGTTTAATCTCCGTTGCGTTCGGTTTTGGACCGTTTGTACTCGTCGTACAAACGGTCCATCCGGCCAGAAAGCCAGTCGCTGAAGGGCTTCGCTTCGACATTCGAAAGCTCAATCGCAACCTTCTTCGATTTGGCATTCATTACCAAATTCAGTGAACTGTCGCTCGACGTCCAATCCCTCCCGGATACGGTGCCCTTGGGCTTCTTTGCAGCCGATTTAACCTTGTAACGCTTCAGGTAATCATGAAGCTCGTCGAACCGCTTCTCTTCTACCAGTTCAACGAACTCTGCGGTCTCCGTAAACTCCGTGGCAACCTTCAGAAGGGCAGGAGCGAGAAGCAGTTGACGCAGGCTCAGCCACTTGTCGCGCCCGATCTTTTTGGACGCACCGAGAGCCTTGATGATCGCTGCAGGGACCACTTCGACCACCCCGAGCATCTTGGACAACATCGCCTCGTCGATCGCGAGCGACGACCGCACCACGTCCTTCGTCATGCCGGACGCAAGCAGGTTCTGTGCGAAGTACGCACGTTCGATGAAGGATAGATTTGAGCGGGCAGAGTTTTCCTGCCCTTGGGCGATTGCGGACGTGATGTCGTCAAGTTTTTTGACAACCGCCTTGACCGAAATCCCGAGCTCTTTGGCAACCTTGAGACGACGGTGCCCAAAAACGACCATGAACCGTTGGCTGTCAGACGAGCTAGGTCGAACCAGGATGGGTGTCGTCTGACCGGATTCTTTGATCGCCTGTTTGAGCTCCTGGTATTCTTCGCCCTCATCCGACAGCCGATCTGCCACGAAGGATACATCCAGCAGCCGCGGATCCAACTCCACGACGACCTCGCCCTCCATGAGCTTCTTGGTGTTTTCCGCAAGATCCTCAATCGATCGCACAACCGTCTTCGCGGCGCCCGTCATCGCGTATCCAGGCTTTACGGGTGATCTGTCGGTCGATATCGACGCTATATCAAGCTTCGCAAATGGATTGTCACGCGCCATTACCGAACTCCAGCTTTGACTTCAACTCCGCTAAGACATTATTTCGCCTTGCAAAAATAGGAAAAAAAACGGCTGACAAGTTTGTCATTTCCGCCCCCAAGCGTTGTGTATAAGGTCGACAATCTCACCATTTGCGGCATTCAGGCTTTCCATTGCTCGATCGTAAGTAGACCGGACGAACTCTCCCCGCTCGACCTCGTACAAAGTCTGTTTTTTGATTGAAGCGTCGGAGATAGCGGTCGATTTAAGAACGTGGTTTCGCAGCATCTGCTGAGCAAACATCGACTGCATGAATCCGACCATCTGCGCTTGCGGAATATCGGTCGGCTCAAAGCGTGTCACGAGGTAGCGGAACCATTCCACCCTGATTTCGGCACCAGCCTCTGCAACAGGGGTCATAATCCCGCCCAGCATCTGTAGGAACTGGCTCATCGACATGATGTCCAACATCTGGGGATGGATTGTGATCAGGATGCCAGTGGAAGCCATCAACGCGGTGATCGTAAGGTAGCCGAGCTGCGGCGGGCAGTCGATGACAACCACGTCATACTTGTCGTCCACTTCTTTAAGCGCATTGACGATGCGCATGTGGAACAACCGACCCTCGTCACCTTTTCGAGAGGAAATGGACAGTGGTACATCGTACTCAAATTCCTGCAGCACAAGATTTGCCGGCACAACGTCCAGTCCTGGAATGTTGGTCGACTGAATTACCGCTGATATTGGCTTTCGCTCCTCATCGAAACGAAGCGCTTCGTATAGGGACGCTGTATCATCGAGTTCGGGCTGAATGCCGAACAGTGACGTTAGCGACGCCTGGGGATCTAGATCGATGGCAAGCACACGATGACCGGTGAGGGCGAGGTATTGTGCTAAGTGTGCCGCGGTCGTTGTCTTCCCGCTTCCACCTTTGAAGTTCACGACCGAAACGACTTGCATCGGCTCGCCTTCGCGACGTTGAGGAACGTAATAGCGCTTGTCGGATTTTTTGTTGGCTTCGAGATATTCGCGAAGCTCCCGCATTTGATCCGCCGTATAATACCGGCGACCGCTGACCGATTCGATCTCCGGACCTTTCCCTTCGGAATGGATTTGTCGGAGATGGCTTTGGGTCACACCCATGAAATCGGCGACCTCGCCGAGCTGAAACTTCCGTAATCCCTTACGAGCGTCCGGCGGATACTGTTGGCTGCGCAGCATATGCAACGCGCTTGAGATCTTCGCCCCTTGCTGGGCGATCTCAACGTCAAATCTGTTGGGCAGCTGGCTCATTTTGCAAACTATTTCCTAGGTGGCGCCACTTTCGAAAAAATGGCCATAGAGCCATAATTTGCGCAACTATCGTCCGATTCCCCCTGCGCGACAAGGAGTTTAAAGTTAACAATGTCTTAAGATGATCCGCGACCATCGGACAGCACCGTGAATAGGTCTTATGTTTCAGTGTGTTGAGCATTTCATTGCTATCGTCCATGACCTTTCTTTCCTCAACTTTTTTTCCGCCCTTTTCTGAGGCGAGCCAGCAGCCATTGAAGAGAATCGATGGGAACCTGACGGAATCACCTCATGCAGGCGACCCGCAAATTTGTACGTGGACATCAAAGCGTGGCGCGGCTCTTTTCCCTGACAAACCAATCAGCGAGGAGAAAGCTGCAATGCTTCAGTCGCATTCCCGCCTTGTGCGCAAGCTTCAGGAGGCACTCGGCGACCGCCTTTGTGTCGCCCTCGACGACCCCAGTGTCGTGGAAATCATGCTCAACCCCGATGGAAGGGTTTTCATCGAGCGGTTAGGGCAGGGTATTGCGCCTGCGGGTGAGATGGCTGCGACGGCAGCGGAAACAATCATTGGCTCCGTCGCACACGCTCTCCAATCCGAGGCGGACGACGGACGACCGATCATATCCGGCGAGCTCCCTATTGGAGGGCACCGCTTCGAAGGACTGCTGCCTCCAGTCGTAGCGTCGCCAACCTTCACGATCAGGCGCAGAGCCTCCAGGCTGATCCCACTCGACGACTATATCGCTGACAAGGTGATGACTGAAGCGCAAGCCGCAGTCATCAGGAGCGCAATCGCGAATCGGCTCAATATCGTGATCGCCGGGGGAACGGGCTCGGGCAAAACGACTCTCGCCAATGCGGTGATCGCTGAAATCATAGCGTCAGCACCGGACGACCGCATGGTCATTCTTGAAGATACTGCGGAAATCCGGTGTGCGGCAGAAAATGCAGTGTGCCTGCATACCAGTGACACGATCGATATGGCGCGGCTGCTGAAGAGCACCATGCGCCTCCGTCCTGACCGCATCATCGTTGGCGAAGTCCGCGATGGCGCCGCACTGACGCTGTTGAAGGCCTGGAATACCGGCCATCCCGGTGGCGTCACCACCGTCCACTCCAATACCGCCATGTCTGCCTTGCGTCGTCTGGAGCAGCTGACCGCCGAGGTCAGTCAACAGCCGATGCAGGCTGTGATCGGCGAGGCCGTTGATCTTGTCATCTCGATCGAGCGAGCGGGGAGGGGGAGACGGGTACGAGAGGTCATCAATGTCGAGGGCTTCAGCGGTAGCCGGTACCAGACCGAACATTACGCTCAAATTGATGAGGACATTCATGCTGCATAATCGCTCTTTTCGCCTCGGGCTACTCGCTGCACTATTTTGTGCAGCGTTTGCAGCGCCCGCCCTTGCCAGTTCCGGTGGAAGTCTTCCCTGGGAGGGGCCGCTTGAACAGATTCAGGAATCCATCACTGGGCCAGTCGCAGGGGCAATTGCCCTTGCCGCTATGGCAATCGCCGGCGGAATGCTGATCTTTGGCGGCGAGCTCAACGATTTCGCGCGACGCCTCGTCTACATCGTACTGGTCGCCGGTATCCTGCTAGGGGCCACAACGATTGTCGGACTGTTCGGTGCGACCGGCGCATCAATCGGGATTGCTGCCACAAGTTTGCCAGGTACCGTTTCCCATCCGATGTCCGTTGCAAGAGGGGAGGGGGCCAATGGGTGAGCCGCATTCCGCTCTCCAACGCAATCGCATTCACCGCGCTCTTTCACGACCGAACCTGCTGATGGGGGCAGACCGGGAGCTCCTGCTTGTCACAGGGCTGGTGGCGATCATCCTTATCTTCGTCGTGCTCACCCTGTATTCAGCGCTGTTCGGCATCGCCATCTGGTTCGTGATCGTCGGCGCACTGCGCATGATGGCAAAATCCGACCCCCTCATGCGTCATGTCTATGTGCGGCATTTGCGCTACCGGCATCACTACCTGCCGACGTCTTCGCCGTGGCGGCGTTTCTAGAGGTTCAATGATGGTCGCTTTGCGTTCCCTTCGTCCGTCCGCACCCTCGTTCGCCGATCTCGTGCCCTATGCCGGACTGGTCGATAACGGGATCATTCTTCTCAAGGACGGAAGTCTCATGGCGGGATGGTATTTTGCCGGCCCTGACTCCGAGAGCGCCACGGATTTCGAGCGCAACGAACTGTCCCGTCAGATCAATACGATCCTTTCGCGGCTAGGTTCCGGCTGGATGATCCAGGTCGAGGCTGTGCGCATTCCAACGACTGACTATCCTTCTGCGGAGCGCAGTCATTTTCCCGACGCTGTCACTCGCATGATCGATGATGAGCGGCGCAAGCACTTCGAACAAGAGCGCGGTCATTTCGAGAGCCGGCATGCGCTCGTCCTGACATATCGCCCTCCCGAGCGCCGGCGATCTGGCGTCACGCGTTATATCTACTCGGACACTGAGAGCCGGACGGCGACCTATGCCGACACGGTGCTCGACAGTTTCAGGCGCTCCACCCGAGAGATCGAGCAGTACCTCGGCAACGTCATCTCCATTGAGCGTATGCGGACGCGTGAGATACCGGAACGCGGTGGCACCCGTATTGCCCGCTATGATGAGCTGTTCCAGTTCATCAGATTCTGCATTACCGGCGAAAACCACCCAGTTCGTTTACCTGAAATTCCCATGTATTTGGATTGGCTGGCGACCGCGGAGCTGGAGCACGGCCTTACCCCGAAGGTCGAAAACCGCTTCCTGGGCGTGATTGCGATCGACGGTTTGCCGGCCGAGAGCTGGCCAGGCATCTTGAATAGCCTCGATCTGTTGCCGCTCACCTATCGTTGGTCGTCGCGCTTTATCTTTCTGGATGCTGAGGAAGCAAAGCAGCGATTGGAGCGCACCCGCAAGAAATGGCAGCAAAAGGTGCGGCCGTTTTTCGACCAACTTTTCCAGACGCAAAGCCGATCCGTTGACCAGGACGCAATGGCCATGGTCGCGGAGACTGAAGACGCGATCGCCGAGGCATCTTCACAGCTGGTCGCCTATGGGTACTACACGCCGGTGATCATTCTATTCGACGAAAGCAGAGAGAATCTTACCGATAAAGCCGAGTCCGTTCGAAGGTTGATCCAGGCTGAAGGATTTGGCGCGCGGATCGAGACGTTGAATGCGACGGACGCATTCCTCGGAAGCCTGCCAGGCAACTGGTACTGCAACATCCGGGAACCGCTTATAAACACCCGCAACCTCGCAGACCTGATCCCCCTCAATTCCGTCTGGTCGGGCAGTCCACTTGCGCCCTGCCCGTTCTATCCACCCGACGCGCCGCCACTGACACAGGTGGCCTCTGGATCGTCACCGTTCCGGCTGAACCTTCACGTGGATGATGTCGGGCATACGCTGATTTTCGGACCAACCGGTTCCGGCAAGTCAACGCTTCTCGCGCTCATCGCAGCGCAATTTCGCCGGTATGAGGGTGCGCAGGTTTTCGCCTTCGACAAAGGCAACTCCATCCTGCCGCTGACGCTGGCCGTGGATGGCAATCATTATGAAATCGGCGGCGAGGCAGGGAAGGGGGCTAGGCTTGCCTTTTGTCCTCTCTCCGAACTCTCGACCGATACCGACCGCGCCTGGGCTTCCGAATGGATCGAAACACTCGTCTCCCTGCAGGGTGTCACGGTCACCCCAGACCACCGAAATGCCATATCTCGGCAGATCGGCTTGATGGCGGGGGCGCCAGGCCGGTCGCTGTCGGATTTTGTGAGCGGCGTGCAGATGCGGGAGATCAAGGACGCGTTGCACCACTATACTGTTGACGGTCCCATGGGCCAGCTTCTCGACGCTGAACGGGATTCGCTAACCCTCGGTCAATTCCAGTGCTTCGAGATCGAGCAACTGATGAACATGGGCGAGCGAAATCTCGTGCCAGTGCTGACCTATCTGTTTCGCCGGATCGAAAAACGGCTCACGGGGGCACCAAGTCTCATAATTCTCGATGAGGCTTGGCTGATGCTCGGCCATCCTGTTTTTCGCGACAAGATCCGCGAGTGGCTGAAGGTGCTGCGAAAGGCGAACTGCGCTGTCGTTCTCGCCACGCAGTCAATTTCGGACGCAGAACGTTCGGGCATCATCGATGTCCTAAAGGAGTCCTGCCCAACCAAAATCTGCCTCCCGAACGGGGCGGCTCGGGAATCCGGGACACGAGAATTTTATGAGCGTATCGGCTTCAATCCTCGCCAGATTGAAATCGTCGCAACCGCCATTCCAAAGCGTGAATATTACGTGACGTCGCCGGACGGACGCCGCCTTTTCGATATGGCGCTGGGGCCGCTCACCCTCTCCTTCGTCGGTGCTTCCGGCAAAGCCGACCTCGCTCGGATCCGGGAACTTCTCTCAACCCACGGCAAAGACTGGCCGACCCAATGGCTCAATGAAAGAGGGATCAATCGCTATGCTTGACCATATCCTATCGCTCAGAAGCAAATCTGCGGCCGTTGTCGTGGCAGCTTTCGTAGTCTGCGCTTCGGCACCAGCTTTTGCCGGCTCAGCGACGGGTGCTGCAACCGAGTGGACACAGCTCGCCAACAATGCACAGCTCGTTGACCTCCTTAAAAGCTCCGGCCTGCAGGTCGACAATCAGCTGACCCAGATCAGCCAGTTGGCCGAGCAGATCCAAAACCAGCTGAACATCTACGAAAACATGCTGCAAAACACGGCGCAACTGCCCGATCACATCTGGGGACAGGTCGAAAACGACCTCAACCAGCTCCGCGATATCGTCGATCAAGGACAGAGCATCTCTTTCTCGATGGGGAGCGCAGATGATGTGCTGAAGCAGCGCTTTCAATCCTATGCTGATCTGCAGACTGCCGCCGGCAACGGGACAGACCTATCCTCGAGTTATGCCCGTTGGTCAGATACCAACCGCGACACCATCGCCAGCACGCTCAAGGCTGCAAGCCTGACGGCTGACCAGTTCGACAGCGAGGAGGATACGATGGGCTCCCTCCGAAACATGTCGGAATCGGCCGATGGCCAAATGAAAGCTCTCCAGGTCGGTCACGAAATTGCAGCGCAGCAGGTTGCGCAAACGCAGAAGCTGCGGGGTCTCGTCTCCCAGCAAATGACGATGATGGGGACGTGGCTGCAAAGCGAGCAGACCGACAAGGATCTGGCACAGGCTCGGCGGGAAAAGTTCTTCAACGCCGACACCAGTGCCGTCCCCGAAGGTCAGAAGATGGAGCCCCGCTGGTGAGCCGCGCGGTCGTCATTGCTATCGCGCTTTCGGTCGCGGCGGCATCAGTGTCAGCAGCAACGGTGTTCATCATGAAGTCCGACGAGAGATCCGCATTCAAAATGAGCGAGAAGTTTTTCGGTGTGAAAAAGGACCTGCCCCCGATCGAAAAGGGCCAGGAAATGCGTCCAAGATGGTGAGGGCACGGATCGAGTTGATGCTTTTCGCAACAGGACTTGCATGCCTTATGCTGGCCGGCCCAGCGTTTGCACAGCAGGGCCAAGTCCTCACGGAGCTTGAAAATCAGGTTTCTTCCGCTGCCAAGGGCTGGGAAACAACCATCATGGATGCGGCAAGGTCTCTGTTCTGGATCCTCGCCGGAATAGAGGTGGGGATTGCCGCGGTGTGGCTCGCCATTCAGTCGGCATCCCTTGACAGCTGGTTCACTGAGCTTGTGCGGAGGATCATGTTCATCGGCTTTTTTGCCTTTGTTTTGACCCAGGGACCGACGTTTGCCAAAGCTGTTGTCGATAGTCTCTATCAGATCGGGGCCGCTAGTGGATCAGCTTCGCCCGCGGAGGTGTTCGATGCGGGTATCCGTGTCGCTTCGCAGATGTCGGACCAGGCCAAGTTCGGTGTCTTCGAGGATAATGCCCTTGCGATCGCAGCCGTTCTCGCCATGGGGATTGTTGTGATCTGCTTCTCGCTGGTGGCAGCGATTTTCGTGGCTGTGATGGTCGAGATGTATGTCGGCCTACTCGCGGGAATGATCATGCTCGGCCTTGGTGGATCCTCGTTCACCAAGGACTTTGCTGTCCGATATCTCGTTTATGCGTTCGGCGTTGGCATGAAGCTCATGGCGTTGGTCATGATCGCTAAGATCGGCTCCGGTGTCCTCTTGGGACTTGCTCAAGCACCCACCGCCGAGACCGACCAGTTCATCACGACACTTGCGATCGCCGGCATCTCGGTCGTTGTGTTTATCATCGCGATGTACGTTCCAAACATCATGCAGGGCGTCGTTCAGGGGGCGTCTGTTTCCGGCGGGATGGAAGCCATTCAGCACGGTGGCCAGGCGGCGTCTTTCGCGACCGGCGGAGCTTTCCTGGCCGCAGGTGCGGCTGGAGCAGGATTTGCTGCAGGGCAAGTGGCGCGGGCCGCCGGATCATCCTTTGGAGGAGCGGCTATTCGCGGAGTGGGTGCAGGCCTTGGCTCGGCCGGGCAGGCCGCAGGATCCGCAGCCAAGGAGAAGGCGATCGGGTCGCCCGGTGCCTATGCCGGCTCCATCCTTGGCCTGGCGAACGCGAAGCTCGACCAGGCTCGTGGCAAGGGAGCCTCGCCGGGTCAGCCGCCGGAGCGGCAGGATAAATCGTAAATTCAAGACAGGGAAAACAATATGGCAGCGCAACGTGCCCCGGAGAACCCATATCTTGCTGCAAGGCAGGAATGGTCGGAACGATACGGCTCTTACGTGAGGGCGGCCTCCGCATGGCGGATGGTCGGCATCTTGAGCCTCGGCATGGCGGTGATGGGTTTCGGATATTCGTTGTATCTGAGCACGCAAGTGAAGCTCGTTCCCTACATCGTCGAGGTCGACAAGCTCGGGAATACCGTTTCGGCAGGGTTTCCGCAGCAGATTGAATATGCCGACGCGCGCGTCATCCGTGCCACGCTCGGCGGATTTATCACCAGTTTCCGCTCCATTACACCCGACGCCGTCGTCCAGAAGCAATATATCGACCGGACCTATGCGCTTCTCAGGACAAGCGATCCATCGACCCAGAAGATCAATGCCTGGTTCCGGGGCAATTCGCCGTTCGAGAGGGCCGTGAATGCGACCGTCGCCATCGAGGTAAACAACATCGTCGCGCTGTCGAACCAGACCTATCAGATCGACTGGACCGAATATGAGCGTGATCGCAAGGGCAAGGAAATCGCGACACGCCGATTTCGCGGCATAGCCACGGTGGCGATCACCCCACCCCAGGACGAGGCGACGATCCGTCTCAATCCCATCGGCCTCTATGTCAAGGACTTCGACTGGACCGCGCAACTGTAAGGGCAGGGGACTTCAATGAATACAAGGTTAGATCGGGCAGCGCTTTGCTGCATGACCGCACTCGCGCTTTTGATCACGGCGACGACAACGGGCTTTACCCAGAACCTGACGACGAATGAGGCTAAGGGAACCACGCTCTCCAACAAATGGCGTGGGCAGCGGGGACTGGTGACAACGGGAGCCGACGGAAAAGTCATCTTCCTGTTCGGTGAGACGCAGCCTTCTGTCGTCTGCTCACCTTTACAGGTCTGCGACATCGAGCTTCAGGGTGGGGAGATTGTGCGCGACGTGCTTGTCGGGGACACGGTGCGCTGGAAGGTCGAGCCGGCAACATCCGGTGCTGCAGGGGGGCAGGCAATTCACCTGATCGTCAAACCGTCTGAAGCGGGTCTAGTGACGTCGATGGTGGTGACGACCTCAAGACGCACTTATCATATCCAGCTCAAATCGCACCCGAACCAGTACATGGCCCGCGTTGGCTTTGAGTATCCGGAAGAGGCCGCGACGAGATTGTCCGACATCAATGCTCGTATTCAGACGATGACCAATTCCGACGGCGGAGTGCCGCCAGAGCATCTTGCCTTCGCCTATTCGCTGAGCGGCAGCGCGCCTTGGAAGCCGAAGCGCGTCTATTCGGACGGACAGAAGACCTACATACAGTTTCCCCGGACGCTTTCCGGTCAGGATGCGCCAGTTCTCTTCGTCGTCTCTGGCGGGCAAAACCGGATCGTCAATTATCGGATGAAAAACGACATGATGATCGTTGATTACAATATCGACAAGGCTGTCCTTGTTTCGGGCGTCGGTTGGCGTCAGCAGAAAATCACCATCCGGCGGGGAGGCTGATCGATGCGCCTTTGCCTTTTTCCTTTTGTCGCTGCCGTTCTTCTCTCTGGTTGCCAGACCGGAACTGACGCGCTCACGACGAGCGCCGCGCCTTCGACTGTAACGGGCCCCGCCGCAAGCGCGATCGCCGGCGACATGGCTGGACGTTATGCCGAGCAGGCAGGGTCAACCGCCACGCCGATCAGGCTTCACAGCGACGCATCAGATTTCGCGGCCGCGCTCGAGGCCGCGTTAAAAGGGTGGGGTTTCCCTGTCGTGACAGATGACAAGGCACGCTCCGTCAAAGACACCGCCAAACCGATCGAGCTGGCATATTCGTTGATCGACGTTGACGGCCAGGTACTGGCGAGGCTTTCCAGCGAGACACTTGAGCTTGGGCGGGCCTATTCGGTGTCATCAGGTGGCGCCACGCCGGCGAGCCCGCTTTCATTAATGAAGCGAAACTGAGGAGAGACAGATATGGTCCAGTCGCTCCAGCTCGGCAATCCGAGCAGCGCCGCGCAGGAAAAGGGCATGAAGCGGCTCAATCGCCTGCCGGTGTTCTTTGGCATCGGTATCGCAGTCGTCGTCGCCGGTGTCCTTGTCTACGGCATCTCATCCCGGGGACTGCGGTTCGGCGACAGAATTCCGGATGAAGCAGGCTCGAACGTCCCGGCCTCGACCTTCGCTGATCAGATGAAGCGCGGGGTGAAAGACGGCATCATCGGCGATCGCGAAGAGCAACCCGTATTCCAGCCCACGCCAGCAACCCAGACAAAGGTGGAGGCCAAGCCGATTGAAGAGAAGCAGATAAGGCAGCAGGCACGGGAAGAGCGCCGACCGCGAATGGAGTCGGAGGAAGAATGGTTGGCCCGACTTCGCCGCGAGCAGCGCGAACAAGTCCTGCGTGAACAGCAGCGACAGCGGATGGCCAGCCTTCAGGCCCGTGCGACTGCGTTTGACTCGCCGCTGAAGGTCAAAATCTCAGAGCTGGGAAATATCTCCAACGACACCAGGACAACAGACCGGCAGCCGGCCACCAATAACGGTGCGTCCGATTTCTATGCCGCGGCCCTGAATTCAGGTTTGAAGGGCCAGAATGCCGATCCAAATGGACAGACTTCGAAGGAAGATTTCTTCAACGCCGACATCAAGGATCTCGGCTACCTGCCGAACCAGGTTGTACCCCAGCAATCACGCTATGAATTGAAGCGCGGCTCCGTCATCCCTGCGACCATGATTACCGGCATCATTTCCGATTTGCCGGGCCGGATTACAGCGCAGGTGAGCCAACACATCTACGACAGCACCACAGGGCATTTTCTTCTCATTCCGCAGGGTACCAAATTACTGGGACGCTATGACAGCAAGGTCTCGTTTGGCCAAAGCCGCGTTCTGGTCGTCTGGACGGATGTCATCTTCCCGAATGGCTCGACACTGCAGATCGGCGGCATGGCTGGAACAGACTCGCAGGGCTATGGCGGCTTCTCCGACAAGGTCAACAATCATTATTTCCGAACCTTTGGGTCGGCGGCGCTTGTTGCACTCATAGGTACCGGCATCGATATGGCGGTTCCGGAGAGTTCCACCCTCGCCACCCAAGATACGGCTTCTGACGCGGCGCGTAGAAACTTTGCGGAGACCTTCGGCCGCGTCTCCGAGCAGACGATTTCAAAGAACCTGAATGCTCAGCCCACCATCCAGATCCGGCCGGGCTACAAGTTCAACGTGCTCGTTGACCAGGACATTGTCTTTCCCGGCAATTATGGCGGTTGAGGCATACGTTCCCGCAACCGCCCTTGGGAGAATTCCTGGGTCAGGCGGATACGCGGACGGGCTGGCTGGCCGCCTTTTTGCGCGGCCGATATCCTGCATAGAGGCGAGCCACGACACCAAGCGCCTGCTGCATGCGCGTGCGAACTTCCTCTGAAACTTCGAAAACACCGCAGCAAACCGGAGAGCGACCATAGCCGTCTGCGCGGCCAACCTCTTCAACGGCGAGTCCCGCCCGACGATAGACCCGCGCCAGGTGCGGCTCGTAGTTCGAGACCAGCGTCTCGATACCGTGCGACAATCCGCATTCGCACAACGCCAGCAACAGCATGCCGAAAGCCTTGCCCGTTTCCAGGCTCGGAAAGTCCTCGGAGAGTGTTTCCTCATCGAGGCACATTCTCGTTCCCTCATAGATACCAGGTGCAATCAGGTTTGCACCCGCAAACGTGTCGCGGAAGACGTCGTAGAGAAGCGTCGGGCCGGTGGTTGGCATCAGCCGCAGCGTTCCATAAAGGCGATCCGCGCGATCATTGCACCACATCAGGTAAGCCGGCCGCAGAGCATCGTACTCGTCACGCTCGCAATCACCGTCGATTGTCACGGCCCAACCGAGTTGATCGTGAAAGACGCGTTTGCGCAGACGAAATGCCTGATCCATGAGAGACTTGTAACGGGTGTACTGATGCGCCTGAACCAGAATGAACAAGGTTTATCTCCAGCTGTTTATGTTGGCTGGAAGATGCCGCCTCCTCGGATAGCCCGATATTACCGCATATGGTTAGGCCCATATGCGGGTATTGTCAGAGGTATCCGGGCTATCTCATATCGCGATCACGCGTAGCTTCAGGGCAAGAGTGGCCGCCGCCGAGATCGTGGCGCAACCAAGTTTCGTCCTGGCCGATTTGATGTAGCTGCGGGTCGTGTGATGGGAAAGGCCGAGAATAAGCGCGACATCCTTGTAATCTTTGCCGAGCGCGCTCCAGTACAGGCACTCACGTTCCCGTGGACTCAGTACCGGGATCGGATCGCTCGCGCCATGTAGCTCGAACACTGCCATCTGGTGGACGAGATACGCGAGATCGACCCATTCACTCCGATGAGCACTGACCAGATCCTCCCAGTCTTCGGCGGTGGCGTTCGAATTCAAAGAGAGGATGGCACGACGGCCAGCTTTATCCGATACTGGGACTGAAAAACCAAAGCGGCCGATACCATGGCGCACCGCGTCTTCCAGAAACACCAGCATCTTGGGTGCGACTTCGAGTTCTCGCCAATCGAATGGCAGCTGGCGCAAAAAACCCTCGCGCGCGACAGGATCGATCGCGACATAGCCCTTCAACAGATAGGTGGATACCCACGCATCCGGGTAGGTCGTGCGCACGAACGGAGCGTCAAAATCACCGATCACCGTCGAAGCAAGATGGTAGGTTATGAAATCAACGCGATAAGCGGATTGTATCAAATGGAGCGCTTCGGTCACCGAGCCCGTCTTTGCAAGGCGCTCCTTGACGTCAGAAAAATCGGCGAGAGATCTTGTCAATATACGTTTCCAGCACTGCGGACTAGCAATCCGCCGCAGAGATCGAATGCGCAGCCAAACGAGTTCGGCAGTGATGCAGAATTTCCAGGGATCGTGCTGTAGCCTGATTGTTTTCGTGGTTCAAACGCAACTTCTCGACGAGAAGAGGCTGCGCGATGCGGAGGTTAATTTAGTTCGACTACTGGACGATCCCCGTTTCATTTTGGACACCAAAGCGACAACGACTCTAGGCTCCTTCTTCAATCGTTGGCCGCGAGCCGATCTCGTACGCCAACAAATCTGCGGTGGCGCGGACTGGGTTAGGTCGCTATAAGCGCTGGTGAGGCAGTACGCGCTGCCTCCGGGCTTAGTAACCCGACGCATGCCGGTTTGGCGTCCGCCGTTAGGGCGCCGAATTCCTCGACCTATGGTCGGGGAGCCGTGGACGTATGTCCAGGTTCCTCGGAACTAAAGGTCCATGGGCCGGCGCATGCTCGGTTACTAACTCCCCGATCGCCAGGGGTCAGGAACTATGCGGGGGCGCACCGCGCATTCCTGTTTTGGGAGTTGAACATGGATGCCGACGACCGATTGAATGGCGAGGCAGTCGATCTGAAGCCGCTGGTAGGCCTACTGCATGGGCTTCCGTCACCGCTCGTCGAGCGTCTCACGATCGATGCAATCCGCGAACATCGGGATCTATTGGAGAGGGCAGAAAATCTGTTCCATGAACTGCCGGCTGACGTTAAGGCCGGTAAGGAGGTTGTTAGCGATGCCCATATTGGCTATCTCGAGGCAACCATCAGGATGCACGCGCAAATGTCAGCCCTGACGACCCTGCTGAACATTCTGGGCTATACGCCCAAGGCCTGACACGCCGGATCGGCCTAAATCAGGCCGCGTCGGATAGCCAAAGCCACCACCTGCGCATGATTGGCCAGATTGTAGCGCGTTCTGACATCGTCGATCGCAGAGCGGACGCCAGCATACTTTGCCTGCTCCAGTTCAGCGATCACCTCGACGGTTTTGCCAAGCGACAGCCAGCGAATGTAGTTCACCTGCTTCGGCGTCAGGACGATCTTTTCCTCGATGGAGGGCGTGACCCGCAAGTGCTCAAGACGCGCATGAAGCTGGGCGACCGCTGACGCAGCCGTAATGGCATCAATCTTCATATCACTGGCAAGCGAAGGCTTCGCTGATGCAAAGGTCAGCATGGACATCGCACCGTTGGCGGTGGCGACCGGGATGGAAACGCCCGAGCGAATGTTG
>TARA_R110002051_G_scaffold1247_4_pt1 | contig 20494 bp, 21 predicted proteins | sample TARA_R110002051 | Tara Oceans TARA_R110002051 (sample SAMEA4397023) | marine metagenome | biome: Polar Biome; feature: [MES] marine water layer (ENVO:01000295) within the mesopelagic zone...; material: water (ENVO:00002006), including particulate matter (ENVO:01000060) such as......
ACCATCTTTAAGCAGTGGTTCCTAGAAAATAATCCACCGGATAATCTATGTATTAGATTCTCTGCTAATGTGATAGGCAAGCCTGTTACTCATGGCTTGGCTTCGCTAAATAAAAATCTCTCAGAATCTGCTGTCAATTATACTGACAAGGATTATGAGGAATGTCCTGCACCTAAGCAGGATAACTCGTGCGGCTCTTGCCGTAAATGCTGGGATCCTACTGTTAAGGTAGGGTACTTACTTCACTAAAGGAAACTATAAATATGATTCAAACTACATTCGATGTCCCCGGATTACTAGCTACCGAGGGTGCACCTCACCTAGTATCTAAGAAATACAATCACATATCCACACGGGATATGCATGATGTCTTAGGTGCTCTTGGTTGGGATGCTCACCGAGGATACACGGTAAAATCTAAATCAATCGACCCACTATATCGTAAGCATATGATCCGCTATAGATCAGAGATGTTTAGTAGTGGTGAGGAATTCCCTGAGATCGTGATGGTTAATTCTCATGATGGCTCGTCATCCTTCCAGTTAAAGTCTGGTCTCTTCCGTCTAGTATGCAGCAATGGTCTGGTGATACAATCCAAATCATATGGTAGCTTGAGCATCAGACATAATAGTAAGGTGGCTGATGATGCGTGCGAGATGATTGATATCCTCGCTGACTTTGCTAGTCATGTGCAGGATGCTATGCGTGTACCACACACATGGAAACGTATCATGGTTGAGTACGAGAAACGTCAGGATTTCTATCGCAAGGCATCACAGCTACGCTCTAAGAATATGACAGAGGTAGAGATGTGGGGCTTTGAGTCAGCGCAACGTACAGAGGATCAGTCGAATGATCTCTGGACTGTGTATAATAGGACGCAAGAGTACCTAGTAAACGGTGGATACCTAGCATCCAGTGCTGGTGGTAGACAGGCAACAGCTAGACCTATCAATAGTATTGATGGGCTAGATAGAATCAACACGAAACTATATCAGATGGCTGAAGAGGTGGCCTTAAATAACTAATGAACATCAACGAGAATAAATCTATCGAGGATGCAGAGCCTACACTATACGATGAGCTATGTGCGGGGGATCACCCTGATATAGAGCGTCGATTTACTGAGGGATTCCAGACGGCTACGTCATTGCACATGCGTACATCGGAGGAAGCGATCATCTCTGCTATTGAGCAGTTCAGGAAAGCATACGGTGTGACTAATACTATGGCTACCCGATGTGTCCATGAGATATTGTGGCAGCACACTGGTGTACAGCCGGACAAAAAAGATAACTAATGGACGGACAGCAGATAAAACTAAGCAGACTTCTTGCGATACAGGAGAGGGGTATAGAGCACAACGCTATTGCGCTGGCTCTCCCTCCCTATCGTAAGCTAGTACGCACGGTGACATCTGCTATTGTACCGCACATACATAACTACATAGAGATGGCACAGTCAAAGCGTGGAAGGCCGGGGAAAAACCTAGCCGCTCTGCCCTATATTAAAAGTATAGGTGTGGAGAAAGCCTGCGCTCTAGCTGTGTCATCTCTCATTAATAACTTCGCACGCCCCATCACATACCAGAGCATGGCTAGTAAGATAGGCCAAGCTATATCATATGAGTGGGGCATACTACAGGAAGACCCAGCCTTAGTAGCACGTATTAATAAATCAATACATAAGGGTAGCGTGACATCCCGACGCTACGTGTACCTAGCACAGTACATTAAAAAGAAATACGATAGGAATATACCGTACATCCCTGCATTAGCACGGCATTGCATCGGTGATTTGTTCCTGTCTCATGTGTTACAGATCAAGAATCTTCTAAAGGTTCAGAGTATTAAGCGCACTAAGCACAAGAGGCAGACATTAATTACAGCAGACCCTGTATTAATTGAGTGGATTCAGGATGAATTACGTACAGATTCTATAGAAAATCCACAGCATCTCCCTCATTTAGAGCCCATACCTACACACTATGCAACTGTATTAAAACCACAGAGGGGTAGGCATACTCCTGAGTCTAGCACTACCCCCGATTCTCTACTCGTTAAGGCAGCGGAGAAACTAAACAAGGTAGGCTACAGGATAAACACGCAGCAGCTACAGTTTATACGTGAGCTATCCATGCGTGGGGATGAGACGCTAAGTCTACCGGGACACCGACAGCCTGAGATGCCTGAGTATTTAGACGGCATGACCGCAGAACAGATACAGCAGGTACGTGCAGCTAAGGCTAAGTGCTATGCAGATCGTGCGATGTGGCGAGCAAAGAGAACAAACCTGTTAACACAGCTAGGATTACTTCAACTATATATAAACAAGGAGATTTACTTTGAAGTCGAAGCAGACTTTCGTGGGCGTCTATACCCAACGGCAAACTCACTCTCTTATCAAGGTCCCGACTGGGTGCGTAGCATCTGGTCTTTCTCAGAAGGTAAAGAAATCAATGCAGAGAATGAGAGGTGGTTGTTTATTCATGCCGCTAATTGTTACGGCCTGTCTCGTCTATCCTACGAGTCTCGTGTGGTACATATGCGTAGACTCTATCATCAGATGTGTGCGCTGGTTGATGACCCCGCTTCGCAAGTAGGATTCCTAGAGACAGCGAAGGAACCCTTCAGATTCCTAGCTGCTGCCAGAGAGATTGTACAGTACGTGCGTCATGGCCCCGGCTACCTGTCGTACCTACCTATCTTTATTGACGCATCATCACAGGGCATACAGATATATGCAGCGCTCTTAGGTGATAGAGAATTAATGGAGGCATCCAATGTACTACCCATTGCGAGCGGTGATCCTCGTGATATCTACCAAGAACTAGCCGACACTATCAATGAAGAAGCTAAGGTAGAATCAGGCAGTGCTGCTGCATGGGTACGTCAGCACCCAGTAGATAGGAAGACAGCTAAGAGAATCATGATGCTAATCCCATACGGGGGGAAGCTGCACTCAGCGTTCAAGGTGACACAGGAGATACCACACATACCATCTGTTGCATCTGTGTGGTTAGCTAAGAGACTGTATGACACAGCAGCAGACATGCTTAACAGTCTAGTAAAGTTCCAGTACACTGCAGCACAGGAAGTCACACGACAAACCAGAGAGACAGACAAACATTCATACACATGGTGTGCTCCATCAGGTGTACAGGTAACACAGACATACAAGAAACAAAAGATCGTAAGGATACAGACAGCCATTAAGGGACATCTTTATTCTTATCGTTCTGATACAGACAAACCAAACTACACTAAACTAGGTGCAGCATTTGTTCCAAACTTTACGCATTCTATCGACGCTTCTCTTCTCTGCCATGCTGTTGTTTATTCTGATTGTCTATCTCTGTGTACTATTCACGATAGTATAGGGATGCATGCTGCTGATGTAGATACAGTACAGAGACAGCTAGGCTTGTCGTTCACATGGGCTATCGACGGGATGCGAGCGGAGCTAATGCAACTTGGTATTCCCATTAACGGCACAAAAGAAATCCGGGAAAGGGGTACGGAGCCGCCGTGCCTTACCGATAGTAATAGTATCCCTAGAGGACCCAACAGCTATCTCTTCAGTTAGTTAAAGGGCTTCATAAAAAAGGAAACAAAAATATAAAACACCTATTGATCTATGTGGATCATTAGGGATTGTTCTAGCTATGCTAGATTACTTACTTCTTCTATATAAATAGACACTATGAAAAAGTTATTTGAACCGAAAGACTACGCCCAGAAGATCACTACCCCTGCGGGTAAGGCACGATGGGCATCACTCAGCACCCCGAAGGGATTTCAGGGAGATGATAAAGAACATTATCTCTGTAATATCTTACTGACAGAGGAGGAGGCACAGCCTATCATTGATACCATCACTGGTATTCAAGAGAAGCTAATTGATATGTGCGGTAAAGAAGAGCGGAACATGAGACGTTCCCACTTCAACCCGTGGAGCACACACGCAGATGATGAGCGTGTGCCCGAGGGATTTGTACAATTCAAAACCAAGAAGCGTCACTTCCCTGCTAAGGAAGGTAAGCCAGCATCTCGCCCCGTTGACACGTATGTCGATGGCAAGAAGGTTGACTGGTCTAAAGTGGACTATGACTCTATCGGAAACGATAGCGTGATTAGGCTAGGGATTGTTGCCACACCGTACTATGTACCTACGCTAGGTCTTGGTGTGACACTGAAGCTCCAAGCTGTTAAGGTTATCGAGCTACAGAAATTCTCAGCCGAGAACTCAGCAAACTTCGATGCTGAGTTCTCTGATGGTGAATCTACAACTGCGGCAACATCGTCAGATGACGATAACTACTTCGACTAATCTCCTCTCCTCCCTCCTGAGCACGAGGCTAAACTGCTCACCTTACTATGAACGATACGGAACTAAAGGAAGAGATCACGAACGTGTCAATGCTTGCGCGTGCTGAAGGCATGATGCAGGACATTGAGAAAGTCTTAGTGGAACACGGGCACGCATCAGATACATGCGCCGCTAAGATTGCAGAGATTCTGGGAGTTGTACATAAGCTCCCGGATGTTGAAGAAGTTTCCCTGTCACTGCGGCCTGAAGTGTTAAAATAAACAGGCATCAAGTGTGTTTCCTAGAGGGGGTGGGAGTTTAGTTCATCTCTCATCCCCTCGCTCCATACACAAAGCTGGATACTAATGAGAGTGGGGTCCAGCCTATAACCTCCCTCATTATCTTATGGAATTCGACTCACCCTTTATTCTTCCGGGGATCAACCGCTTGCTGCGTATGCACTGGGCTGTAAGAAAGAAACTACAAGCTGAGTTAGTTCAGCACATAAAAGACAACCACGATTGCCAACCCATTGAGGGGCCTGTCATCGTGGAGTATACCAGACGCAGCGTACGTCTCATGGATTGGGACAATGCGGCTGGTTCGTTTAAGTTACTAGGAGATGCACTGGTTCAGTGCGGGATTCTGGAGGATGACAATCCTTCAGTCATAGAGGAGTATAAACCTAATCAAAAGAAAGTATCAAAGCGAGCGGACCAAGGATTCCGACTCGTCATTCGTAGGACACACATCATGTAGTAAATGTGGGAGCAGCGATGCCAATGCCGTCTATGACGATGGGCATACATTCTGTTTCTCATGTCAAGTAGTAGGAGATGGAGGAGTAGTGCAAGATAAGAAGCAAGAAGCACCGATCATTAAACCGCAAGGAGAGTTCGCAGCATTAAGTAAGCGCCGTATATCTAAGGAGACTTGTTTCTTCTATGAGTATTCCGTTGGAGATCACAACGGGGACCGCGCTCACTTTGCTCAGTACTTCAATGCAGATGGTACGGCTGCTGGTATTAAGATACGCCAACAGAATAAGAAGTTCATGTGGCGTGGCACACAACCCGGAACCTTTTTTGGGCAGCAGAAATTTTCGGGGGGGAAGATGCTGGTTGTTACCGAAGGGGAGATAGATGCCATGAGCTATGCGGAGACGCATGGCTGCCGTTGGCCTACTGTCTCAGTACCTAATGGTGCACAGTCAGCTACCTCTGTATTCAAGAGGAACCTTGAGTGGCTGTGTGGATTCGAGAAGGTAGTCTTGATGTTTGATCAAGATGATCCCGGTCGTAAAGCAGCAGAAGAATGTGCGTTCCTCCTGCCTCCCGGCAAAGGATACATTGCTACGCTGACGAAGAAGGATGCCAATGAAGTTCTTGTGTCAGGAGACAGGGAAGAACTGAAGCGTGCAGTATGGAATGCACGAGAGTACATCCCCGGTGGCTTGGTGAAGGGTGAGGACATATGGGATATCATCAAGAATGCCCCTGATACTGTAGCCATCCAGTACCCATGGATAAACATGCAGACGAAGACGCGAGGGCTACGCCTCGGTGAGCTTATCACACTCACAGCAGGTACTGGCATTGGTAAGTCTCAGGTGTGTAGAGAGATTGCCTATCAGTTTGCACAGCAGGATTGGAAGGTAGGCTACTTTGCTTTGGAGGAGAGTGTACGTAAGACGGGGCTCAACTTCATGGCGATACACCTAGGCATGCCGCTGTTTGAGTTAGAGGAAAACTTCAAGGAGATCTCTGATGCCACACTGAAGGCTGCCTATCAAGAGTCAGTAGGTAATGGTAACCTCGTACTGTTCGATCACTTCGGCTCACTACACAGTGAGGCACTGATCACTAAGATCCGCTATGCCATCAAGGCGTTGGACTGTAACGTCATCTTCCTTGATCACTTGTCCATTGTGGTGAGTGAGTTTGCTGACGGGGGGGAGAGGACAGCTATCGATACGACGATGACGAAGCTCCGCGGATTAGTGGAAGAGACAGGGTGTGCCATGGTCCTCGTCTCACACCTACGCCGAGCAGACGGGAGACCACACGAAGAGGGTGGCGCTGTATCGTTGTCCCATCTGCGAGGGTCACACGGGATAGCCCAACTCAGTGATATGGTGATAGGCTTTGAGCGTAGCCAGCAAGCTGAGGGTGATGAGAAGAACCTCATGCATATCAGGGTACTGAAGAACAGGTACAGTGGTGAGACAGGACCATGTGGCTTCCTCCGCTATGACCCACCTACTGGTAGGCTACACAATCATCAGGATGAAGACGAAGGTGACCCCTTCGGAGATGACTGATGCGAGATATAGTATTTGATATCGAAGCCAACGGTCTGCTCGATGAGGCTACTGACATTCACTGCATCGCAGTATCAGAGAATGGTGATGAGCCTGTATGCTACGGACCAGACAGACTACAAGAAGCCCTGACATGGATCAGTGGAGCCACCAATCTTATCGGTCATAACATTATCCAGTACGACCTACCCTTGCTGCGTAAGCTGATGGGGTGGGATGTTCCAGTGGGTGTGCAGATAAAGGACACGTTCCTTCTTTCTCGTATGTGTTTCCCTGACCTGCTACATAAGGATGCAAAGCTTGCCAAGATCCCACGTACTGAGTGGGGTAAGTATTCTCTGCGTTCCTTTGGGTACAGACTTGGGATGCACAAGGGAGACTACGATGACTGGTCAGCGTACACAGATGAGATGGCTGAGTACTGTAAGCAAGATGTGCGCGTGACGCACAGGCTATGGGAGAAGATGCCATCGAGTGGGATCACTGGCTCTGCTGTGCGGATGGAGACAGAGTTTGCTTGCCTTGCTTTCCGTATGCAGCAGAAGGGTATTGAGTTTGACAGAGAGGCTGCCATTGATCTGTTCAAACAACTGGATGAGAAGAAGGGAGAGATCCTCGACGCTCTTGTTGATCTTGTCCCACCAAAACGACAAGAGATGAAGACACCACAGTACTGGATTGATCCTGTCACTGATGTACACTTCACTACGAAGTCTGATGCACCTAGCGGTATACGCAAGGAGCTAGTAGCTGGACCACTCAAGGTTAAGGAGACAAAGTTTAATCCTATGTCCCGACCACAGGTGGCTGAGTTCTTAGTCACACGTGGGTGGGCTCCATCTGCTAAGACAGCCACTGGGCAGGTGAAGGTAGATGAGTCTATCCTCAGCCAGATCTCTAACATCCCTGAAGCGTCTTTGATTGCAGATCTGTACCGAGTACAGAAGATATTTTCAATGCTTACAGGGGACAGGAGAGGCTGGCTCAGCCTTGAACGTGACGGGCGGGTACACCCGCAGCTTAAAACATTGGGTGCCTACTCTGGACGGACATCCTGTGTGTCACCAAACCTACAGCAGGTACCGAGTACTCGGCTACCGTTTGGGGCTGAGTGCCGTGCGTTATTCACAGCCGCGAGGGGTAAGATCCTTGTTGGTTGTGATGCTAAGTCACTGGAGGTCCGATGCTTTGCACACTACATGGCAAAGTTTGATGATGGTGCATTTGCTGACGTAGTGCTGCGCGGAGATATCCACCAGTCAAACGCTGACATGATGGAGTGTGATCGACCGACCGCAAAGAACACGTTCTTCGCCCTGCTATATGGCGCAAGCTCCCGTAAGATTGCTGCGATGCTGGGGATCCCTATGCGTAGAGCCAGTGCCCTCACTACCCGTCTGTTTAATGAGCGTCCAGCTATGCGTACGCTGATCAACAAGATCAAGAAGACATCAGTGGAGAAGGGCTACCTCAAGGGACTGGATGGTAGAGTCATGAAGCCGAGGTCCGAGCACTCAGCAGTTAACCTGTTGATCCAGAGCGCTGGAGCTATCGTGTCTAAGCGAGCGGCACTTAACCTAGACTTTCATATCATGTCCAACAACTGGATGGATACACATATCGTTGGTTTTATCCATGATGAGATGATCATCGAGACGCCCGATACTAATGTACGAGAAGTAATCACCGCATCTATCGAGTCCTTTAAGGAAACAACTAACCAATATAAACTACGCTGCCCCATGGATGGGGACGCACAGATAGGGATGAACTGGAGTGAGATCCACTAATGAATGTAACCACTGACCCGACCTTCCAACTCTTAATAGATGCCGACATCATCTACCATCGCGCAGCCTTTAGCTGCGAGGACACATATGATTTTGGCGACGAGGCCATACGTACCGTAGACGATAACGATGTCATTGAACTTTTTGATGGCATGCTTCTTGGTATTTTTGGACTGCTAAAGCCTGCTTCCTACATCTGCTGCTGGAGTGACAGCCGCACGTTTAGGCACGATATCTTCCCATCCTACAAGGCGAACCGTACGAACGTGCGGCGTCCTGTATGTATCCCAGAAGTGAAACAGCATCTAATAAAAAAGCACCCAAGTATACTGGTGAGTAACCTAGAGGCCGATGACATAATGGGCATGCTATCCTCACATAACACTATCATCTGTTCTGATGATAAAGATCTACTGACAGTTCCCGGACTACACTTCAAGCCTAGGAAGAAAGAGCTAGGTGTGTTCCGTGTATGTGAGTACGAAGCGGATAGGCTACATCTTAAGCAGACATTGATGGGTGATTCTGTTGATGGCTTCAAAGGAATCCCCGGAGTAGGGGATAAGAAGTCAGATAAAATCCTAGATGCAGATGGTGTTACATGGGATACAGTACGCCGCGCATACGCCAAGGCAAACATGACGGAAGATGACGCCCTGTTGATGGCACGCCTTGCCAGAATCCTACGCCCCGGTGAGTATGATTTCGTTAACCAAGCACCAAAGCTGTGGACACCATGAATACTGCTGAGCTACTAGCATTACACGATAAGGTAACTACCGCAGCCAAGGACATCCTAACCACCAAGGTTAGAAACTACTCTGGCGAAGGGGATGCCTACACCAACTTCAAGCGAGTAGAGGATCTACATATATGCACAGTACCCGTTGGTATCTTAGCAAGGATCTCCGACAAGCTAGGCCGACTCATCACACACTGTAACCACGATGGGCTGGTGGGTGATGAGTCATTCGAGGACAGTATCATTGATATAATTAACTACCTTGTATTTTTACAGGGTTCAGTACAGGGAGAGAAAGATGAGTGAAGAGTTTAAGACATGCCACAAGTGTGCAACGGAGTACCTGATCGAGGAGTTCTACACACGCACTGATAGACCGGGCTGGCGCATGGCGCAGTGCCGCTTCTGCGTGACAGCATCAGTGCGTAAGACACAAGAAGAACGGAGGGTCAGGATCAAAGAAGCTTTCCAATCTGGTAAGCTTGACGTTATGCCTGAGAAGTGGTGTAAGGTATGTGATGAAGTCAAACCATCAACCCAGTTCTATATGAAGTGGGACTCCAAAGATTACCTCAGCCACTTCTGTAAAGAATGCCACAAGTATGACTGCAAGATACGAGCACGAATAAAGAAAGCTAATGCATGAGATCCCCGAAGAACTCAAGGACTTCCGCAACTTCCTGTACCTCACATGGAAGCACTTGGGTCTCCCCGACCCTACCCCTGTCCAGTATGACATCGCTGATTACCTCCAGCACGGGCCACGCCGACGCATGGTGCAAGCTTTCCGAGGTGTGGGCAAGTCTTGGATCACCTCTGCCTTTGGTCTATGGAATCTATACATGGACCCAGACACAAAGATACTCGTAGTCTCCGCATCCAAATCCCGCGCCGATGATTTCTCTTCCTTCTGTCACCGTCTCATTCGAGAGATGCCCGTCCTGCAACACCTCGCTCCCGACGAAGGACAGCGATCATCCAAGATTGCATGGGATGTCGGTCCAGCTAGGGCCGCACACTCTCCTTCTTGCAAGTCTGTTGGTATTACTGGTCAGCTTACCGGTAGTCGTGCCAACCTTATTATTGCAGATGATGTGGAGGTTCCCGGCAACAGTGCTACAGTGGGTGCTCGCTCTAAGCTGGCTGAATCCACAAAAGAATTCGAAGCAATCATCGTCCCCGATACTGGAGAAATAGTTTATCTTGGAACTCCCCAATCACAAGAATCGATATACAATGAACTCCCCGAACGAGGGTATGATGTTAGAGTCTATCCTGCAAGAGTGCCAGAAGATCCGGGAGTATATGGAGGTAGACTTGCCGCTTATGTTTCTTCACTTGACGGAGAAGCAGGGCAGCCTACAGACCCAGACAGATTCTCTGATGAAGAGCTTATTGAAAGGGAAGCTTCCTATGGACGGACTGGATTCCTACTACAATACCAATTAGACGTTCGACTATCAGATCTCTCCCGCCACCCACTCCGCCTCACTGATCTCATTGTTATGGACTGTGACTCTGAGGTTGCCCCCGAGCGTGTAGTGTGGCAGAGCTCAGATGTCTGGGAAGACCTACCCAACACAGGATTTTCGCGTGATAAGTACTGCCGACCTTTATCAATCCATGGTGACATGGTACCTTATACAGGATCAATCCTCACCGTGGACCCAAGTGGCAGGGGTACTGATGAAACCTCCTATTGTGTTCTTAAATATCTCAATGGTTTTCTGTATCTACTTGATTGGGGCGGGACTACCCAAGGGTATACCGACGCAACGATGCGTCTCTTGGCGACAAAGGCTAAAGAATACAAGGTCAATGTCGTTGTCACCGAAAGTAACTACGGAGGAGGGATGTTCACCGAGCTTCTTAAGCCGCACCTCCGCGAAATTTATCCAGTTACTATCGAGGAGGTGACGGCTAAGGGAATGAAAGAGGCTCGCATGGCCGACACATTAGAGCCTGTAATGAATCAGCACCGCCTCGTTGTGAGTGCTCAGGCTATCCGTAAGGACTATGAGGAGATGCTCGACCGCTCCCCCAGTACAGCCGTACAGTACTCCCTGCCCCATCAGATGAGCAGACTCAGCCGTGACAGGGGCTGCCTAGATCATGATGATAAGCTAGATGCCCTGACCATGGCGGTTGCCTACTGGACAGAGCAAATGGCTCGGGATGCTCGGGACGCCATGTCTGAAAGACGGGATGACCTCTTCCAGAAAGAGCTAGACTCCATCATGGGCAAAGGGAACGAGCCCCCGACATGGTTTAATGTTTAGTTATCTGTGCCAGTTTTGAATGGAAGCACCCTTGACAAGTCAGCAATAGGACTATCTGATACATCCTCCACGTTGACCCCATGATCACGCAGAACCTGCCGAGCTACATTAATATCTTGCGACGAAGCTTCGCCAGATTCAAGCCGTTCAATAAGTCTGTCAACTGTGAGGTCCCACAGTCTTCTAAGTTTTTCTTCTTTCATATCAATGGATTCATTAGGGAGTAGTGATGGATACCCTGCCCCGTCAGAGGCAGTGACAATGGCAAACCTTATTATGACAAATAAGGTTTATGAGGATTTGTTAGATGAGTTTGGGGAGAGGCTACTATTGGCTAAACGACTACTAGCACTATGCGAGAATCTTGAGACTCTTGCACAGGTGCGTGTTATAAATCATGCAATCTTTTCCCTTCTCTCACAACCGCTAAAAACAGAGTTCTTAGCTGACTGGCTAGACTCAGATGATGACGATGAATGAAATCCCCTTACTAGAAAAAGAAATACGTAGGCTTTCGACGGCACTTGAAAATCGAGAAGCCGTTGAAGCCATTGTCCTACGCCGAGCTGACGAGGCCCTGAAAAATTTTAGATGGACTCCGCCGAAGAGGAAAGAAAAGGACAAGCGCAAGCTTCACTCTGAAACGTGTGTGATCCATATCAGCGATACCCAGATCGGGAAGCTTACTTCGACGTTTGATAGCAAGGTTGCGAAGCAGCGCATGAAGAAGCTAGCAGAGCAGACACTCAAGGTTGTAGAGACTCGACGGTCTGGTGCGAAGATAGATGACGCTGTCATTATGATCGGCGGAGACATTGTAGAGGGTGAGACAATCTTTGCCCACCAGCCTTGGTGTGTTGATTCAGACTTATGGGACCAAGCCATCAAGGTGGCTCCCAAGATACTCGCTGATTTTATCATTGAGATGTCAAGCTCGTTCAGAAATCTAGATGTCATTGCTGTCCCCGGCAATCACGGGAGGAGTCAGCCCAAGAATTCCGGGGCATCTCCACGGACGAACTTTGACATGATCGCCACTGCAGTTACACGCCTTATGGTGTCTAGCTCCATCAAAGATTCGCGCATCCAGTGGGATGTGGACCATGATACGTTCTATCGTATTATTAATGTTGAAGGACATAACCTTCTTCTCGTCCATGGTGACCAGATATCTGGAGGCGGGGGTCTTGGTGGCTACCCACTTACTGGGCTTGCCAGAAAGGTAGCTGGATGGAGCGGCAGCCTCCCTGAAGAATGGGAGTGTATCTTCTTGGGTCATTTTCACAGGCCGATGTCTGGGGTTATTCAAGACAAGCTCTTCTTTGGCAACGGGACCATCGAAAGCGATAACGACTGGGCTCTTGAGGTCATCGGAGAATCCGGTAGACCCTGCCAGCGTGTTGTGTTCTTTAATAAGAAGCACGGTCCTGTATCTGACAGCCTCATCTGGCTGGACTGATGCTGGTTAGCTGGAAAGAAACTCTCGAAAGCCTACAAGCAACCGTGCCGTTACCATTCCCAGTAACGGTATCAAGGCGCAAGCTATCCAACGGATTGCAGGGATACTGTAAATTGTTAATGAACGGGACTACGAAGATAAGCATCGTAGTCGATAAGAGGTTGTCGGAGAGTATGCAGTCTGACGTACTTGTGCATGAATGGGCACACGGGTTACTCACACCGTTTATCTATGAGTACACAGATCACGGCAGCATGTGGGGCATAATGTTTGCGCGGTGTTATCAGGCTGCTTATGAGTAGCTTGTAATAATATTCCATACGAGTGTGCCGACAGCACCAAGCACACCAAGACTGATCCACCGCTTCATAGACTCCTGCTCTGCACGGAAGTCTTCAAGTGCGTGGATCTTTTCTTGTTGAAGGGCGACGGTAGTGAAGAGTCCTTTCTTCCCGTTGCCGCGCAGTGACATATCAATCCTATTCACAGTCTCTTGTAGCTCATCGATCTTTCGGCTCAGTTGTAGGATGTCCTGACTACTCACCATCGGTCGGCCTTGATGTTCTATCGTCCTTGCCATCAACAATCGATTTAAGAATCGCAGCCAGCGATGTCACCACCAGAGTAATTAGTCCCGTGATGGTTCCTAAAGACTCAGCAGGCAAATATAAACAACTAAACAGGAAAATTGTCACCATGAGCGTCATGTACAATCCTGCCCACGTACTCAAGTGGAGCGAGGCAAGCTCTGACGCTGACTGATGCGCCTTCAGTTCTGCCAAGCGTGCCCGAGCATCAACTTCCCGGAGCATTACCTCCGCTTGTGTGTCAATTACGTTTGCCCTACGAGTTTGATCTGTTTCTGTCATCGGTCTAATCCTCTTAAGAATCCATTCTAGTGCCATTGCTTGTTCCGCTTAGACTTAAATGCCACAGCAAGAACAACAATAAGAAGTATAAACGCTGCGATGCCTAGCACCCACACAGGAGGGGGATCGACACCGTCACGGATATTCATTTTTATTACAGGCTCTTCAGACAGCAAGAGAGCCTCCTCTGCTTCTAAGGCTGCTGTACGGATCTCTGAGCGCTCTTCTCTGGTGAGGGGTTTCTCCCCTATATCAGGAAGATGCCACGTTAGAGAAGCATACGTGCTGTCTGAGGAGCCCTCATGTGTTCCGTTGAAAAAATCTAGATCTGAGCTACCGTACCAGTCACTAGAACCGGCCCCAAATGTAAGCTCGTCAGGAAGCAGGGCGTTCCCTACTTCAGTGGCGGTGCACGAAGCAAGAAGAATGAGGGCTACGTATCTCATGCAACTGTTTCCTCTTCTTCTTCCACAACCTCCCACTCTTCAGCGTCCTTCTTTGCCTTACGCTTCTTAGCAGCAAACAAAGCAGCAGCACCGCCGAGCATGGTAGCAACAGCACCGCCCATAGCAGGGTTGCCGGTCATCATTGTGGTTAGTGTACCTGCCTGTTCAGCAAGCATAGGTGCCGCTGTAAGAACGGACTCCCCAAGAGCATCTGCTTGCTCTTCACCACCGGGGAGAAGTTTGCCAACGGTTGCACAGGCAGGGATAAAAAAGTAGATAGGGATGAGGCTGAGTTTCTTCATGTTAGTTTTCCGTGGTTTGAATAAGGTTGCTGCCAACCCTAACTAGTGGGTGGTTTCCAATAAGTGATAAGTCTCTAAGCGAGCGTAAGTCTGATTCGGTTATCTCATCACCGCGTAGTCCTTTGGGTACAATGCCCAGAGCTTTGAACGCTGAGTCAGCGGAGCGTGCGGTAGGGTTACCAAGCAGAGACTTAGAAGGCGAGTAAGAATGTCCAGTCATTCCCTCACCTGTCAGCAGGGCTGCGGCAGCATCCATAATCTCTGTACTTGAGCCGACTGCTGACATTGCGACAGAGCCTTGAAGAAGACGTTCCCACGCCATAGCTTCTTCAAACTCTTTCGAGTCTCCCCCATGCTTGAGCCGCTGCTTGAGCGTGTATACCAGAGCCCCGCCAGCTAAGGCTGTTAAGAATGTGCCGTAAGCACGAGCATCGTTAGCCTTGACGTTTCGTATGAGCATGGATCTTGTTGCTGTCATACCGAAACTACGGAACTGTAAGAGCAACTGACCGATTGCTTCTAAGCCACCGTTCTTTCTAAAGAAGGCTGGCATATCATTCATGTCAGCACGGATAACGTGTGACGTTACCTCTGACTGCATAGCTCCAAGGAATCTACGTGCAGCAGATTGATCGGCCCACTCAGCAAGGTTCGGTCGCAGCACCTCAACGCCATCCTCGTTAATAGAACGACGGACATTCTTTCGCATCATAGCAGCATCGCGTGCCCATGATTCAGGGGTGTAGCCCATCTGTGCTAGGCGTGTTTCATTGATGGGTACATCATCAATCATCTTGCGTATGTAGCCTAGCGAGTGGACCTTTAGTGCAAGGTTCTCGGCCCACTTCGTAACGGCATTAATACCTGAAAGCTCTGATGTAGTCTGTGCTGCCTGTCTCGCGTACGCCCCGATCTTCCCGCCAACACCAGCGATGTCACCAATGTCATCCATTGCGTGGTTCATGCGCATAGCGTTGAGCTTGCTGTCACCCATAGCTAGAGCTTCAAGCAAGATCTTCATCTCGTCATCACCCATCTGTATGACTGCGCCACTCTTCGTCATTGTCTTTAACATGCCGACTGCCTCTAGCGCAGTGCCAACACCATGTGAGAAGAGCGAGTTAGCAAAATCACCAAGAGCAGAAACACCAAAGCCTGAACCAGCACCCAAGGAGTAGTTAACATCACGAAGGTTGCGTGCATTCCGAGCAAACACAACAGAGTCTGAGTGGGGTGTGCCCTGTATCTGACGCAGCAGACCATTGAACATCTCTTCTGCTTCCTGAAGTGGTGTTCCTTTTTCTGTTAGATCAGCAATTATGCGAGGCTTGAGGTCATCCATACTCTTGTAGAGCCCTTCAACGCCAAGCTTCTTAGAAAACAAACGAACCATCTCGCGCTCTCCAGCTACGCTGACCACATCGTGCAAGTAGCTGTCCGTGAGACGGACTATGTCGCTGTCTAGTAGCTCGTGGAAGCTGACATCACGAGTATGTCCATCAGATCCTGTCATCTTTATAGAGACATTCTCATCAAGACGAACACGGTACTTACCGTGCGTGCCATCATCTACTTTCTTAGCAAACAACGCTGTGAACTCGCGTGCTTCGTCCTCACTTAGCCCAAGCTCTTTCTGCAAGATCTGCATAAACTTCTTGGGATCTCGTGCAGCTAGAGCAGGGTGATCGAATGCTCTTAGTCGGTTGTTCCCGCCAAGCTTCTTGCGGTACAGCGTAGCCATCTTGATAGCCGCTGAATTGCTGATCTCTTTACCGCCCTTAGCTCCCTTCTGGATAGCGCGTGCAAACAGTGCTGTGATCTGCTCTTCAATCCCTACACCAAACTCTTCTCGTAGTTTCTGCTCGGCACTGTCGAGGTAGCGGCGCGGTGCGTAGTTCTTGTTCCCTCCCGCAGCCTTGATATCTTTCCAAGGACCCTCGGGATCGTGCTTAGCCAGCCATGTCAGCGTATCCTCGTAGGTGCGTGAGTACTCTTTAGCTGCCTTCTGGATCAGCTTATCACCAGCACTAAGAGTTGCAGGGTCTGCACCAAAAAGCTCAGGGTCACGCAGGAAGCGTGTGACTTCCTTGTTGAACTGCGACCTGCTTTCCATGCGCCAACGCTGGCCCATTGTTTGTTGAGTTGCTTTCTTCCATTGGTTATACGATGAGCGATACGTCTCTCGACTCTTCGCAGCCATCGTTACCATCATGTTGTCACGATCAACAGAAAGACCAAGACGAATCCAGCTATCAGGATCTTCGATGGCACTGACAATCGTACCGAGCTTTGTCTGTGCTCCAGCTTGGTTGCCCATAGCGTGTAGAGACAGCCAGTTGAACGCATCACTTGCTGTGTTACTTAGCTTAGTCTTCCAGCTTTGCCACGGCATGCCCGCAGGGCCAAGCGTAGAGCCACGTACACCGTGCTCTGCGAAGGGACCATTAAAGTCTACGCCAGCCTCACTGACCTCATCGGCACTGCGTGACACTGTGTTCTTGAACGCATCGAGGTTCTCAGTACCGAGGAACTTGTTCTCAGCGCGGGCTGTTTCAGCATCCACATCGCCCATAGCCTTGCGGAGATCCATGACAAGATCCTCAAGGTTTGTGTTCGTACCTAGCCGCTGGTTGTACGCAAAGACATTCCCACCAATACTAAACAACTGATCACCAACCTCCAGAGAGTCTCGACCAAACATCGAAGCTTGTACTGCTGGACCAGAAGGTACTGAACCTACTTCATTGACCCAGACAAGATCATCCTCATCTACAGGCATCCCCGCACGTTTTTTATCCAGCACCTCGTGGAGCCGCTTTTGGTGGGGGGTGATATCAATAGTAATATTATCAGGATCTAATGCAGGACGGTTTCTAATCCTGTTTATATGGGCTTGCATTCTTTCTTCATGCCCCGGCGCAGCATGCGACCTGCGCCCAGCAGGAACTATATCGAACTCGTCCTTCAACGACTTGACGAGAGCTGTCCACTCAGGAGTAGCAGCAAGTTCTGGTTGTTGTTTTCGTACAGCAACGACAATTGACTCAATCTCGTCAATCTTGCTAACAACGGTATGTTCAAGTTCGAGTGCTGCTACTGGTGCTTCTACATCGCTCAGTCCCGCCTGTTTAGGACCGACTGCACTCTTATGTGCTTGTTTGTTTGCCGCACCTACATCGTCTACATATTTTGTAAGGACTTGCCCGAGATGCTCAACGAGTTGGGCCTTAGTAGTGACTTCCGCAGGTAATACATAACCACCGCCCCACATGTGCGTCTCTAAAATGTACTGCTTCCCTTGGGAACGCGAAGTTAACGGACCCTTTGAGGGTAATGGCTCAACGCGGACACGCATCTCAGCGGGTAGGTATGTTTTTGCATTAACTACCGTTTGTCGGCGCACTTCAGTGGGCACATTAAAAATGTACTCACGGGCTACTCCATGTTTATTCTTCTTTCCAACACGCAACCTCTTAATGCTCGGCTGCATAAGATCGAGAACTGAAGAAAAATCCCACACCTCATCCCCGAGTAATTTGCTTGGGACTTTCCGCACGGGGAATGCTTTTTCAACAGTCTCTCTATACTGGCTTGTGCCGAACCCTCGTTCAGGTACTAATGTTTTTGCGATCTCCGAAAGCTCACCGACTAACTCGTCGCCCTGCCCTCGTAGTAATACAGGTATCTCAGTTACACCCATAGCTTGAAAAGCTTCTGCGCGGTGCCTACCGTTGTGTAAATTAACCTCAAAAGCCCCTTCTGTTCCTTTGTATCCTTGCTTACCAGCCCATTTACTTACGTCCACTACTTTAAGTTCAAGGATGCTATCAAGCTTGTTACCGCCAGCAATAAAAGCTTGCAGGTCTTCCGTGGACAGGCCCGGACGGATCGTTCCGGGAATCCCCCCCGCAATAGGATCGCCACCACCCGGCGTGCCTTTTTTAAGTTGCTTGGCAAACATCAAGAAGTCTTCAGGAGACATGTACACAAGATGTACGCCTGATGCTGGGTCACTTGATTCTTTCTGAGCTTGGCGCAGCGCAGAGCTCGAGAAAAACTTAGACGAAGCAGCACTCTCTACCACACTTATGGATGTGTCCTTTGCTATTTTTTGCTGCACTACTCGGGAGCCCTCTTCGACAACAGCTTTAAGTGTTTTTATATCTGCACTGCGTACCTGCGCCGGGGGGAGAGTAGCCAGATGCATAAACTCTGCATCGGATAACTCATCAATAAACTTCTTGCCTCCGTGCACATTTTCATGGATATGACGCACACCCTGCAAAGCATCGTTAGGTGTGTGGCCCAGCTTTGACCAAGAAGCCGGGGCGATACGGGAAACCCTAGCTTCAATAGTGTTGACGGAAGACAGTGCAGGAATAGCTCCGTTGCCATTGCCATCTAGTTCGCGCCCAAGCTTGTTCAGCATAGAAGCGTGATCTGTAGGGGCAATCTCAGGGAAGTCAAAGCTTAACTGCTTTTCTGCGCCAGCAGTCGGACGAGGTGCGTCAGCCGAGGAAAGCAGTCTAGGACTAGCAGGAAATGCAGGGATGCCATGAGCTTCCGCGTCAGCAACAAAGTCTTGTACTCGTTTTGTTGCAGTCGCTTCTAGCTCGCTCAAGGATTCAGAAAGCATACGAGGTCCATCAGGACCACCGAGCCGCTGCCCTCCGGGCTTAAACTTTGCAGTACGTGAGTGGAGCCGGACAACTTCCTTACCTGATGCAGGGTCAACCGTAACAAAACCAGAAACAGTCATGTCAGGCGTTTTCAGAAACACCCGACCACCCTGCATAATGGCAAGATCCTCAACTGAGCTCTGAGCAATAGACACACCAATGTTGCCGCGCTCTCGTGTGCCGAAGATAGACACGTACCCGTAAGGTCTTCTGTTGTTAGCCTCTAGCTGCCTAGGTCTGTATCGGATTATTTGTTGTTCATCAATAGTCTTACTAGCCCCAATCATTTTAGGACCATTGGAGTCATATCCTTGACGCAGCGCACGGAAGCCAGCCTCGTTAATCTCTGCGCCTTCTCGGGCAAGCTTAGTGCCCTGCATCGTCCGTGCAGTCTTATGCATATCAGGCGTGTGCTTACCAAACAGTGCACCAAAAGCACCACCAAGCCCAGCACCAAACGCACCGATAGTTGCAATCTCCTCAAGGCCCATGAGAGGATCTCCAGCAGCCGCTCGTCCAACTCCCCATGCAACTCCCTCAGTTCCTGCAAGGGCTCCTGTGCGTAGAAAGCGTGCGCCCCACGCAAGCTTACCAGATGAAGCTATAGCTGTGTACGCTGGCCCTGTAGCAGCCATAGCGGCAAGGTTTACAGGATCAAGAAGAGCAGCACCAAAGTAGGAAGCCATGACAGTCGGCGTACCGAAGCGTTGCGTTAGGATCTGCTGAGTTTCCTGCCTGTCTAAGTGGGCTTGCTTTATGGCGTACATATGATCAAGAGAACGCCCGTGAAACTCCATCTCCGCAACAATATTAGCCGGAAGCCCCGCGTACAATTTGTTCTTTTCGTGCTCAGATAGCTCGGGTATTACTTCATGCTCAAAGTTTGAAGCGTGCTCCGGCTTAAACAATGGAGCAAGCATCCACGTTTCTGAAACAGCCGAGGAGAACAAGTCGCCAACATCTGCCGCATCAATAGCAGCACGCCGCTTCGCTTCTTCAGCTTGCCGCTGCTGCACCTCATGCACTGTCGGACCATAGTCAACAGGAGCATAGGTGGGTTGGTCAAAGTCGTGCAGATCTTCGTAGTCTTGTGCCATTACTTAGTTCGGTGATGTCCCTTGGGGAAGCGCAAAGACTTTTCTTCTTGTCGATACGGGTGATCCGGCGGAAGATCGTAGTCGTGCCCCATTTCAGGCTCGCTCTTGAAAAAGGCAGTCGGGTCGGGCTTTGTTCCTTCTGGGAAAGTGTAGTACTGCCCGTCTTTAATGTGAATGTACCAAACCCTCCCCATTTCTTTTTC
>TARA_R110002051_G_scaffold173090_1_pt1 | contig 20464 bp, 20 predicted proteins | sample TARA_R110002051 | Tara Oceans TARA_R110002051 (sample SAMEA4397023) | marine metagenome | biome: Polar Biome; feature: [MES] marine water layer (ENVO:01000295) within the mesopelagic zone...; material: water (ENVO:00002006), including particulate matter (ENVO:01000060) such...
GCGCGCCGCGGACTCTCATGTCTGGATTGTCCGGGGACGGTCCGGTAAAACCTCCGGCACTTCCGGCTCCCGGACGGTCATCGATGCGGAATTCGAGGATCTGACGGATACGGAAGATAAACCCGGAACCGATGCTGACCGTTCTGGCCGGGAGCTACCCCCGCGCTGATCCCGCCGACCTGCCCGCCGTACTTGCCAGCCGCATCTGAAGGAACCCGCCCGCATGCTGTTCGTCCGTCATGGCCAGTCCGAATTCAACGTCGTCTATGGCGCCACCGGGCGTGACCCGGGGATCGAGGATCCCGCCCTGACCGATCTCGGACGCGCCCAGATCCGGCATAGTGCCGAGACATTGCGCGGGCTCGATATCGATCACATCGTCTCCAGCCCCTATCGCCGGGCACTGGAGACGGCCCATATCATCGCCGAGACCATCGACAGGGAGATCCGGATCGAGCCGCTGATCCGCGAACACCGGCATTTCATCTGCGATATCGGCCGCACCCGGACACTGCTGCAAACCGACTGGCCCCATCTCGCTTTCGATCATATCGACGAGCAATGGTGGACCGATCATCATGAAGAAGAGCATGAGGTCCACGCGAGAGTGCGCACATTCCTCGACAACAACCACCAGCGAGCAGACTGGGACCGCCTCGTCTGCGTCAGTCACTGGGGCTTCATCAACCGTCTCACCGGCCTGCCGGTCGGCAACGGAACCGTCGTCAAAGTACAGCGGAACGGCGCCGGAGAGGTTGTCCACACCCCTGATCCATGATACCCACGCGCCTTCGAATTCACCCGGCAGAGACAAGATCGAACCGATGACCGACACAACAGATACCGGTACGGCGCCAGCCGAAGAGCAGACCGCAATCAACACCTTCTCGATGACGGTGAAAGCGCAATATATCAAGGACATGTCCTTCGAAAACCCGAAGGCGCCCTATAGCCTGCGCTCCGATATCCGTCCTGACATTGAAATCGGTGTCGATGTCCGCGCCGAGCGGATGGCGGAGAATGTCTTCGAAGTCATCCTGCAGCTGAACGTCAATGGCGTTCACGAGGGCGACAAGGTTTTCATCGTCGAGCTGGCTTATGCAGGCGTGTTCCAGTTCGAGAATGTCCGGCCCGACCAGACCGAATATGTGCTGATGGTCGAGTGCGCCCGGCTGCTGTTCCCGTTCGCCCGCCAGATCATCGGTCAGGTGACCGCAGATGGCGGCTATCCGCCGCTGCATATCCAGCCGATCGATTTCCTCGGCGTGTTCCAGAAGAACGAGCTGCAGCGTCAGGAAACCGGTGGTATCGACGTCTCCAAGATCGAGACAGAAGGCACCGCCTGATTATTCCGCGGCTTCGCCGGTCCGGTTCCAGATCGGGTCCTTCACCTTTTCCATGAGCGTCGCATGCGCCGCGAGTTCGTCCGCGCTCGGTGCATGCGGGCGCGGCGGCCTGATAACCGCCTCACGGATTTCCGGCGCGGCCTGTCCGCTCTTTTCCTGCCCGGCAAGCTCAAGCCCGGGCTGCCGTCCACCGATCAGCTCCAGGTAAACCGACGCCAGCAGATCCGCATCGACGAGGGCGCCGTGCAGATCACGGTGCCCGTTGTCGATCTCGAACCGGCGGCAGAGCGCATCCAGACTGGCCTGCGCGCCCGGATATTTGCGCCGGGCCATGGTCAGCGTGTCGATCGACTGCTCCATCGGTATTTCCGGGCGGCCGAGCCGCTTCAGTTCCGCATTGATAAAGCCCATGTCGAATCTGGCATTGTGGATAACCAGGACGGCATCCCCGACGAATTCCAGGAAGCCATCCACAATTCCGGCAAAGTTCGGATAATCGGCAAGGAACTCGGTCGAAAGGCCATGCACCTCGAAGGCGCCCTGTTCGACCTCACGCTCCGGATTGATATAGACGTGATAGCTCTCACCGGTCGGCACATGGTTGATCAGCTCGATGGCGCCGATTTCGATAATCCGGTGTCCCTGTTTCGGGTCGATACCCGTGGTTTCCGTATCAAGAACCAGTTCACGCATGTCGAATTCCCAAGTGGCGCAGAATCTTCTTTATGGCCCGGACAGTGGCGGCCCGGCCGAGGCCCGTGTGCAGGACATAATCAGCGCGGCGGCGCTTTTCGCCATCCGGCATCTGTTTCTTCAGGATAGAAGAGAGCCGCTCCGCTGTCATGCCGGGGCGGGCCAGAACCCTTTGCCGTTGTAGAAAAGCCGGCGCGGATACCACAAAGACATAATCACAGATATCCTCGCCACCGGTCTCGAACAGAAGAGGGATGTCGAGCACGGCCGCCCGGCGCCGTGCCCGGCGCTGCAGATCAAGAAACCGGTCCCGTTCACGGCGGACAAGCGGATGAACGATCGCTTCCAGATCCCGCAAGGCCGCCGCATCGCCAAACACGATCTTGCCAAGCCGCTCCCGATCGACGGCACCATCGACCACCGCATCCGGAAACCGGCGGGAAATCGGCGCGACGGCCAGCCCGCCAGCCTGAAACAGGGAATGTACCGAAGCATCCGCATCATGCACCGGAATCCCCAGCCGCCGGAACATCTCCGCGGCCGTACTTTTCCCCATGCCGATAGAGCCTGTCAGGCCGAGAACCAGCATGAAAGTCAGGTCCGGAGCGCGCTGTGCGTGCGCATGAAATCAAGCAGGGGAAGCAATGGCAGTCCCAGCACGGTGAAGAAATCACCCTCGACGGACGTGAAAAGCTGCGCGCCGACGGATTCAAGCTGATAGGCCCCCACGGACTCAAGGGCCACATCCCCGACCGTATCAAGATAAGCCTCTATGAACTCATCGGAGAGCGGACGAACAAGCAGACTGGCCGTGGCAATATTATGCCAGATCCGGGTTCCACCGGCGGAAACGACCACGGCGCTGATCAAGCTGTGCCGCTTTCCGGAAAGGCGGCGAAGATGCGCGGCCGCGCCGGCCCGGTCTTCCGGCTTGTCCAGCCACTCCCCCTCGATATCGAGCATCTGATCGGCACCGATCACCAGCGCTTCCGGCATGGCGCGGGAAATCGTGTTCGCCTTCATTTCTGCAAGAAAGGTCGCGACCTCGGCCGCACTCGCCCCTTCGGCCCGCAGGCTGCGTTTGAATTCGGACTCATCAACGGCGGGTTTTCGTATTTCCACGGCCAGGCCCGCCGAGCGGAGCATATCGGCGCGGGTCCGGCTTCCGGAGGCCAGCACAATCGGTTTTTCACCGCTACCGGCAAGATGAGAGAGATCGAGAGATTCGGTCATCAGGATTCCAGACCGTGAAATTTCGCGTATTTCTGAAGCACTGCCGCAGCGGTTTCCTCGATTGACCGGCGGGTCACATCGATCACCGGCCAGCCGCCCTTGGTGAAGAGCTTGCGCGCCTCGATCACCTCCGCACGGACCTTTTCCGGATCGACATAATCCGTCTCGTTGCTGTGCTGGAGCATCAGCATCCGGTTACGCCGAACCTGGGTCAGCCGGTTCGGATCGTTGGTCAGGGCAATCACGAACGGCTTTTTCAGGCTGTAAAGCTCCTGCGGCAGGGCAACACCCGGCACCACCGGGATATTCGCCGTCGCATAGCCCCTGTTCGCAAGATAGAGCGATGTCGGTGTTTTCGAGGTCCGGGAGACGCCGACGATCACAATGTCGGCATCTTCCAGATCATGCACCATCTGCCCGTCATCATGCGCCAGCGTGTAATCCATGGCGCGGATCCGGTTGAAATAGGCCGCATCCAGCTCATGCTGCCGGCCGGGCCTTCCATGACTTTCCTGGCCCAGGAAAGTGCCAAGGGCATTCACCACCGTATCCAGCACGGAGATGCAGGGAACCCGGCGCTGCTGGCAGCCCATCTCCAGTTGCTGGCGAAGCTCCGGATTCACCAGGGTGAAAAGCACGGGGCCCGGATACACACTGACCGCGGAAAGCACCTTCTCGATATGGCCGGACGTGCGCACCAGAGACCAGACATGCTCGCGCGCACGAACCCCTTCAAACTGGACGAGGCAGGCCCGTGCGACCTGATGGTTGGTTTCACCGGTCGCATCCGACACCAGGTGAAGATGAATATCCGTATCCGTCACATTCCACATCCGGTTGGGGATAACTGCGTACGATCTGTTTACAGAATCCGGAATCTCTTCCGAAAGGAAATCTGCACCACTTCATGCATTAGCTAGCAGGTCGGTTGTTAGACGGGGAGCAATCTTTTCCCGGACGGCGCACAACTTCCCGCCGGGCTGCCAAAAGCAGGATATCCCCATTATTCACAAACTATCAGGCTTGATGAACTTCAGGGACTTGCGACGTTTTTACCCCTCCTTATCCCCGATCCGGCCCTGTATGGTCTGGACAGAACAGAGCTGTGGATGACCTGTGCCTAAATGATAATCCCCAGGACTCACAGCGCTACTACAACCACTTCTTAGTTATTTCTAATAAGATTCTTTGTTAGGAGTGGCGTACTTATTCACCAGACAGACAGGCAATCGATGACCGAGAAAGCTCTTCTCAGCGTACTGGCCGGAAAAACAGCGGAAACCCCTCCGATCTGGCTGATGCGCCAAGCTGGACGGTATCTGCCGGAATACCGGGAACTCAGGGCAAAAGCCGGGTCTTTCGTCGATCTTTGCCTCAATCCGGAAATGGCGGCGGAGGTTACCTTGCAGCCGATCCGCCGGTTCGGCATGGATGGCGCCATCCTGTTCTCCGATATTCTGATCGTGCCCTACGGCCTTGGCCAACCCCTGCGCTTTGTTGAGGGCAAGGGTCCCGTTCTGGATCCGGTCACGGATCGAGCGGCACTGAAGAGTCTCGATCTGAATGGTCTCTCAGAGCGCGTAGGGAACGTCTATGAGACCGTTTCGCGTGTTCGTGCGGCCCTCCCTGCCGAAACAACCCTGATCGGCTTCTCTGGCAGCCCCTGGACCGTGATCACCTACATGGTCGAAGGCGGCAGCAGTAAGGATTACGCTGCGACAAAGCGCTGGGCCTATTCGGATCCTGAAGGCTTTCAGGCGCTGATCGACATCGTGGTCGAAGGCACGATCACTTACCTTCTCGGCCAGGCAAAGGCCGGGGCAGAGGTTCTGAAGCTGTTCGACTCCTGGGCCGGTGTGCTGTCGCCACGTTTGTTCCGGATGGCTGTCATTGAGCCGACAAAGAAGATCGTCTCGGCGGTGAAGGCGCAATATCCGGATCTGCCGATGATCGGGTTTCCGCGCGCGGCAGGGGCCAATTATCTCGATTATATCGAGGAAACCGGTGTCGACGCGGTCGCGGTGGATACGGCGATGCCGATCCGCTGGGCAGTGGAAAACATCCAGAGCCGGATGCCGATCCAGGGGAACCTTGATCCGATTGCCCTGCTTGCCGGCGGGTCCGAGCTTGAAGCGGAAGTCGAGAGCATCCTCTCGGTGGCGTCTTCGAAGCCGTTTATCTTCAATCTCGGGCACGGCATCCTGCCGAGCACGCCGATTGAGCATGTCGAGCAGCTTGTCCGGCAGGTTCGCGCCGGGCGCTGAGGCTATCCGGCACAGAGGTTTAGGCAGAGGGGTTTCGGCTGAGGAGCCAGGGGCATGAGCTACGAATGGATCAAGGCTTTTCACGTGATCAGCATGGTCGCCTGGATGGCGGGTATGTTTTATCTGCCGCGGCTTTACGTCTATCACGCGGCTGCCGAGACTGGCTCTGAGCTTTCCGAAACGCTGAAGATCATGGAGCGGCGTCTGCTCCGGGCGATCATCAATCCGGCGATGATTTCGACGTTCATATTCGGAATATGGATGCTGGTTCTGGTTCCGGACTATCTCTCGGAGCCATGGATGCACGTGAAGCTGACCTGCGTCATCGTGATGACCGGTTTCCACGGCGGATTGTCCCGCTGGAGGCGGCAGTTTGCCGCGGATGCAAATCCGCACAGCGAACGCTTCTATCGCATAGCGAATGAGGTTCCGACGATTTTGCTGATCGTGATCATAATCATGGTGATCGTGAAGCCGTTTTCCGGATGAATTCCATTTTTCTTAAATATTCGGGTTTGACATTCGGCGCGGAAGCACTGTAATTGAAATTAGCGCTGAACGCCTTACGGCTCTGCGTCAGGTCTTTCCCGCACAAGAACGAATAATAAAAGTCTGCTCTAACCGGCACACTCGTGCGGCTTGCTCATAGGCCGACCTCTCAAAACATTCGTTATACCTGCTCATCGACAGGACGATGCATCTTCAAGAGCTGAAATCGAAGACACCTCAAGATCTTCTCGCATTTGCGGAAGACTTGGAGATCGAGAACGCAAGTGTTCTGCGCAAGCAGGACATGATGTTCGCTATTCTTAAACAATTAGCTGATAACGATCTACCGATCTACGGCACGGGTGTTCTTGAAACACTGCCGGATGGTTTCGGTTTCTTGAGATCGCCAGAATCGAATTATTTGCCGGGTCCGGATGATATTTACATCTCTCCGAGCCAGGTGCGGCGCTTTGGGCTGCGCACCGGCGATACGGTCGAGGGACAGATCCGGGCTCCGAAAGACGGTGAGCGGTACTTCGCGTTGCTCAAGGTCAATCAGATCAATTTCGAAGATCCGGATGCGGTTCGTCACCGGATCAACTTCGATAACCTGACTCCGCTGTATCCGGAACAAAGGCTCAATCTCGAGCTCGAAGATCCGACAAACAAGCAGCAAGGTGCCACAACGCGCGTGATCGATCTGATTGCACCGCTTGGCATGGGGCAGCGTGGTCTGATCGTGGCGCCGCCGCGGACCGGTAAAACGGTCATGTTGCAGAACATCGCTCACGCGATCGCCGCGAACCACCCGGACGCCTATCTCCTGGTGCTGCTGATCGATGAGCGGCCGGAAGAAGTGACCGACATGGACCGTTCGGTGAAGGGCGAGGTTATCAGCTCGACCTTCGACGAGCCGGCATCGCGCCACGTCCAGGTCGCGGAAATGGTGATCGAGAAGGCGAAACGCCTGGTCGAACACAAGCGCGACGTGGTCATTCTGCTGGATTCCATCACGCGTCTGGCGCGTGCCTACAACACCGTGGTGCCGTCTTCAGGCAAGGTGCTGACCGGTGGTGTGGATGCGAATGCCCTGCAGCGGCCGAAGCGCTTCTTCGGTGCGGCCCGGAATATCGAGGAGGGCGGCTCGCTGACGATTATCGCGACTGCGCTGATCGATACCGGCTCCCGCATGGACGAAGTCATCTTTGAAGAGTTCAAGGGTACGGGTAACTCCGAGATCATCCTGGACCGCAAGCTGGCCGACAAGCGGACGTTCCCGGCCATCGACATCACCCGTTCGGGGACCCGGAAGGAAGAGCTTCTGGTGGATCGTGCGACCCTCAACAAGATGTGGGTGCTGCGCCGGATCCTGACCCAGATGGGCACGGTCGATGCGATGGAATTCCTGATCGACAAGCTCAAGGTCTCGAAGAACAACCACGATTTCTTCGACGCCATGAATTCCTGATCCGGACGTTCCGGCAGGACATAAAGATCAAAGAAAAGGGCGGAGCCACAAGGCTCCGCCCTTTTTGTTTGTCTTGAATCCGGATCTTACGGGATCAGGATGGTCGAACCGGTGGTCTTGCGGGCTTCCAGTGCCTCATGGGCGGCTCTGGCTTCGGCCAGCGGGAAGGTCTGGTCGATATGGATCTTCACCGCACCGGAGGAGACTGCCTCGAACAGATCGCCTGCGGTCGCCCGCAGATCGGCGGCGGTGGAGATATAGTTGAACAGGGTCGGCCGGGTGAAGAAGAGGGAGCCCTTCTGTGCGAAAACCCCGAGATTGACCGGCGGGATCGGGCCGGCGGCCTGGCCGAAGCTGACCATCAAACCACGCGGACGCAGACAATCGAGGGACTTGTCGAAAGTCGTCGCGCCGATCGAATCATAGACCACCGGCAGCATCTTGCCGTCCGTGATCTCTTTCACCCGCTCGACGAAATCCTCGTCATTATACAGCACCGGATGATGGCAGCCGTTGGCCTTGGCGATTTCCGCCTTCTCCTTGCTGCCGACGGTGCCGATGACGGTGGCGCCGAGATGGTTGGCCCACTGGCAGACAATCTGGCCGACACCACCCGCTGCAGCATGGATCAGGATCGTGTCACCCTTGCCGACCTTGTAGATCTGCCGGATCAGATATTGTGCGGTCATGCCTTTCAGCATCATCGCGGCGGCGGTCTGATCCTCGACACCGGCCGGGATCTTCACGACGCGGTCCGCGGCGATGTTGCGAGCCTCGGCATAGGAGCCCGGGGGCGGGGAGGCATAGGCCACCCGGTCACCCACTGCGAGGTCCGACACGGCGCTGCCGACAGCCTCGACCACACCCGCGCCTTCCATGCCGATGCCGGCGGGCAAGGGCAGGGGGTAAAGGCCGCTGCGGTGATAGGTATCGATGAAATTCAGGCCGATCGCGGTATGCCGCACGGTGATTTCACCGGCTGCCGGGGCCGCGAGATCGATATCGGTCATTTCGAGAACTTCCGGACCGCCCGGTGTCTTGAAGTGGATTGCCTTGACCATTTTTCTTATTCCCTTGTTTTAGCCGAGATGGGTTTTGAAGAAGTCCGTAGTGCGGGCATTGGCCGTCTTGGCCGCTGCCGCGTCGTAATGCGCGCCTCCCTGACGCGCAAAAGCATGATCCTGGCCTTCATAGACATGCAGCGTGACCTGCGGATTGTCTGCCAGATCTGCCTTGATCTTCGCCTGCGCCTCTTTCGGGACGAAACCGTCCTCGGAGGCCATGTGGTTCAGATAGGGTTTCGTGATATTGGAGGATTCTCCAAGAAGATCATCCAGACCGACGCCGTAATAGCTGACATTGCAATCGGCGTCTGACCGGGTTGCCATCAGATAGGCGAGCTTGCCGCCAAGACAATAGCCGACGGACCCGGCTTTGCCGCTGCAGCCCTCCATGGCCTTCAGATGGGTGAGGGTTGCCTTCAGATCCTCGACGCCCTTGTCCACATCGAAGCTATTGAACAGCTCGAACGCTTTGTCCCATTCGGCCTGGCTCTGGTCGGTAATGTCGATGCCGGGCTCGATGCGCCAGAAAATATCCGGGCAGAGCACATGATATCCCTCGGCCGCATAGGCGTCCGCCTGATCGCGCATCACCTTGTTGACGCCGAAAATCTCCTGGATCAGGACGATACCCGGTGCTTTTCCGCCGTCTGCGGGCGCTGCGTGATAGGCCTGAAAAGAGCCGCCGTCAGCGGCTTTGATTGTCACATATGCCATTGAATGCCTCCCTCCGAAGCTGTCATTGGCGAGAGACTAGGCGTGCGGGTGATCCCGTGTCCACGCCCCGTTGCGGCATGGGTGTCCGTCAAAACAGAGAGAGCTGATCCGACTCATGGTCGAGAAGGCGCTGCTTCGTGGCGATACCGCCATCGCCGGAAAAGCCGGTCAGCTTTCCGTTGCTGCCAACCACGCGGTGACAGGGGATGATCAGCGGGATCGGGTTTGATCCGCAGGCACCGCCGACGGCGCGGGCGACGCCGCCGACATGGTCCGCGATATCGCCGTAGGTCCAGACTGTTCCGAAGGGGATTTCCTGCATCGCGCGCCAGACAGACTGCTCGAAGGCGGAGCCGCGATTGAAGGCAAGGGGCAGCTCGAAATCGCGCCGCTCTTTTGCGAAGTAGGCATGTATCTGACGCTCTGCTTCCGCCAGAAGATCAGTTGTTGCGTTATCGGAATGAAATGCGGATGTTTCACGTGAAACCCATGTCAGGCCTGTGATGGCTCCAGCTTCTTCGGTCAGATGAATACGGCCGATGGGACTGTTGAAGCTATGCTGATGCGGCTCGCTCATGGCCGGGCCTCAAGGGCGGTTTGGAACGCTTGCGGATCAACTTCCGGCGCCGAGCAAACCTGATTGACGCAGAGATATGCGGCGGTTGCCCCGTCGACTGATCCCTTGCCGTGGGCTGGGTGATTATCCGGCAATGCGGTACCATCCTGGATGATCTGCAGGGTGGCGAGGGCCCGTCCGGCGGTGCGGGCGGCATTCGCCATTGCCTGGGTCTCTGCTGCATCCGGATCACCAACAATGACAATCTGCCGGCCGTGCAGGAGCCATTCCATGCCATTGAGCAGGCCGGGAAAGCCCTGTGGCTGTTGCTGGAAAGATCCGGCGAAGGCTTTCGTCAGATTGTCCGCGCTTTCGGCATAGGCCGTCTTTCCGGTCAGCAGCCAGAGCCGGGCGAGACATTCGACCAAGGTGCTGTTCCCGGCCGGGGTCACATTGTCGATCGCGGTCTTTGTCCGGAGCATCAGATCGGTCTGGTCGTCCGCCGTGAAGAAATAGGAGCCGTCCTTCGGATCACGGAAATACCGGTCGAGGACGGAAACCCATGCTTCTGCTTTCGCCAGATATTCAGGTTTTCCGGTCGCGGCTTCGAGGGAAAGCGCGGCGAGGATCATGTTCGCATAATCGTCGAGGGTGGCCGCATGCTTTGCCTGTCCGTTCCGGCAGGAATGCAGCAATCGCCCGTCTTTCTCCATATTGCTCACGATGAAGGCGAAGGCGCCTTCGGCACAGGCGAGCCAGTCCGCCTCCCGGAGCAGGATTGCCGCATCGGCGAGGGCGGCGATCATCAGGCCGTTCCAGTCGGCCAGTACCTTGTCGTCCCAGCTTGGGCGGATGCGTTTGTCGCGCAGGGTCAGGAGATGCTGGCGGGCGGCAGTGAGCTTTGCTTCGGTCTCCTCGGGGAAGGGGCCTTTGCGGTGGCGCCGGTTCAGGATCACCGTGTCTTCCCAGTTCCCGCCGGGCGTGACGTCGTAATGCTCCGCGAAGAGCGCGGAATCATGACCGGCTTCCGTCAGGCTTGCGGAGATCTCTTCCGCGCTCCAGACATAGAATTTCCCTTCCACGCCCTCGCTGTCCGCGTCGAGGGCGGAGGCGAAGCCGCCGCCGTCCGAGATCATCTCCCGGAACAGCCAGTCGATTGTCTCCCGGATGCGCTGCTCATAGAGCGGATTCGGCTCCTGGCGCAGCATCTCGGTCATCAGGGCGACGAGCTGGGCATTGTCGTAGAGCATCTTCTCGAAATGCGGGGCCAGCCATTCCGCATCGGTCGAATAGCGGGCGAAACCGCCGCCCAGATGATCGTAAATCCCGCCTTCGCACATGGCGGTGACGGATGTCCGCACAGCCTGCAGCATCTGGTCGTTCCTGGTGCGCTGGCCTGTCCGCCAGAGGAATTTCAGGATGGTTGGCTGGGGAAATTTCGGCGCGTCGCCAATCCCGCCATAAACCGGGTCGTGCTGGGATAGGAACTGAGCGGCGACGTCCGGCGCGGCTTCCAGCGGGATGCGTGTGCCGGGGTTGCCGGCAAAGACGGCTTCCAGACGTTGTGCGATGGCCGTGACATTGCTCGATACGCGTCCGGGATCCTCCCGGTAGACGCCTTCGATCTGGCGCAGTACATCCCGGAAGGCTGGCCGGCCATAGCGATTGTCCGGCGGAAAATAGGTGCCGCCCCAGAAGGGCGCGCCTTCGGGCGTCAGGAACATGGTGAGCGGCCAGCCGCCCTGCTGGCCCGTGATGGCGAGGGCGGTCTGATAGATCATGTCGAGATCCGGGCGCTCCTCCCGATCCACCTTGACGTTGACGAACAGCTCGTTCATCACCGCTGCGGTATCCGGGTCCTCGAAGCTTTCGTGGGCCATGACATGGCACCAGTGGCAGGCGGCATATCCGACGGAGAGCAGGATTGGCTTGTCCGCCCGGCGCGCCGTGGCAATGGTGTCTTCGGACCAGGTCTGCCAATGCACGGGATTGTCCCTGTGTTGCAGCAGATAGGGGCTGGTTTCCTTGTCGAGCTCGTTGCGCATGGGACAGCATCCGGGGTCGGGGTTTGCAGTATTCTTAGGCCAAAGGTGAGGGCTCGGACCCGTGAGGTCCAGCGCTGTGTATGGCACGGGAGTTGGGAACGGGATGAACGGATCGGCGGAAGAGACGATTTACGCGCTTGCCACGGCAGCGGGGCGGGCAGGCGTCTCCATGTTCCGGGTCTCGGGCCCGGCGGCGTTCGAGGGATTGCAGCGTCTGACGGGCCTGATCGGGGTTGAGCCGCGCATGGCTGTACGGGCGACGGTGTCCGACGCTGAAGGCGCGATTGATGACGGTCTGGTTCTGACTTTTCCGGGCCCGGCCAGTTTCACCGGCGAGGATGTGGTGGAGTATCAGATGCATGGCGGCCGTGCCGTGCAGACTGCGATGCTGCGGGCGCTGGCGGCCCAGCCGGGATACCGGATGGCGGAGCCGGGCGAATTCTCTCGCCGTGCGGTGCTCAACGGCAAAATGGATCTGACGGCTGCTGAAGGTATCGCTGATCTGGTGGATGCGGAGACAGAGGCCCAGAGGCTTCAGGCCCGGCGTCAGAGCCGGGGCGCGCTGGGTGCGCTGTACCAGGACTGGCGGCAACGGATGCTTCGAGTGCTCGGCCATATCGAGGCGCTGGTCGATTTTCCGGATGAAGATCTGCCGCAGGAGGTCTGGGACGGGATCCGGGGCCAAGTGTATGACCTTGATGCGTCGATTTCGGCCCATTTGGACGACGGCGGGCGGGGCGAGCGTCTCCGTGACGGACTACGTATGGCCATTATAGGCCCCCCGAATGCCGGTAAGTCTTCCCTCTTAAACTGGCTCTGCAAAAGGGATGCAGCGATAGTGTCCGACGTAGCGGGCACGACACGCGACATCATCGAGATCCATCTGGACATATCCGGGTATCCCGTCCTGGTAGCGGATACGGCAGGACTGCGTGAAGGGGCCGACTTTATCGAATCGGAGGGTATTCGGAGGGCCCGTGCCTGGGCCGAGACGGCTGATCTGGTCCTCGATCTGGTGGATGCACGATCTGCGGGCGAGAGAGAAGAGGCGGCGCCGGCCTCCGGAAATGCCGCGCGGATCTTGATCGAGACCAAGATTGACCTGCTTTCTGATACTGAACGGGTCCAGTCGGGCAAAGACCGCGTCGCGGTTTCCGTGGCAACGGGGGAGGGCATGGACGGGCTTATGGCGATGATCGCCGATAAAGCGGCAATCCTGATGGATCTGGGTGAAGCACCGGCACTTACACGGGCACGGCATCGGGACGGACTGACGGAATCCCTCGAGCATTTACGCCGCGCGCTCGCACAATGCGCTTTCGAGGCGGAAGAGTTTGATGTGGAATATGGGCTCGTGGCTGAGGATCTGCGCCTCGCGGCGCGGGCGCTGGGACGTGTGACGGGGGCCGTTGATATCGAGGAAATCCTCGATCTTGTGTTCTCGGAGTTCTGCATCGGCAAATAGAGCCTCCGTTTCACGTGAAACATGCAGAGCGGATATCGCGAAACAGAGATTGCCTTTTGCCGGGCGCCACAGCATTTTGGGCCTCACATTTTCCGCACTGATCCGGAGACGGACGCGATGTACGACGTGATAGTCGTTGGCGGCGGCCATGCAGGCTGCGAAGCGGCCGCAGCAGCGGCCCGGATGGGCGCTCGCACGCTTCTCGCCACCCATAAGATCGAGACCATCGGAGAGATGTCCTGCAACCCGGCAATCGGGGGGCTCGGCAAGGGGCACCTCGTGCGCGAGGTGGATGCGCTGGACGGCATCATGGGGCGCGCCATCGACCGGGCGGGTATCCAGTTCCGCATGCTGAACCGGAGCAAGGGCCCAGCCGTCCGCGGCCCCCGGGCCCAGGCTGACAGGGCGCTGTATCGCGCGGCAATCCGGGACCTGCTTGAAAATCAGGAAAACCTGACGATTGAAGCGGCGTCCGTTGAAGATCTGCTGCTGGATGAGTCTGGCGCAATTGCCGGGATCGTTGTCGATGGCGGCCGGGAGATCAAAGCCGGTGCCGTTGTGCTGACGACCGGCACATTCCTGCGCGGGGAGATTCATCTGGGTGAGGAACGCCGCCCGGCCGGCCGGGTCGGTGACGCGCCGTCCGTCGCGCTGGCCGAGACTCTGGCGCGCTTCGGTTTCAAGCTCGGCCGTCTCAAGACGGGAACCCCGGCACGGCTGGATGGAACGACAATCGACTGGTCCGGTCTGCAGGAGCAGAAGGCGGACGATCCGCCCGAGCCGTTTTCCTATCTGACGGACCGGATCACGGTGCCGCAGATCAGCTGTCACATCACTTATACGAATCCTGAAACCCATCAGGTGATCCGGGACAACCTGCATCGCTCGGCGATGTATGGCGGGCGGATCGAAGGGGTCGGGCCGCGCTACTGTCCGTCAATCGAGGACAAGGTGGTTCGGTTCGAGGATCGCTCTCAACATCAGATCTTTCTTGAACCTGAAGGACTTGATGATCCAACGGTTTATCCGAACGGGATTTCGACGTCGCTACCGGCCGACGTTCAGGCGGAAATGTTCAAGACCATTCCCGGTCTGGAAAACGCCCGGATCATCCGCCCCGGATATGCGATCGAATATGATTACGTGGATCCGCGCGAGCTCTCCCACACGCTGGCGACCAAGAAAATCCCCGGGCTGTATTTTGCCGGGCAGATCAATGGTACGACAGGATACGAAGAAGCGGCGGCGCAGGGCCTGATGGCTGGTGTGAATGCCGCGCTCCGGACCGGCGGCCAGGACGGGGACTTCGTGCTGGATCGCGCGGACGCTTATATAGGTGTCCTGATCGATGATCTGGTGACCAAGGGGGTGAGCGAGCCCTATCGCATGCTGACCTCCCGCGCCGAGTACCGGCTGCGGCTGCGGGCAGACAACGCGGATCAGCGGCTTACGCAGAAGGGCATGGAAATAGGCTGTGTCGGAGCGGAGCGGGCAGAGGTCTTCGAGCTCAAGCGTGGCGCAATCCAGCAGGGCCGGGCGCTTGCCCTGAAGCTCGGCGATACACCCAACGCGCTGCAGAAAGCCGGGATCAAGGTCAACCAGGATGGTGTCTGGCGAAGTGCCTACGATCTGCTTGGCTATCGCACCGTCGGCTGGGATGCGCTCGTTGCGCTTTGGCCGGATCTTGGCGCTCTGGAGCCGGCAGTGGCCGAGCAGGTGCAGATCGACGCGCAGTATGCCGGTTATATAGAGCGGCAGGAGGTAGACGTTGCGGCCTATCGCCGGGACGAGGCGCTGGAGATCCCGGCAGAGCTCGACTATGCGCTTATCTCCGGCCTTTCCACAGAGGTGCGCGAGAAGTTCACCAAGGTGGCGCCGCGCACCATAGGGCAGGCGGCCCGGATTGATGGAGTGACGCCGGCTGCCGTGATCCTGCTTCTGCGGTATGTCCGGCGCCTGGCCAAACAAGACGCCGCTTGAAGACGGAGACATCGTGAATCCTGAAAAATTTGCCGCTCGTGCCGGCGTTTCACGTGAAACGCTGGAGAAGCTGAAAATCTACGCAGAGATGGTTGAGCGCTATCAGCGGGCCATCAATCTGGTATCCAAAAACACACTCGCCGATATCTGGCGCCGGCACTTTCTGGATTCCGCGCAGGTCTTTCCCGAGCTGCCCAAAAACCACACGCGTATTCTCGACCTTGGAAGCGGGGCCGGTTTCCCCGGCATGGTCCTCGCGATCATGGGCGCGCAGGACGTGCATCTGTGTGAATCAGACCAGCGTAAATCGGTCTTTTTGCGGGAGGTCGCGCGGGCCTGCGGGGTTCAGGCGACGGTTCACGCTTGTAGAATAGAGGAACTCGAGCCACTAGATGTAGATGTAGTCTCCGCGCGTGCTCTCGCGACTGTCGATGTATTACTTGACTACTCCAAGCCACACCTCAAGGAGGACGGGTGTTGTCTCTTCCTTAAGGGTAGGGCCGTTCAGAAGGAATTGACTACTGCACGGGAAAGGTGGAATATGGCGGAAACCCTCACCCCGAGCTGGTCGGACCCCGAGGGATGTCTCTTGCGCTTGGAGGGCATATCATATGTCAGAAGCAATGGTGCTGAGGGGTGATGCAGCCGTAGCGCCCCGGATTTTGGCGGTTGTTAATCAAAAGGGCGGGGTTGGCAAGACCACAACAGCCATCAACCTCGCAACCGCGCTTGCGGCCTGTCAGAAAAAGGTCCTGGTGATCGACCTCGACCCGCAGGGCAATGCCAGCACCGGATTGGGTGTGCCGCGCAATAATCGCGAGAATGACTCTTACTCGGTTCTGATCGGCGCCTCGCCGATTTCCGAAGCGATCACCGCAACCGATGTCCCCCGCCTCTCCATCGTGCCGTCCTCTGTCCATCTGTCCGGCGCGGAGATCGAACTGGTCACCATGGAAGACCGGGAGTTCCGTTTGCGTGAAGCTCTGGTCCGGCATCTCGCCGCGGGCCGGAACACATATGACTATATCCTGATCGACTGCCCGCCCTCGCTTGGTCTGCTGACCCTGAACGCGCTGGTCGCGGCCGACGCGGTGCTGGTGCCGCTGCAATGCGAGTTCTATGCGCTGGAAGGTCTGAGCCAGTTGATGCGGACCATCGAGCGGATCCGGCAGGCCTTCAACCCGGATCTGGAAATCCAGGGCGTCGTCCTGACCATGTTCGACCGCCGCAACAATCTCTCCCTTGCGGTCGCCGAGGATGTACGGGAGCATTTCGGGGACAAGGTTTACCGGACGGTGATCCCGCGCAATGTGCGGATTTCGGAAGCGCCGTCTCATGGCTTGCCCGTGATTGTCTATGATATGCGCTGCTCCGGCTCGCAGGCCTATATCCATCTGGCCAGCGAGGTGATGAAGCGCGAAAGGAGCATTGCCGCGTGAGTACGGAAGAGGGCAGCGCCAAGAAACGCCGTCTCGGACGGGGGCTTGCCTCACTGCTTGGCGAGGATGGTTCGGGGACCGGTTCGGTCGACCGGATGCAGCAAAGCCGGACGGTGCCGATCGAGCATGTCCATCCGGGCCGTTTCCAGCCGCGCCGCATTTTCAATGAAGAAGAGCTCGAGGCACTGGCCGAGAGCATTCGCGAGAAGGGCGTCATCCAGCCGATCCTGCTGCGGCGGGACCCGGACCGGGACGGTACCTTCGAGATCATCGCCGGCGAACGCCGCTGGCGGGCGGCCCAGCGCGCGCAGCTGCATGAGATCCCGGCACAGATCCGCGAGTTCGATGACCGCGAAGCGCTCGAGATCGCTATCATCGAGAATGTGCAGCGCGAGGATCTCAGTCCGCTGGAAGAGGCGGAGGGCTACCAACGCCTGGTGGACGGTCACGGCCACTCCCAGTCCGATGTTGCGCAAGCCGTTGGAAAGAGCCGCAGCCACGTCGCAAACATGATGCGTCTCCTGGCACTACCGTCTGAAGTCAGAATGCACCTTGAGTCGGGGGATATTTCCGCCGGTCATGCCCGGGCCCTGCTGACGGCGGAGCATCCGGCGGCACTGGTTTCGGAAGTTGTCCGGCGGCATCTCAATGTGCGCGAGACCGAGCGTCTGGTGCAGAAGGAGAAGCAGCCGGCCTCTTCCTCGGCGCCGCGTCAGCCCCGGCAGAAAAAGTCGATCGAGAAAGACGCGGACACCAGGGCGCTTGAAAGGGATCTCTCGGAGAAGCTCGGCCTGCATGTGGAAATCGCGGCAGGCGTCGACGGTCAGTCCGGCGCGGTGATGATCCAGTATGAGTCCCTGGAGCAACTGGACTCTCTGCTGGCGATCATGAGCGCGCCGCGCACGGTCTCGGCCGACATGAGCGCACCGGCCATGTCCGGGTTTCTGGCGGACGTTCCGGATTATGATCAGGAGACGGCGGACGAGATTGCCGATGCCGATGGCAATTCCATCGACTTCAGCGACCTGATGAAAGAGGACGATACGGTAAAACCGGTCTGAGCCGGTTTATCGCGACCCTCTAGGACGCCCTCTGGCGGCACTGTAAGCAAGTCCCAGCAGGGTCTGCCCCGCAACAGACAGATCCGGCGTTCCTGTGGACTTACAGAGCGTTTCAGCCTCCGAGAGCCTGGTCAAAGCAAGCCGAAGCCGCTGAATTGGCCAGGATCGGAGCTGCGCCATGAAGGCTGGCTTCACGGCGAAGAATATTGGCGGCCTCAGTTTCTGCACGGCCTGATCCGCATTGTCGCCCGCAGCCATATGCGAGGCGGCCCGGTGCAGGCGCTGAAAGTGCCGGATCGCCGCCCTGAGGACACCTACCGGATTGAGCCCGTCCGCATAGCCGCGCCGGAGCAGGCGGTCGGCCGCCGCGATATCACCGCTGGCCACGGCGACCGCGATCTGGTCCAGGGCGAGGGCGCTGCTGTCCCCGACCATGCTTTGCGTATCCTCGAGATTGGCTTCACCGCCTTTGCCGACATAGAGCGCCAGCTTCTCCAGCTCGGACCGCGTGACCCGGCGGTCGCCGCCCAGATGCTCCATCATGTAGGCATGGGCATCCGGTGTGGCCCGGACCTCGAAGGAGCCGAGCGTCTCGCGGATCACCGCGTCAAGGCCCGCCCCGCTGTCGAGATAGCAGGGGATGGCAGCCGCATTTTTGCTTGTCTCGAAAAGTTTACGAAGTTTCGAGCGGGCTTCGAGAGCGCCGGCCTCGATGATGATCATGCTGTCGCCGGTCTCTGCATTCAGCGCCAGCTCGGCCGCGGCGGTCACCGTATCGGTCGCGCCACGCAAGCGGACCAGCCGACGTCCGCCGGTCAGGGAAATAGCGGCGGCCTCATCGGCGATCCGGCTTGGCTCGTCTTTCAGGGCTTCCGGCGTAAGGTCCGCGACCTGAAACGGGTCGGACAGGTCCTCGACGATGGTCTTGCCGATTTTATCGGAAACTTCGCGGACCTGACCGCCATCGGCGCCATAGATCAGAACGGCTCCGACGCTGTCCGACGGGCGGCGGATGAAACCGGCAATCTCATTCGATTTCAGCTTCATTGCCTGCCCGGATTAGCTGCCGCGAATACGATTGAAATAGAGTCCGAGGCGAAGCCGGATATCCTCGCCGATCTCGTCGGCGGCCCGGCGCCGCGCATCCTTTTCCGCCGCGAGAATGGCGAAATCGGAATCCACCCGGTTGAAGGTCGTGGTGGACTCGGCCTGGCCCTGGTTTACCGGCTGGCCGGTGGTCAGATCCACCAGAGTGAAATTCGCAACAAACCGGACCTTGGAAAAGGTCGAGGTGGAATCCTTCAGGATCACAAGGTCCGAGCGGTTTTCGGTCAGGCTGACATCAAGCCGGTAACGCGCCTGGGCCGGTACGCCCCGGGGTGTCAGCTTGTCCTGCAGGCTGTTGCGGAGCAACTGACCGGCGCGGTTGGCGATCGGGGAGATCTTGATCGCCGACAGGTCGGCCGTCACGCTGCTGTTTGCGTTGCCGGGGCTGCGCGTGCCGTAAACCGGCTGGAATCCGCAGGCGCCAAGCGTCAGCAGAACAAGAAGGACGAGGGCTGTTCGTGATCTAGGCAACGATATTCACAATCTTGTTCGGCACCACGATCACACGACGCGGCGCTTTGCCTTCAAGGATCTTCTGCACATTCTCGACAGCCAGGGCCGCTTCCTCGACCAGCGCCTTGTCCGCATCGCGGGCCACCTCGATGGTGCCGCGCAGCTTGCCGTTCACCTGAACGCCGATGGTCAGGGTGTCGTCAGTGACGAGGGCTTCATCATAATCCGGCCACGGCCGGTCCGTCAGCATGCCGTCACCACCGAGCTGCAACCAGAGTTCTTCGGCGATATGCGGGACCATGGGTTCAATCAGCCTGACCAGCGTTTCGTAGCCAAACCGGCGTGCCCAGGCCGAACCATCATCGTCGCCATCGAGTTCTGCAAGAGCGTTGCTGAGTTCGCGTACCTGGGCGACGGCGGTGTTGAAGCGGAACCGCTCGACGGCCTCTTCAATTGCCTTGATCGCCTTATGTGTTGCGCGCTCGGCCGCTTCCGCAGCCGGGCCAATGCCGGCAGGACGGGCTGTGCCATGCGGGGCGAAGGGTTTCGCGGGTTCGGTGATCAGACGCCAGAGGCGGCTGAGATAACGCCAGGCACCATCAACGCCGGACTCTGACCACTCAAGATCCCTTTCCGGCGGAGAGTCCGATAGCATGAACAGGCGGGCTGTGTCTGCCCCGTAGGCGCCGATGATGTTTTCCGGATCGACCACGTTACGCTTCGACTTGCTCATCTTCTCGATGCGGCCGGTCTTGACCGGCGCACCGTCCTTGATCGTGATGTAGCCGCTACCTTCCTTACGCACCTCGGTCGGGAACAGCCAGGCGCCGCTCTGATCCTTGAAGGTCTCGTGACAGACCATGCCCTGGGTCATCAGGCCGGCGAACGGCTCGTCAAGATCGAGGTAGCCGCACTTGTTCAGCGCGCGGGTGAAGAAGCGTGAATAGAGCAGATGCAGGACCGCATGCTCGATGCCGCCGATATACTGATCCACCGGCAGCCAGTATTCCGCGGCTTCCTTTGAGAAAGCGTTCTCGGCCTTGGCGTCGGCGAAACGGGCGAAGTACCAGGAGGATTCGAAGAAGGT
>TARA_R110002051_G_scaffold228029_1_pt1 | contig 20399 bp, 22 predicted proteins | sample TARA_R110002051 | Tara Oceans TARA_R110002051 (sample SAMEA4397023) | marine metagenome | biome: Polar Biome; feature: [MES] marine water layer (ENVO:01000295) within the mesopelagic zone...; material: water (ENVO:00002006), including particulate matter (ENVO:01000060) such...
GAAACGGCGTGGAGATTTTGGTGCACACCGCCGCCCCGGCAGACAGGAGGCCGAGATGAGAAAGAACCACCCCAAACAACCCACCACCCTCAAATACAATGATGACCCGCTGATGGGCGCCTACCAGGCCGCCGCCCTCGACATGTTGTTCGAGGGCATGCTCGCAGCCTCAAAGGCGAGCGAGCCGGACCGGATGATGGCCTTTGCCGACAAACTGTTGCGCCATGTGCCCGAGCGCCGGATCGGCCATGCCTGGATCGACAGCATGACCATGCTCTCCCACGACAAGCCGATCCGCTACCGCGCCATCAAGAAGCGCGTCCGCGAATTGTCCGCCTGGCACGGGTTTGTTGATGCGGAACTCGAGACGGGGTGAGCTGGTGCCGTAAAAAGGGACAGGTATGATTAACGCGCCGCCATCTAGCTTCGCCAGGAAAGCCGCCACGGCGCGTGCGCGTCAATCATACCTGTCCCTTTTTACCCCCGTCCAAGCTGACCACCCCTCCCCATGAGCCCCCATCCCTGCTACACCCCCGCGCGATGACCGAAACGACACCGCCCATTCCCTGGACCGCGACGGCCCTGACGCTCTTCCCCGAGGCCTTCCCTGGCGTGCTTGGGGTGTCGCTGATCGGGGGTGCTGCGAATCGTGGACTTTGGGCACTTGAAGCTGTGGACATCCGGGAGTTTTCCCGTCATAAGCACCGCTCCGTTGACGATACTCCGTCTGGCGGGGGTGCTGGTATGGTGCTCCGGCCTGATGTGGCGGCAGCGGCGATCGATGCGGTACAGTCTCGCTGGAGTGGCGAGAAACGGCCGTTGATCTATTTGACTCCCCGGGGACGGCCTCTTTCTCAAGCGCGAGTGAGGGAATGGGCGGCTGGTCCCGGTATTGCCGTGTTCTGCGGACGCTTCGAAGGCCTCGATCAAAGGGTCATTGAAAGCCGCGACATGGAAGAGGTCAGTGTCGGCGATGCCGTGCTGGCCGGGGGCGAAGTCGCCGCTCAGCTTCTCATTGAAGCCTGCGTGCGATTGCTACCCGGCGTGCTGGGTGACCCGGCCTCGGCCGAAGATGAGAGTTTCGAGGGCGACCTCCTTGAATATCCTCACTATACGCGACCGCGCGTTTGGGAGGACAGAGAGACACCTGAAGTGCTGCTCTCGGGGCATCATGGCCGGATCGAGGCCTGGCGCCGCGAGATGGCAGAAGAGATAACGAAGAAGCGCCGACCGGACCTTTGGTCCCGGTTCCTGGGGCGCAAGGAGAATGCGCGATGAACACGATCCAGCAGATCGAACAAGAAGAAGCGACCCGCGTCCTCGGCGACAAGGTCCTGCCTGATTTCGCCGCTGGCGATACGCTGCGCGTTTACGTGCGCATCAAGGAAGGCGAACGCGAACGCGTCCAGGCCTATGAAGGCGTCTGCATCGCGCGCAATGGCGGCGGCCTCAATGAGAGCTACACCGTCCGCAAGATCTCCTTCGGTGAAGGCGTCGAACGCGTCTTCCCAATGTATTCGCCAAACGTCGAAAAGATCGAAATTGTCCGCAAGGGCAAGGTTCGCCGCGCCAAGCTGTATTATCTGCGTGATCGTCGCGGCAAGTCGGCCCGGATCACCGAGCGCACCACCGGTCGCGGCATCGTCAAGCGCGAGCCAAAGAAGAAGGGCTAAGGCCTCTCTTCCTTACCGAATTGAAAACGCCCGCTGTTCAACCAGCGGGCGTTTTTTTACGCCTTGTTAGGGAATTTGGCCGGTTTTGCGTCCCGAGTCCGAATTTGCGGGTGTATCGACAAACGCTTGCGGCCAAGGGAGCATATCAGGACTCAAAGCGGCCGTTCAGCCGTCTGAGTCCTCAATTTTGTGCATGTCATCATCGGACAGGCCGAAATGATGCCCGATTTCATGCACCAGAACATGGCTGACCAGTTCGCCCAGCGTCACCGTCTCGCGCTCGGCCCATTCATCGAGAATCGGACGTCGGAACAGGAAGACCCGCGAGGCCTCGGGCGACGGGTCGAGACTCGATTGTTGGGTCAGATCGACGCCCATATAGAGACCGCTCAACTCGAACGGCTCCTCCAGCCCAACCGCCTCAAGCATGTCGGCATCGGCGAAATCAGCGACGAAGAGTTCGACATGACCGCACAGGACCCGATAGGCCTCGGGCAGGCCTTCCCAGGCACTGGTCGCAAGGGCTTCAAAATCCGACAGTGTCGGCGGTGTCAGATTGGCGTGAGCATTCATGGCGATATCCGGTTTTGCTAACAGGCATCTAGCCGGTCCGGGCGCAGAAGGCACGCCGCAATAGCAAGCGCCCTGCTCGCCGCCGACTTGTCACGCGAACAAAAACCGAACAAACTGCCCGCATGGACCTTTCAGACGTTGCTTCCGACCGCAATCCGCAAATCGATGATGCCCAGGCGCTGATGCGCGGTGCAGCCCGTCTGCTCTGGCAGATGGGCTATAGCGCGATCCCGGAATTCTCCCTGCCCGACGGCCGCCGCGCCGATCTCGCCGCGATTGGCCGCAAGGGCGAGATCACCATTATCGAAGTCAAATCCGGGATTGCCGATTTTCGCGCCGACCATAAATGGACCGACTACACCGGCTATTGCGAACGGATCTATTTCGCCGTCTCGCGGCGCTTCCCCCACGAGGTCATCCCCGAGCATGCCGGACTGATCGTCGCCGACGGCTTTGGCGGTGCCATTGTGCGTGAAAGCCCTCAACTCACCCTGGCACCCGCCCGGCGCAAGGCCCTGACCCTGCGCTTTGCCCGCGCCGCCGCCGACCGGTTGATGCGCGTCGGCGAAGGCGCGCAATCGCCTTATATTTCAAGTCCGGACAGTGCCTGACGCAATGCCGGCATCAAGCCTCCGGTTTGACCCGCCAGGGGGGATCGATCCGGTTGACGCCGGCATGATAGAGCTTGATCAAATGCCCGTCCGGGTCGCGCAGATTGGCCTCGCGCCACAGCCAGCCCATATCGGCCGGATCCGTCTCGAAATCGAAACCCTCGGCCTTCAACGCCGCGACCTCATCATCGAGCGCATCGCATTCCAGATAGATCACCGCGCCCGGCACGACGGGGTCAGCGGTCACATGCAGCGAGAATGTCGTATCGCCCTCGGGTGCCAAAAAGCGGGTGTAATGCGGGGAATCGACCAGAAGGCGAAAGCCGAGCCTTTGGTAGAATTCCTTCGATCGCTCGATATCACTGACCGGAATCGTCAGCTGGTTCAGACGCATCGCTCGCTCCCATATGATCCGCAATTTCATCAAGCGGCCGCAACAGACGATCAAGGCTCAGATCACTCAGCAGATAGGCCCAGCCGGCCGTACGGGCATTGATCTCGGCCGCCTTTTCAGCGCCGCCATCGGTGAGTGCCGTCGCCGTCACAGTGGTCCAGCGGGTATCGCCCAGCGCCAGAATATCCAGAGTCAGCCGCAAGCCCGAGAAAGTTTCCTCGACATGGCGCCCGGCCGGTTCGCCGTGCAGCCGGTCGGCGAGGCGGACATCGCGAAACCGGATCCGTACCAGCGCCGCCGCCGGACCATTGCCGGCCCCGGCCGTGATCGGCCGCCATCCACCCGGCTCGCGCAGCGAGAAATTGCGCGCCGTCTGACCCGGCCGCTCCAGCACATAGGCCGGACCGCGCTCCGGTGTGATCGTGGTCCGGGCGATGTCAGACGGGTCGAGCGCGATGAAATCAAGATTGAGCCAGTTATCAGCCAGCGAGATCGCCGGAATCGTCGCTGCTTCACCGGTCAACTCAGCCGCATAGGTGCGGGGACGGTCGGGGAAACGCAGATAGACCCGGTCATTGCGGGCCGCGCCGATGATGATCTCGGTCAGCACATTGCCATCGCCATCGCGCAGCGTCAGCCGCGTGCCGGCACCGGGCTGGCCGGGATCGGCCAATTCCAGGCGGGCATGCTTGGCCGGATCAGCGGTGCGGGCACCGGCATAGCTCAGCCCACCGAGAAAGGCGTCAAGCTCGGCCAAACGCTCCGGGATCACCGGATGATCGTCGCGGCTGGGCATCGTCCAGCCATTTTCGCCGCGCACCAGCGTGAAATGATCCTCGGGCCCGGCAATTTCGATCTCGCGGGCATCGGCCACAGTCTGTGTCCAGCCCGGCAGAACCGGTCCGCTGACCTCGGGCTGCCAATTGCGTTGGGCCTGCAAGACCAGCGTTGCTGCGGCACCGGCCAGCAGCGCAGCTGCGATGCCGCCAGCGATCAGCAATTGACCGAGGCGTTGGCGATCCATCGGCCGGCTCATGAGGCGCTCCTGCGGCGGCGGAACAGCGCGCCCAATATCCCGATCAGGATGACCAGGGCGGGTGGCACACCGATGGTCCAGAATTGTAGCGAGGCATTGAGGCCGTCGATATCATGACGAAATTCGCGCTCGACCTCGCGCAAATGCGCCCGGGTCGTCAGGATTTGCTGGCGCAGGGCAACCGCCTCGTCACGGCCGGCGCGGGCACCCGGATCGGCCAGGCTGGAAGCCTGCCCTGAGCCGAGCAATTGTTGCAGCCGCGTCTCGGCTTCGTCGATCTCGGCCTCGAGCCGGTCCTGAATCTCGACATAGCGTGTCTCGGCCTCGGCCCGCAGGCTATCGACCCGCGTCATCGGCCGCACTGAAGGTGAACGCGAGCGCAGCCCGATCAGGGCCGGGTCACCGGCCGCCATATCGACCAGATTCATCGCCAGCGTGAGGTTGTCGGCGACGATTGTATCACCCGCTGCCGGGTCACTACGCAGATAGAAAGTGTCATCAATCCAGTCGACATCGGCGATCACCGTCAAATCCAGCGGCGTCTCGGAACGGGTGAGATGATCGGCGGGGCTGAAGACGATATCTCCGGCGGGCGGGCCATCAGGAAAGGCCGTACCGGCCTCGCCGCGCAGCCGGGCGCCCAGCACCAGGGCGTGGTGCGCGGGCTCGTAATCGCGTAGCAAATCATCCGGGCCTGGTGCCCCGGCAGCGATATCGGCGTCGATCTCGGCCCCGTCCGGACTGGTGCTCATCAGCACCGTCACATCGAGACCGCTGTCGGGCAGGAAATCGAGCACACCGGGCGAGCCCAAATTGATATTGCGGTCCAGCGTCGCGGTCGCCAGATCATCAACATTGATCTGGGCCCGGCCGATGGAAAACCATAGCGGATAAGCGCGGCGGCGGGCGCGACCATCGGTATCCATGATCTCGACGGGCAGGCCGAGCGTGCGATCCATCGCCACGGCCTCGCTGTCCCAATCGATACCCCAATTGGCCAACAAAGGTGACAGGCCCGAGGCGCGATGGGCATCAACCGGTGGCAGGCCGTCGAGACCGGCGCGCAGCGCCATATGCGCCATCGGATCGACGAAGACGAGGACACGCCCGCGCCGCAGCGCAAACTGGTCGATCAGATAGAGCTGGCCCTCGCTGAGCCGGCCCGGATGGATAATCAACAGGGCGGCCGCATCAGGGATCGCGTCGAAATCGGAGCCGAGCCATTGCAGATCATAGGCGGCATTAAGGTCGCTGACGAAGCGGTTGGGGGGGGCACCATCGGAGGGGTCGAGCGGCAGGCCGGCCAAAACCGCCAAACGTGGGCGTTCGGGCCGGTCGACATCGGAGATCAGCCGCGTCAGGTCATATTCCAGCCGCGCCTCATCGGCCTGGTCGAACAGGTCAATCACCGCCTGGTCATCGACCGAATTGCGCGCCACCAGTCCAAAGAATATCCGCTCGCCGGTATCCGTCGGCAGTGATTGCAGACCAGCCGCCAGCGCCTCGTCCTCGGCTCGCGAGAAAGGCGCTGGATCGATCTCGACCAGTCGGATACGGCCACCGGATTGCTTCTCATAGGTCCGCAGGAGTTCACGTACCCGCGTGGCATAGCTGCGCACGGCCGGATATTGCGCCGCTTCGGCGCGCGAATGATAGAAGCGCCATTCGATTGGCTCGTTGAGACGGTCAATGACTGCCAGCGTGCCGGGCGAAAGCCGGTAGAGCCCGTTCTGGGTCAAATCAATCCGCACGCCAGCGAGAAGCTGGGTCGAGAGGAAGGTGCCGGCGAGGAAAATCAGGGCGATACTGACCAGCATCAACGGCAGATAGAGCGCTTTTTTCATCGTCCACCCCCGCGCTGTTCGGCGATCATCACACCGGCGGCGCCAAGCGCGGCGAGGATCAGACCGAGGAAGTAGACCAGATCAGCCACCGCGATCACGCCATTGCGCAAGGCGTCATAATGCTCGAGCGCGCTGAGCCCGGCGATAAATTCCGACAGGGCGGCGGGTGCATTCTCGCCCAGCACGGACAGCACCAGCGGCAGGCCGGCCATTGTCAGCAGGAAGCAGGCTCCGGCGCCGAGCACGAAAGCGACGACCTGGTTGGCCGTCGTTGCCGACAGCGCTTGGCCGATGGCGAGATAACTACCCGCCAGCAGCAGCGCGCCGACATAGGCTGTGGCGATGGCGGCATTGTCAGGCTCGCCGAGATAATTGACGGCAATCCACATCGGCATGGTCAGCACGATCGCGGCTGCGGCCACGGTCCAAGCGGCAAGGAATTTCCCGCCGGTCGAGGCCCAGAGCGGGATGGGCAGCGACATCAGAAATTCCAGCGTGCCTCGATCCTTTTCCTCGGCCCAGGCACGCATCGCCAAAGCCGGCATCAGGATCACCAGCAGCCAGGGCAGGTAATCAAACAACGGCGCCAGATCGGCCCGATTGGTGTCGAAGAAGCGGCCGATATGAAAGGCGAAGGCCGGCGCCGCGAAGGCGAAGACCGCCAGGAACACATAGGCCAACGGCGTCTGGAAATAGGCCGTCAGTTCGCGGCGATAAACGGCGACCAGAGAACCCATCATGCCGCATCCCCGACCGGACAGCCGCCGGTCGTCAACAACCGGAAGGCGGTTTCGATACTGCCGTCGGGCGTCAGCTTTTCCAGCGCGTGAGGTGAGCCGTCGAACAGCAGGCGGCCCTGCGCGATAATGATGGCGCGGCTGCACACGGCGGGGACTTCATCGAGAATGTGAGTGGAGATGATGATCGCCTTTTCCGGGGCCATTTCACGGATCAGGGCCCGAACCCCATCCTTCTGATTGGGGTCGAGCCCGTCGGTCGGTTCATCGAGAATCAGCACGGCCGGATCATGGGCAATCGCCGCTGCCAGCGCAGCGCGGCGCTTATAGCCCTTGGACAGGGTGCCGATCGGCTGTGATGCGGCGGCACCGAGCCGGGCACGTTCAAGCGCCAATTCGGTCGCCCGCTTCAGCGCATCGCCGGAAAAGCCGCGAACCTGCAGACCGAAGGCAACAAAGGCGCGCGGTGTCATCGCCGGATAGGCCGGCGCACCCTCGGGCAGATAGCCCAAGCGCGACTGGGCTTCGATCCGGTCCTGGACGCAATCATGACCCGCAATTCGGGCAGAACCGGAATCGGGTTCGAGGCAGCCGGCCAGCATGCGCATGGTGGTGGACTTGCCAGCCCCGTTGGGCCCGAGAAAGCCGAGCACCTCGCCGCGCTCAAGGCGGAAACTGACATCCTCGACGGCCCGCAGACCTCCGAATTCCTTCACCAAATGGTCGGCAACCAGCATGGGTAGCGCTCACGAATTGCAGGCCCTAGCGTTAGCGCGGTGCAGCGCACTTGGCCAGCGCGAAGACTGAACGCAAAATTGCAAAATGTAGGAAAAGTGTCGACCGGCGCGCGGCTCGTGATCCGGGGGGCTGGGGGGGCTGTTTAAAACCAAGACCCTGAGCTTTAATGCGGCCGATCGACAGCCAGAGCGTGGCTGGGCCATGAGGCGCGATCAGGTCGAAAATGTGGCGACTTTGCGGCGTAGCGTGAAATGTTTGTAAGCTGTTGCCGGCGACTCAAATGGGATTCAACCGGGAGGAGAAATTCAGTGGCAACAGGGCTCCAAACCAGCCGGCGCGCACCTGCCTTCATCATGTGGGACCGGCGCGAACTGGCAGAAATTCTCAATGTCTATGGCCGGTTCGTCGCGATGGGCGAATGGAAGGACTATGCCATTGACGGGCTGTCAGACCAGGCAGTGTTCTCAATCTTCCGGCGCGCCAGCGAAGTGCCGATGTTCGCGATCATCAAAACCCCAGCCGATGCCCAGCGCCAGGGTTCGTACAAGGTCGTGGCCGTTGATGGCCATGTGCTCAAGCGCGGCCATGAATTGGCGCAGGTGCTGCGCGTATTCGACAAGAAACGCTTTTCGGTCGTGTCCTGAGCCCCCAAACCCCGACCTTCGGGCCAAGAAAAACCCCCGAAGCCAGGCTCCGGGGGTTGGTATTCAAAGCGGGTTCTTCCCGATCAATTGCGCCAAATCAGTTGCGATTGCCCATGAAGCGCAACATGAAGAGGAACATGTTGATGAAGTTGAGGTAGAGCGAAAGCGCTCCGTGAACCTTCATCTTCGATGCCAGCTCTGGTGAGCCGCCATATTCGTAATAGCTGATTTTCAGACGCTGGGTGTCGTAGGCTGTCAGGCCGGCAAAGATCAGCACGCCAACCGCCGAGATCACGAATTCCATCGCGCTCGAAGCCAGGAAAATATTGACGACCGATGCCAGGATCAGACCAAACAGGCCCATGATCAGGAAGGAGCCCATCCCGGTCAGATTGCGCTTGGTCGTGTAGCCATAGAGGCTGAGCGCGCCGAATGCCGCCGCCGTCACGAAGAAGGTATTGGCAATCGAGCCGGCCGTGTAAACGGCGATAATCGATGACAGCGAAATGCCCATCACTCCGGCGAAAATGTAGAACAGCGTCCGGGCCATGCCGGAGCTGAGCTTGTTGAGCCGGAAGGAGATCCACATCACCAAGCCGAGCGGGGCGAGCATGACGACCCATTTCAGCGGTGTGTTGAAAACGGTGGCACCAAGCTCTGTCACGCCGAAGCTTTCCGTGCCAATTCCGACAAAGAAGAGTTGCGCCGACAGGATGGCTGCGCCTGCTGTCACCAACAGGCCGATCACCATCAGATTATAGATGCCGAGCATATAGCTGCGCAGGCCAGCATCGACGGACATGTCCATCGATGGGGCGCCGACATGGGTGCGTGAAAAATCGTTCATGGTTCCAGTCTCTCATTCTTCGATCCGCCCGGTCAGGCGGTTTGTACCCAATATTGGCTTACCGTGCGGCGATTGCAAGACGGGACGGGAGGGCTTCGCGTCCCCCCTCATAACAATTTCAGCTCTGGGCAGCGTTCAGCGCCCGTGCCGCGGGAACTGAAAGCGCCGCCCGGGCCACCAGAGCACCACCGGCGGCGGCCGATAGAATGGCCACCGCGCTCACGGCCCCGACCGCGATCCAGTCTGGCGCCCACACCGCCTCAACCAATTGCGTCATCACATACCAGGCCGGCGGGATCGCCAATATCAAAGCGAGGATGGTCGCCATCACCCCGACAAGGCCGAATTCGAGCGCGAAGATCACCAACACGCCGGCCGGCGTCACCCCGAAAGTCTTCAGCAGAGCCGCATCGGTGACCCGCCGCCTGGCAGCTGCGGCGAAGGCGCCCAGCATCACCAGCGCACCGGCAAGAGCGACGACGCCGGCGACGGCATTGATCGCCACCGTTGTCTGCGCAAACACTTCGGCCGCAGCCTGCAGCCGTTCGCGAACGCGATAGATCACCGCCTCCGGGAAAGCGGCCCCGATTGCCGTAGCGATACCGTCCTCGAATTCCGGCTGGGCCCGCAACAGCGCCGTCTGGCTCGAATTGGCCGCTTCCAGCGTGCCCGGCGCAAAGACAATGGCGACGTTGACGCCGAAACCACCCCAATCAATCGTGCGCAGGCTGGCGATTTGCGCCGTGATCTCCCTGCCGAGAATCCGAAAGGTCAGTGTGTCACCGACCCCGACGCCCAGCCCGCGCGCCGCATCACCTTCAATTGAGATCAACGGCGGTCCGGCATAATCGTCCGGCCACCATTCACCGGCTTCGAGCACCGATTCCGGTGGCTGCTGCGCCAGATAGGTCAGCCGCGTCTCGCCATCGACCAGCCAGCGCTCCGATGGCGCGACAGCCTCCAGATCGAGTGGCTCGCCCTTGATGCCGGTGATCCGTCCCAGCAGGGCCGGCGCGCGGCGATAGCGTTCAGGGTCGGCAATCTGCGCGCCAGCCTCAGCCGCGATGCGATCAAACTCCTCGCCGCGATCGGACGGGATTTGGGCGATGGCGAGACTGGGCAGATTGGCTGGCGCGGTATCGCGGATCTGGGTCACCAAATTGTGCTGCACCAGGGTCACGACGGCGAGCAGGGCCAAGCCGAGCCCCAGCGCGGGTGCCGCAACCGGGGCGACCGATCCCGGTCCGCCCAGCTGGGTCAGGGCCAGACGCCAGGCACCACGGGCGCCATGGGCCAGCCAACGTGCCAGACGGCGCAAACCAAAGGCCGCACCCCACAACAGCGCAAATACCAGCACGGCAAACCCCAGCATGACGCCCGCCACCATGGGAGAGGGACTGAACAGGATCGCCAACGCAACAAACACCAGACCGGTCAGCAGGGCCGCGATCCGCTCGCTCCATGGCGTCGAATTTTGACCTCTCACCTCACCACCCAACAGGGCCGAGGGGGGCGTCGCCCGGGCGCGACCGATGGCCGGCAGAGCGAAGGCCAGCGCCGAGAGCATGCCAAACAACACCGCCAGCCCGAGCGGTTCGGGGTAGAGACCGGCTTGGACCGGGATTGGCAGCGCCTCGCCAAATCCTGCGACCAGCGCAGTTGGCGCCAGTGCCCCCAGCGCGGCCCCAAGCAATGAACCGACCAGTGCCAGCACCAGTATCTGCAGCAGATAAGCCAGCCGGATCGTCGCCCCGTCAGCGCCGAGCGCCTTGAGGGCGGCTATCGAGCCGGTGCGCGTCGACAGGAAGGTCGAGACCGCCTGCGCCACGCCGAGCCCACCGGCGAGCAGGGCCGCAAGCCCGGCGACGGCGAGGAAGACGCTGAGATTGTCGAGCAAATCATCGAACTGATCGCCCAACTCATCGCGGGTCGTGACATTGATACCCTGCTCGCGAAGCGGAGCCTCAAGCTCGGTATCCAGTGCCGCCAGATCAACCGCATCATCGTCGAGCACAACACGCAGCCCCGAACGATAGATCGAACCCTCGGCCATCAGGCCGGCACCCTCGACGCCATCGAGGGCGACCAGAAGGCGCGGCGCGAAATCAAAGCCAAGGTCAAGCCGGTCCGGTTCACTGACGAGTTCGGCCCGCAGCTCAAACACCTGCCCCGCCAGCTCGATCCGGTCGCCGATCCGAGCATTGAAAACGCGAAAAATGTCCGGATCTGCCGCCGCACCGGCGACACCATCGCGGACCGCCAGCAGCTGCGATAACGGCAGGTCGGGCTCGGTTACCACCGTCCCGAGTAGCGGATAGGCCGCATCGACACCGCGCAACCGGATCAGGCGGCGGACATCATTCAGGCTCGCCATGACATTAATATCGGCGATCTTCGACACTTGGCCTTGTGCGGCCATCTCGGCGGTCAGATCGTCGGGGATCGGCGCCCGTTGCACGGAGAACGACAGATCTCCGCCAAGAATGCGGCTGAGCTCGCCCGCCACGCCGTCGCGAAACATCGCACTCGCTGATCCGGCGGCGGCAATCGCGGCGACGCCGAGCGTCAGGCAGGCGAGAAAAACCATGAAGCCGCGCAGCCCGGCGCGTAATTCCCGCCCGGCGATGCGAACCGCGAGCCCGGCATTCATGACAGGATCGCCCCGTCGCGCATTTCGACGATGCGGTCGGCCCGGCTGGCGAGCTCGCGATCATGGGTCACCAGCACCAGCGCCGCGCCATGCTGGCGCGAGGCCTCGAACAGAAAGTCGGCGATCATGCTTCCCGCTGCGGTGTCGAGATTGCCGGTCGGTTCATCGGCAAAAATAATGTCGGGCCCGACCGCCAGCGCCCGCGCCACAGCAACGCGCTGCTTCTCGCCGCCGGACAGCTGCCCGGGATAATGCGTCAGCCGATGCTGCAGCCCGACCAGACCAAGCGCCTCGGTGGCCCGTTCGCGGACCTTGTCCTGACGCGCGATCTCCAGCGGCGCCATGACATTTTCCAGTGCCGTCATGGTCGGCATCAAATGGAAGGACTGGAACACGAAACCAACCCGGCCACGCCGCAGGCGGGCCAATTCCCCCTCACTGCGACCGGTCACCGGATCGCCAAGCAGGATGATCTCACCGGAGCTCGCGCGCTCAAGCCCGGCTGAAACCGCCATCAGGGAGGATTTACCCGATCCCGACGGGCCAACAATGGCGACGCTCTCGCCAGGCCTGACTTCAAGGCTGACATGATCAAGAATATGCACGGGCCCGGACGCAGCCATTAGCGTCAGTTCAACATCGCGCAGCGACAGGACGTGGGGCAAGCTGGTATCTGTCATTACGGATCCGGAATTTGCGTTGATATCGAATTTCGATATATGTCATAGGACAGCGGATCGGCAAAGGCCTAGTTCAACATGCGTCACATGCTTCACCTTGTCGTGATCGGCCTGCTGGTCCTGACGTCGCCTGCCATTGCTGCCGGGGACCCGCCCGCCTATCGGCTCGTCGTGCTCGGCGACAGCCTCAGCGCCGGCTTCGGCCTCAGCGATGACGAGGCGCTGCCGGCGGCGCTCGGCCGCGCCCTCGCGGCGCGCGGGCTGGGGCAGGTTGTCGTGATCAATGCCGGTGTGTCCGGCGACACGACGGCGGGCGGCCTGGCCCGGTTTGATTTTTCGGTCGGTCCTGATGCCGACGGCGTCGTCATCGCGCTCGGCGCCAATGACGCGCTACAGGGACAACCCCCAGCGCAGACCCAAGCCAATCTGACAGCGATGATTGAGCGGGCACAGGCGCGCGGCCTCGATATCGTGCTGGCCGGGATGCTGGCACCGGTCAATATGGGTGCGGAATACCGCCAGGAGTTTGACGCGATCTACCCGCAATTGGCGCAGGAAGAACATGTCGCGCTCTACCCTTTCCTGCTTGCCCCGGTCGCCTTGCATCCCGAATTCCTGCAACGCGACGGCCTGCATCCGACATCGCGCGGGGTTGAATTGATGGCCGCACCACTAGCCGATTTCATCGCCGCGACCCTGTTTCACACGCCGGCACAGGAGCTTGCGCCGTGAGCCAACGCCTGTTTACCGCCATCGGCCTGCCCGACAGCGTGCGCGAACCTTTGCTGGCCCTGCAATCGGGTCTGCCCGGAGCCAGCTGGCGGCCACGTGAAAACCTGCACCTGACCTTGCGCTTCTTCGGCGAGGTCGATGAGCGCAAGGCCGAGGATCTCGATTTCGAGCTGGCGAAAATCACCGCATCCGGCTTCGATCTGACGCTAAAGGGAGCTGGCTGGTTTGGCCGGCTGGAGCCACACGCGCTCTGGATTGGCGTCGAAGCCGCCGCGGAACTGCTGGCGCTTCAGACCAAGTGTGAGCGCGCGGCCCAGCGGGCCGGGCTGGCTGCGGAGCCACGCAAATTCCTGCCGCACGTCACTCTGGCCTATCTCCAGAACACTCCCGTGGAGAAGCTCGCTGCCTTTACCCAAGCGTTGGGCACGTTCCGCTGCGAGCCGGCCCGCATCACCGGTTTCAGCCTCTACGCCAGCTGGCTCACCCGCGGCGAGGCCAATATCTATGAACCCGTCACCCGCTATTGGCTGAGCTGAACTAGCCCTCTCCCTCGACTTCAAACGCGGCCGGCAACACGGTCACCTGCCAGACACCATCGGTGCGATAGAGCCAGAAGATATCGCCATAGGCCGTGTCGGCGAGGCGCCCATCGCTGCAACCGACCGTCTGCGAGGCTGCCAGGCCGACAAATCGCTCCAGCCACAGGCAGCTGGTGTTGGAATGTTCGGCAACCAGTGTCCAACGCGCGTCAGACGCTTCGGCCTCGGCAAACGCGTCGGCACGGCTGCGGGTGACAAGGTCATTCGCCGCACAACCCGCCTCAAGCCCGTTTGCTGCTTGGTGGACGGTGACGGCACGGCCACCGGCCTCGGCGGTACGCAGGGTCCTGCAGGCGGCACTGGAATAGGCTTGGTCAACCTCGGGCGAGCCGATCACATCCGCCAGTCGCGCGACCATCGCGCCGCCCAAAGGGCTGAGCGGGCAGTCCAGCGCATTGCAGTCCGGCGCGATCTTGCGCGCATGCCGAACGACCAGGATATTCCGGTCGGCGCGGCGCAGGTCGGCGGCAATGCCCGCCGGAGCCAGCTCCAGCAAAGCCGGTCGATCAAAGTCCGATGCGGCTTCAGGACCGGCGCAAGCGGCCAGCAGCGAAAGCAATGCGAGGGTTGGGAAAATCAGTCTCATGCGGGGCCTCGTTTCCGATTTGGCCGCAGCATAGAGTGCCGTTCGCAGCGCATCCACCCGAAATGGCCAATCAAACGCTAGAGCGCGCGTCGCATCGGCAGCTGCACCCTGACCACAGTGCCGGTACCGGCATTGCTCTCAATCTCGAGCCCGCCCTCCATCAGGGTGGCAAGACGCCAGCAAATCGCCAGACCGATGCCGCCATCGCCGCGCATGCTGCCACGCTCGGCACGGACACGCTCGATCACCTCCGGCCGGAACTCGAGACCGGTCGCGATTGCGGTGAATTGGACCCGGGCAATGTCCTCGCCCGCCGATTCACTATCGACCAGAATGCGGACGGTGCCGGCTGAGCTATATTTGATCGCCAGCGAAGCCAGCGTTGAGAGAAGCTGTTTCGTCAGCCGGCTGTCACCAATCAGCATGGCATCGGCCGCCTCGGCGATCTCGCTCGCAAAGACCAGCCCTTTCTCGGTTGCGGACGGTGCATGCAAGGCTTCGACTGACCGCACCAGTTCGGCCGGTGAAAACTCTTGGGTGCGGACCTCGACCTGCCTCGAGCGCAGCCGCGACAGATCGATCACCGCGCTGACACGGGCCAGCATCGCCTGGGCCGATTGCTCAAGCGTGCCGAGCAGTTTGCGTTGATCGGAATCCAGCGTCGTATTCCCGAGCAGATTGCCCAGCCCGATAATGCCGTTCAACGGCGTGCGCAATTCATGGCTCAACCCGAGCAGAAATTCGGATTCCTGCTGACTGGAAGATTTCTGGGTCGCGGTTGCAGCCTTGAGCTTGCCTTCGAGCGTGGTGCGCGCCTGGTGTTCATGCTCAAGCGCTGATTCCGATTGTTCGAGGTTCTGCATCAAGCGGCCAAACCGCCACGTAAGCTGAACAATTCCGGCGAGAAACAGGATTGTCGCGACCGTCTCAATCAACCAGCGGACCCAGGTCTGCAGTCCAGTGCCGAGGCGAAGCATTCCTGCCTCGCTGATCCAGATCGGACCGACAGCCAAAAAGACGAGATGGACGAGGTGGTATCCGCCCCAGATCGCCATGCCTATTGCGATCAAACCCAGTTCGCGCGAGATACCGGCAAAGCTGATTGCCCGCAGATTCCGCGCCATCACGTACAGGGTGAAGGCAAGCACGAGTATAACGAAAATGTCCTGGACAGCCGTCGACAGCATGAAGTTCTCGCTCATGCGCGACCCACCAAGAGAGCCACGAAGCAGTCAATCACCCGTCCGGTGGGCATCAAATGATGACGTCCCGGTCAAACCGGCGGCGCAAACTCACCCGTATCGTTCTGTGTGTAAAGCACAAAACGACCCGATGAATTAAACATTCAGGCGCTTGACTCGACCACGACGTAACCGCGTCAGCCTGCCTCAGTCATTGCGGCCAAGCCGGCGCTTGCGCCGTGCGAGCAATTGGAGTCGCAGCGCGTTCAAGCGAATAAAGCCTGCGGCATCCTTCTGATCATAGACATCGTCTTCCTCAAAGGTGACGTGCGCTTGCGAGTAGAGCGAGTGATCGGAACTGCGCCCGACAACACTTACCGAGCCCTTGTACAGCTTGAGACGGACATCGCCGGTGACGTATTCTTGGCTGGTATCGATCGCCGCCTGCAGCATTTCGCGCTCGGGTGAGAACCAGAAGCCTTCATACAGCAGCTTGGCATAGCGTGGCATCAACTCGTCCTTGAGGTGAGCCGCACCGCGATCGAGCGTGATCTGTTCAATGCCGCGATGCGCCGCCATCAATATGGTGCCGCCAGGCGTTTCGTAGATGCCGCGCGACTTCATGCCGACAAAGCGGTTCTCGACCAGATCGAGCCGGCCGATGCCATTGCGGGCCCCCAGCGTATTGAGCCGGGTCAGCAGCGTTGCCGGGCTCATCGCCTCGCCATCAATGGCGCAGGCATCACCGCGCTTGAAAGTGACCGTGACATATTCCGCCACGTCAGGCGCATCTTCCGGCCGGACCGTGCGCTGATAGACCAGTTCGGATGCTTCCTCGGCCGGGTCTTCGAGCAATTTGCCCTCCGAGGAGGTGTGCCAGAGATTGGCGTCGACCGAGAAGGGCGCCTCGCCGCGCTTGTCCTTGGCGACTTCGATCCCATGCTCTTCGGCATAGGCGATCAGCTTGGTGCGCGAATTGAGGTCCCATTCGCGCCAGGGCGCGATCACGCGCAGATCCGGGTCGAGCGCATAGACGCCGAGCTCGAAGCGGACCTGGTCATTGCCCTTGCCGGTAGCACCATGAGCGACGGCATCGGCGCCGGTCTCATGGGCGATTTCGACCAGACGTTTGGAAATCAGTGGCCGGGCGATCGAGGTGCCAAGCAGATACAGGCCCTCATAGACCGCATTGGCGCGCACCATCGGGAAGACGAAATCTCGGACGAATTCCTCGCGCAAATCGTCGATAAAAATCTCGGAGACGCCGGCGGCCTTGGCCTTGCGCCGCGCCGGTTCCAGCTCCTCACCCTGACCGAGATCGGCCGTGAAGGTGACCACTTCGGCATCATACTGATCCTGGAGCCATTTCAGGATCACCGACGTGTCGAGCCCGCCAGAATAGGCGAGGACGATCTTCTTCACTTTGGCTGGAGTTTTCATGGCCGGGTTTCCCTTCACATTGTGTGCTGCCCGCGTAGCGCCCCCGCCCTTTGTACGCAAGTGCCCCGGCCCGGATTTTCGCCACAGGCCGGCAGATTGCCCGCATTCGCCACTGGACAGGCGCCGGTCCGACCCCATTCTAGCGCCATGGTCACACGTCCGATTTCAGACTTTTCCGGATTTTCCGGCCGGCGCGCCCGCTTCGAGCATGATCGCCCGGATGCCGAGACGGCCCGGGAACTGCTTGAGCGCCTGTTGCAGCGCACGCAGCAGGAGAAACTCGTCAGCACGACAGACCTGCGGCAACGCCTGCTACAGGCGGGGATCGATCTCGACATGCCGCGCTTGGCCGATGCACGCGGTTTTCTCGCGAGCGACGTGACGCTGGACACGGCCGCACTTGAAACCGCCCCGACCCCGGACATCAGCCGCTTCCTGCTGCAAATCATGGATGGCGATCTCGCGATTCAAAATTTTCCGATATTCGAAAACCGGATCGCCAATATCTATGCCTACGCCCAGGCGATTCCGGGTGGAGCGGTCGCCAACTATATTCCCGAACTGGCGAAGCAGGACCCGAACGCCTTCGGCCTCGCCGTCTGCAGTATTGACGGCCAACGCATGGCGCTGGGTGAGGCCGACACGCCCTTCTGTCTGCAATCCGTGGTCAAACCGCTCAATTACGCGCTGGCGCTGGGCCTGAATGGCGAGCGCTATGTGCATCACCATGTTGGCCGCGAACCCTCCGGGCTGGGCTTCAACGAGTTGACGCTCAATCGCGATAACCGCCCTCACAACCCGATGATCAATTCCGGCGCCATCATGTGCAGCGCCATGATCCGCCCGGGACGTCCTGTTGACGAACGATTCGACATGCTGATGCGGTTCTGGGATTCGGCCATTGGCAGCCAAGCCTGCAGCTTTGACGCGGCGGTCTACGCCTCGGAACAGGCGACAGCGGAGCGCAATTACGCACTGGCGCGGTTGATGCAGAGCCATGGTGTCTTCCCTGAGGGCAGTATCGTCGAGCGGGCGCTCGATCTCTATTTCCGCAGCTGTGCCATCTCGCTCGATTGCCGCGCGCTATCGGTCGCCGCCGCGACTTTGGCGAATGGCGGCGTCTGCCCGCTGACCGGACACCGGATCGCCGAGCCGGCAATCATCCGCAATACGCTCTCATTAATGCTCACTTGCGGCATGTATGATTTTTCGGGAGAATTCGCCTTCGTTGTCGGTCTGCCGGCGAAGTCCGGCGTCTCGGGTGGATTGATGCTGGTCGTCCCCGGTGTCTGCGGCATCGGCCTGTGGAGCCCGCCGCTGGACCGGCTCGGCAATACGGTGCGCGGTCTCGAATTCTCGCGCCGCTTGGTCGAAGCCTTCCCGTTTCACATTTTTGCCGGAACGACGGGCGAATTGAGATAATCGGCTGGACTTTCGGGCCGCTTCTTCCCACCTAACCAAACATCATCCGCCTTCGGGAGCTCCGCCATGCGACGTCATCTTGTTCTGATCACCGGGGCCTCCTCGGGCATTGGTGCGGCGCTGGCGCGCGAATTTGCCGCCAATGGCTGGGACCTCGCCCTGACGGCACGGCGCCAGGATCGGCTCGAAGCCCTCGCCGAAGAAATCAAGGCGCGCTACGGCGTCGACAGCCTCGTCATCCCGGCTGACCTGTCCAAAGCCTCAGCGCCGAAGAAAATCATCGAGGCCGTCGAAGCGGCCGGGCGCGAGATTGACGGACTGGTCAATAATGCCGGCTTCGGACTGTCTGGCACCTATACCCAGACCAGCTGGAAGCAGCAGGCCGATTTCCTGCAGCTGATGCTGGGCAGCTATGCCGAGCTGGTGCACCGGGTGATGCCCGGCATGCAGGCGCGCGGCCATGGCCGGATTCTCAATGTCGCCTCGGTCGCCGGCCTGATGCCAGGGTCGAAAGGCCATACCCTCTACGCCGCCGTGAAATCGGCGCTGATCAAGTTCAGCCAATCGCTCCACTTCGAAGGCAAGGCCTACGGCATTCATGCCACGGCCCTGTGCCCGGGCTTCACCTATTCCGAATTCCATGACGTCAACGAAACCCGCGATCTGGTGTCGAAAATGCCGAGTTATTGGTGGCTGACAGCCGAGCAGGTGGCCGAGGCCGGATTCAATGCCGTCCAGCGCAATCAACCGATTTGCGTGCCGGGCCTCTGGTATAAATTCCTCACCGGCCTCAACCAGATCCTGCCGACACCGGCCTCGATGTGGTTGATGGAGCGAAACAGCGGCAGCGTCCGGCGCGGCGAAGAAGCGCCCGATGGGGCCAAAGGCGACAGCGCAGCCTGATCCGGGTCAGCTCAGACTCCCAGTGCCAGAATTTCCGGACCGGGGCTTGCCTTGAACGGGCAATCGCGGATACAGCTGCGGCTTATGTTACAAGCTGATCCCCGCCTGATCGTCGCGCTCGACAAGCCGACTGTCTCCGACGCGTGGGCGCTCATCGAAGCGCTCGGCGATACCGTCAATTTCTACAAGATCGGGCTGCAACTCATCCCGATTGGCGGCATGGAGCTGAGCACTCGCCTGAAGCAGGCCGGCAAGCAGGTCTTTCTCGATTACAAGCTGCACGACATCCCGGCGACCGTCGAAAAAGCCACCCGCAGCCTGGCCGACACCGGCGCTGACCTGCTGACCGTCCATGCCGAGCCTGCGGTAATGCGCGCCGCCGTCGCCGGTCGCGGGAAGAGCGGATTGAAGATCCTCGGCGTCACCGTGATGACTTGTTATGACGACGCGATGCTGACCGAGATGGGTTATGCCTATGGCGCCCGCGATCTGGTCCTGCGCCGGGTCGAGCAGAGCCTGGAGGCCGGCGTCGATGGTGTCGTCGCCAGCGCCCATGAGGCACGCGAGATCCGGCAGCGCTTTGGCGGCGACTTCCTGATTGTGACACCGGGCATCCGCCCGGCCGGCTCGTCCGCTGATGATCAGAAGCGTGTCGCCACACCGGGGTCCGCCCTGAGCGATGGTTCAACCCACCTCGTTATCGGTCGCCCGATCAACGCCGCCGCTGACCCCGCTGCCGCCGCACGCGCCATCATCGCAGAAATGGCCACAGCATCGCCGCAACCTGTTTCAGCCTAGCGATCCGCTTCAACGATAGGGATAAGCCCGTCGTGGCATGGGTTGCTGAACCGGTGCCGTGCGATGATCGAGCGCCCGCACCTGCAGGACACGGTGATCGAGCCCGGCATGGCCTGTGCGGACCTGGCCGTCAGCCGAGATCAGGATCAAGCCGCGATAGCTGTAGAGCGGCGTGAAAGGTCGCTCGACCCCGCCGACCAAGCCACCACTGAAGAATTCATCGCTCAGCCTGATCGGCTCCCCGGCGCTCTGTTCCGGACCGCGCGAGTGGGCCTGATGGACCGGTGTGGCAGCCAACGGCGCGGCGGGCT
>TARA_R110002051_G_scaffold211121_1_pt1 | contig 20397 bp, 18 predicted proteins | sample TARA_R110002051 | Tara Oceans TARA_R110002051 (sample SAMEA4397023) | marine metagenome | biome: Polar Biome; feature: [MES] marine water layer (ENVO:01000295) within the mesopelagic zone...; material: water (ENVO:00002006), including particulate matter (ENVO:01000060) such...
ATCAAGCTGTGTGGTCATGATCTCTCTCCTCGTATTTATTATGTCTCGCTAAAGCGAGCCCAGGGGAAGGCTCGCCTTGATCAAGGTCGGGTCTTAAACCTTGGCGGTTCCGGCAAGCTGGCTGGCCAGATCCTGCTCGTCTTCTTTGGCCCGTGGGCGGGCGTGACGAACCTGCAGTTCGGGCGCCTCGACGGGGGCTAGCGTCACATCGAACACCACGTGGGAGAACGGGCCGTCCAGGTCACGCTTGGCGATCTCAGCGGGATCCTCGATCCGCTCGGCGGGGATGACCAGCTCTTCGCGGGTGGCAAAGGCAAAGTCATCAAAGGTGTAGGGATCACCCGCCAGGTTGATCTGGGTGGTCAGGTGCTGGTGACCGGGGGCGGAAACGAAGTAGTGAATATGCGCCGGGCGTTCGCCGTGGCGACCGAGTGACTTGAGCACCACATCGGTGGGGGCGCCTTCGGGCACGCCGTAACCCGAGGGGATAATACTGCGCGCGGTGTAGCGGCCGTCGCTGTCGGTATAGATGGTGCGGCGCAGGTTGTACTCGGATTGAGAGGGGTCGAAGAAGGAGTAGCCGCCCTGGGAGTTGGCGTGCCAGATCTCGACCTTGGCACCGGCAATCGGGGTGCCGTCGACGTCGCGGACCTGGCCGGTCAGCCACATGGTCTCGCCGTCGGTCGCTTCGTCGTCCAGGCGGGCAAAGCCGTCGGCTTCCGGGGCGCCGGCCACGTACAGCGGGCCTTCGATGGTGCGCGGGGTGCCACCGGTACGCTTGGCTTCGGCATCGATCGCGTCTTGGCGCATGTCGAGGAAGTGGTCAAAGCCGAGCCCTGGCGAGAGCAGACCGAACTGGGTCTGGCTGCCCAGGGCATTGAGTAGGTTGACGCCCGCCCAGTACTCTTCCTCGGTGACGTCGAAGTCGTCGATCAGCTTGAACAGGTCGCCAACCAGGCGGTGGACAATTTGCTTGGCGCGCTCATTGCCGCCTGACTGATCAAAGCCAGCCACGGTTTTAACAAAGTCTTGAACTTCGGGGGTGTCGAATATCTTCACGGTCATGATGAAACCCTATCGTTGGTTTTCTTGTTGTCTTGGAGCCCGGCGATAGCGTCAGTGATTCAAGGTGAGGTTGGGGAACGTCTATCTTGGGCCTAAAGACGACAGTTGTTGCTATGCTCGACACTAATATCGGTCAGGTCGCAACCACCAGACCAATATCGTTTGAGTTTCTTTCCATACTTCATAGGTATCTCGAATGAGATCGTATTTTTCCTTTCAACTCCCTAAGTAGTACCGTGAAGAAGGGGTTAATTATTTATTTTAAAAGGAAAATTCTGAATTAGCCACGAAGGGGGTACTCATCACCATTAGTAAGGATCTCACTTTCATTTGTCCTTTAAACCGATAAAATGGCTTTCCCGCGGCGTAACGTTCATCTGCCCCAACCCTAGGAAGCAATAATTTATTTCTGATTGCGACAAAAGGATAAAGGGGAGTGAAAAATAAGGATTGCACAAAAAATGAGCCGCGATATCGTAAGCTAGCCAATGGTCAGCCGTATGCTGGCCCTCCTGCCTCTACCATGTGATCCCAAGTACTGCAGTTATTCTATGGATTCAGGACTCTATGAATTTAGGTCTCCAAGTGCACGCCTGAAGTGCTCTGAGAGATGTTGATGAAGAAACAAGGAAGCACGCCAGTCGTTCATTAAATAGTGTTGCTCTTGGAGCCTCTATCTAGTATGTCTAAATCACTAAATTTTCTAAACATCAGATTTAATTATAAGAACTCCTCCTGGTAGGCTTCTAGCCAAAAACATCGTTTCAGGATTAGCTAAATTAAGGTTTTTGTTTCGAGCGTTACTATATGCGTGCTCACGCATGCGCGATTCGGCTCTTTGCCCCTGTCGAGTCAGTATTGAGGATAAAATTATACAATGATCAGCATGAGCAGAATGAAGCTGAGCTAAATTTTTCTCTTTATTTTTTCTATCGAATATTATAGCTCGCGTTGAAACTAGCGGAATACGTGATATTTGGTTAATTGCTGTTTCTATAGCCCAATTTCCAGAAGCAATAACTAACAACTTATGAAACTCCTCATTGATATTCACCCACTCCTCTCTTTGCATTTCATCAACAACACCACAAGAAAGCAAATATTCAGATCGGTTTATAAGAGCTTTCATTTCCGAGGCAAGGCTATCAGGTATTCCCTTCTCCGCTGCAAGCCTAACAGCCATAGCTTCAAGCTCGCCACGCACCTCTATTGCATCAGTTATTTCTTGAATAGTGAATTTTCTTATTCTCGTACCACGATTAGGTTCTCTCACTAACAACCCTTCATGCTCTAACTCACTCATAGCAAGTCTGGCTAAAGTTCGGGATACATTTAGGCTTTTAGCAACAGAGACTTCTCTTAATTTCTCACCCGGAGCGTACAACCCGTCTAACACTTGCTCCCTCAAAGCAAACACTACACTCTCAAGATTAATGCTCATTTATCCCCCAAGATTTTTAAATCTTTTATATTATTAAATATTATATGCATATAATAGAAATCACAAAATTAGACCAATGTCTATATTTGCATGCAAAATTAGCACTAACAGCGACATAAATTACCATCTATGCTTTGTAATGCGTTCAATGCATGCAATTTAAAAATCCCGTATCTTTAGGTGATGTATTATGAATCAAAAAACCCGCCTCGACATGGCTCGCTCACTTGCTCCATCATTTGAGCACCCTCCCTTGTCAGGTTCTCGCCCCCCACGCTGCCCACCATATGTGGAGGTAACGCACTCCGAACAGTTGATGCCTTACCTAGAGCATGTGGCAAAACGCCCATACAACCATGGACTAAATGCATGTTGGGACCTACAGCCAGGTGAAAGAATTTTGCTTAGAGTTGACAATTGGCATAGCCCAATGGTTATTGAAGCATGCAAAAAAATACTTGAAAAATATAAGGTTAAATATGAAATACGCTACATAGATCGAGGTGATATTAAGCAATGGGTTGGTGCGGATGAGGTAGACTATTACTTATTCAGAACTAAAGAACTTGCCCAGTGGATGGATGAATGGGAAGAAGAAGCTGCTAAGAAAGAGTTTGATAAAATTTTTATGGGTTATGGTGGCCCAGTACTCACAGACAAGCATGTCAAAATACAAAGGATGCCATTTATAACTCCTGAAATTCTGGCCTCCCCTGCTCACGCAATGCCTATTGAAGTTATCAATGCAATTGATGAATGGACGTGGAAACGCATCAGAGCAGCTAAACGGGCACGTATTGTTGACCCAGAAGGGACAGATATCGAATTCACCAACCACGATGAATACTGGGATGATAAAAGAGAGTTTTACAATCCAAAATTAGTAAATAAGACTTGGGAAGGAAATCCTAAGTTCGGAGCAACGTATCTTCCTGGGCATATTACTGGCCGCCCCTGGATGTTTCTAAACAAGGAAGATGGAAACGGGGTTATTGCAGGAACTACTAATCATATTGCGCCTTGTGACTGGACACAGCTAATCGTTGAAAATTCGAAAATAACTAAAATCAATGCAGGAGGAGAGTTTGGAGATAAGCTTAGAGATATGATGGAGAAAACTAAAGATCTCCAATATCCAGGATTCCCAGGTAAAGGGCTTATGTATTGGTGGGAAGCCTCTATCGGTACCAACCCACATATTCACCGTCCGAGAAAGGACTTTCCCTCCGGGTTTGTAAACTGTCTTTATGAGCGGGTTCGTTCAGGTGTTATACATATGGGCTTTGGGACAATTATTTCGTCTATGGATGAGCGTAAAGCTGCTCGCCAGGGCTTTCCGGTCGGTCATTGGCACTTACACCTTTACTTCCCAACTTACCATTTAGAAATGGCTGGAGATAACGAACTCCTCATAAAAGATGGTCGTCTTCAAGCCCTAGATGATCCTGCAATAAGAAAATTGGCCTCAAAATATGGAGATCCTGGCCTTTGGCTAGACGAGTCATGGAATCCAGCTGTCCCTGGACTTAATATGAAAGGAGATTACTGGAAAGATTATGGAGAAGACCCTCTAGGTTGGGTAAAGCATGAGCTAGATATTTGTAGAAATGATCATCCAAAATTCATGGAAATGGTCGGAGCCGATAACAAATACTGCCAGGGGAAAGGGAAAGAATTCTGGGCAGGTGGTTGCTGTGGCCATAGCGGTGTAGAACCAGCCACTTTTAAAAGCAATTGCTGTGATTAAGGGAGTAATTAACGATGGTCTATCACAATGAAATCAAGAAATTCCATGTGGGCATATACAAATGCATAGCAACACCTTCGCATGGAATGATGTTTGCTGGCTTCATGATAGATCATTACACACTGGGTCATGATCCACTCTGCATAAGCAACTTCCAATTCGATCCTCACATGTTTTTACATATGGTGTCGAACTGCCCAGCAATGAGCCTTGGCATGTTAATAGGAATTGGATATGAATGCCTATTTTCCAACCCAAGGCGTTCGCTAACATCAGCAACTATAGTACTTATCGTTGGATTCCTAGCCATGTACTTTGGGAAAGTAGCATACCCCATGTCACATTTTGCCCCTTTCGCCATTATGTTGGCATCAATGATAACGATGGATTTACTCACCAAAACACCTTTTCAAAGATTAACCACTATGGCATAGCGATATCCCTGCGACAAAATACGACATAACAATTAAACCCTGACCAGGAGTTTTATAAAATGCAAAAAACAAGTGCGGCCGCCATCGGGCTTATAGGGCTTACCATTCTTTCTGCTGAAGCATCTACCGTTCTACGTTTCGCCGATTATGGGCCTAATAGAGGAGTCAGGGCTGAAGCGATGGAGTGGATGGCTTCAGAGCTAGAAAAAAGGTCTGACGCAGAAATTAAAATAGACTTCTACTGGGGAGGATCTCTGGTAGGAGGACGGGACACACTAACAGCCATCGAAAGTGGAGTCGCCGACGCTGGAACTGTTGTGGGGTTTTTTACGCCGCAGCAGTTACAAGCATACAATATAGGCGACCTTCCTGTTGAAAACAGCGATATGTGGGTTGGAATGCGTGCCATCCATGATCTATCAAAGAATAGCGAAACTTTGCAGGAAGAGTTCGAAAAATCTGGGGTTGTATATTTAACTAATTTCACATCTGGGCCTGTTCAGCTAATCTGCCGCTCCGAAGTTAATAGCCTTGAAGATATTAAAAATCTCAAGATTCGTGCTTCAGGACCATATGCAGATACACTAGAAACCCTCGGTGCGGAAGTCATCAGCATGAGTCAGGCTGATGTATATCAAGCATTGGACTCAGGGCTTTTGGATTGCAACCAAAATTATTACTATTCTATTGATGCGTATCGTCAATATGAAGTAGCACCTTACATCCTCGAGATGGACTGGGGCCAAAACTTGTCTTTTGGAATATTTGCCAATAAATTCTCTTACAACTCACTTAACGAACACAACAAAAATGTTGTTAACGAGACTTCTGAAGATTTCATTGATCACTTCTATAAATCTTTGAAGAACAGTAATGAATCCGCAAAAAGGAAATTTCAGGAAGATGAATCAATAAATATATCTTATCTTTCAGAAGAAGATAAAGCGCTACTTAATGAATCCAGCAAATTATCAATTAATGAATGGAAAGGTAGATTAGAGAGTAATGGTGTAGATGCCGAGCACTTTCTTGAAGAGTACTACACCCTTATAGATAACTATAAAATTGAAAAAACCAAGGTAGAATAAAATGGGTAACATAGAACTAAACTTACCCCCTGCTCAGCCCAATCGGGCTGAGCTGTTTATGCTAAATATTTCTGTTATAGCTTTCTACGGAATGGCTATCATTGTTACCACTAATGTGATTAGCCGATGGATAGGAAGGCCAATAATACCTGATGACATACTTTTGGTTCAGGAGCTCATGGTCATTGTTATCATGTTCCCTCTCGCTTTAATCACAGCTTGCAGGCTGCATATTAGTGTCGATGTATTCACGGAAGGCTTAGATAAAAAGGGAAAAAAAATTCTTGCTTTATTAGAGCATAGCGTTGGCCTAATTTTTTTGTTTCTTCTAGCGTGGGCAGCAACCAATGGGATGTCAAAAGCCTGGAGTACTCAAGAATACTACTCCGGTGTTCTTGATATACCCGTATGGATTGGGCACTTCCTTTTCACAATTGGTATATTATTTTTTCTTTTCCGTCTAGCAATTATGGCGGTTTATGATTTTCGTAGCTTATTGCGTGGGGTTTAATCGTGGATCCTATCTTTTTAGCATCTATAGTAGTTACTTTTGTGTTGATATTACTAGCATTGAAAGTCCCTATTGCATATAGCCTAGGGAGCTGTGCCTCAATTGGGCTAATCGTCTATTTTGGTTGGCGTCCAGGATCCGACTTGAATATTCAGTCAGGGCTTAAACCTGCTCTTCAATTGATTGAGACAAATGCTTATGCTTTTGTTCACTCATATCCATTAAGCATGATTCCTCTGTTTATAGGCTTAGGGCACATAGCATATCATGCCGACATAACAACAGACCTTTATAAGTCATTGCGTATTCTTTTAAGAAAGCTTCCTGGTGGCTTAGCTATTGCTTCTGTTAATGGCTGTGCTGGCTTTTCAGCGATCACAGGATCGAGTGTTGCTTGTGCTGCTGCAATGGGACGAATTGCAGTTCCAGAAATGTTGAAATACAATTACCACCCCCGCTTAGCTTCTGGTTCTGTTGCTGCGGGCGGAACCCTTGGATCGCTAATTCCACCAAGCCTGCTGTTTGTGATTTACGCAATTTTCACAGAGCAATCCGTTAACAACCTCTTTCTTGCCGGCGTTGTTCCTGGCCTTCTAACGTTGGTAGGTTTTATTTTAACAATTTCCATATGGTGTACCATCAGGCCACAAGATGGTCCAAAGCTAAAAGACGATATCGGTAAAAAAGATAAAATTGAGGCTGTTATAGGTTTATGGCCATCTTTTTTACTATTTTTTGTCGTTGTTGGTGGAATATACTCAGGAATATTTACCCCAACTGAAGCAGCGGCTGTAAGCTTGGCTGTGGCGGTGATGATTGGAATTGCCCGTCAGAAGCTTAAACTCTCCAGTGTAATTGAGGCAGGGAAAGAAACTGTTCGTCAGACAGCCGCAATTTTTTTAATTGCTTTGGCGGCAAAGCTTTTTACGACTTTCATCTCTCTTAGTCGGGTAACACCATGGATACTTGACTGGCTATCGAGTATCGACCCTCCTTTTGTTGTAGTCTTGCTGGCAATAGTTGTTTTTTACTTAGTAATTGGAATGTTTCTTGATTCAATTGGCATTCTTGTTCTAACGCTACCATTCACAGTCCCGATCATGTCTGCATATGGTGTTGATCTTATATGGTTCGGCGTAATAGTAATAAAGCTATTGGAGATTGGTCTAATAACTCCCCCCGTTGGTTTAAACATATTTGTTATACGAGGGGTGACCCCTCCCAGCGTAACTTTAACTTCTGTGTTTCAGGGAGCAGGTGCTTTCCTTATTTTAGACTTTGTTGTCTTAGCCATGCTACTTTCTTTCCCAGTACTTTCACTTTGGTTGCCAAACTCAGCTTTTTAATATAATTCCATAAATTCTTTAAATATTCTATTATAAAATAATATGAACTATAATTATATAATATCAATAAAGGAAAAAAGGGGCTGCCGCAATCTCGCCCTTTCTTCCTGATCCAAGTAAAACAGTATACGGGGCGTCAACTTTCTCCAACACCTACACTTTTACCGTTGTGATATAAGTAGGCGAACATAAATTTTCCGCCCCAAGAAATGGGATGCGGTTCCGGCGTCACTTGCTGGCGACGGCTGCGTGACTGGCATGAGCCGGTGTCTGGAAAAAGCTTCATCAGTCATTGCTGGAACACCTGCAAGAAGCTGAACAACTGGTTGGGATCGTGCGTGCATGGACAGTGCCTCCATCAAGGCAAAAAGGGGTATCAGCCGTCGGCCCGAACCCGACAGACCGTGGGCTCCCCGGCACTAATGGCACCTGCTGACGGATCGAAAAGGAACACCGCTCGCGGTCGTTCTCTCGGGGGGCAAATATGCTTGACAGCGTTCGCCTCTCTGTCTTACTAGACGCGTTCATCCCCGTTGCGGGTCGCCTTGGTCGTTCTCGCCAGCGACCTCGAAAGCTTCACGCTGACAAAGCATACGACTTTGCTCGTTGTCGCCGCGCCTGCCATAGACGCCATATTCAGGCTCGTATAGTCAGACGCGGTGTGGAAGATACTCAGCGATTAGGGCGTCATCGCTGGGTGGTGGAAAGAACCTTCGCCTGGCTGGAACAGATGCGACGACTCGCAACACGATATGAGCGGCGACTGATATCTACTATGCTTTCACTTTATTAGGCTGCTCACTGATCTGCTTTAAGCGGTTCACACGACAGTTTTGAAAGGCGCTCTTAGCCATCAACCACTTCTTAGCTAACAATTTTTAAAAATGATTTTGAATATTTCTTCCAAATTTTTCACTACATTTCATGTAGGGTTTTTATCAGGAAATCACAGAACCAAGATTGAGCAGAACTATCTCCTCGATGCTCTTTATAATGAATTCCTACTTCAAACCCAGGAATTAAAAAAGGAAGCTCGACAAACTTCAACGGCATGCGCTTTGCATACAACTGAGCTACCCGAGATGGAAGAGTTACCAACAAATCACTAGAAGAAATCACATCAGGAAGTACACTAAAGTGAGGAACTTTAAGCATAACATTCCTTGTTATACCAGACTCGAATAAGTAATCTTCCACTAAATGGTGGCCAGTTCCATCAGAAACAACAACATGACGCTCCTCTAAATACTGCCCCATTGAAAGTATACCACCAATGCGAGGGTGGCAATCACTTAACATACACACATATCTTTCCGGAAATATATTATTGTAAGTGAACTTTTTAAGTAAATAACCTTGGTTACATACCGCCGCATCGATCCTCTCTTTGCTAATCCATTCAGATAAGCTATAAGCATCAATTGGGATGATTTCAAGCTCAACGCTAGGCGCCCTGTATTTAAGAGACTCAAGTATTGAGGGTAGAAAAAAAACTTCACCCAAATCCGTCAAAGCAAGTTTGAAACATCTTTTTGAAGTCAATGGATCAAATTTTTTCGTAAGCGATATTGCCTTTTCGATTTCTGATAAAGAATGACTAAGAGAAAGATACAGCTGAGAGGATAAAGAGGTAGGCTGCATTCCCTCTCGTGTCCTGTTAAACAATGGGTCATTGAACACTTGCCTGAGCCTCGACAGCGAGTAGCTGACCGATGGCTGAGATATATGGAGATTCTCAGCAGCCTTACTTACGCTTCCTGTTTCATATATCGTGACAAAAACTCTAATTAAATTCAGGTCCTTCATAATCCACCCCATAGATAACATCTATATCAAGATCTAAAAAATATCAATTTGATCTATTTTAAAAGAATTGCTAGTATAAAAATAACGGTAAAACATGAAAAAAGCACTCTCCTCTGAATTAGAAAAAAATCCATCGATACGGCTATTTAGAATAGCTATTAGCATTTCTATGCTCTTTACTTCAAGGATATTAATCTAAAAAACACAAAAAAATATAATTATACTGTAAAAAAGGCAAAAATAAATACAACCAAAGAAACAGGAGAAATGAAGAGTGAAAAAAACACATTGGCTTCTTAGAATTTTTCATAACTATCTTTCATTTATTATGGCTAGCCTTATTTTCATAATGATGATTGGCGGGTTAGTCGACATATCTTTTCGATATCTTATCAATAAGCCTATTCCAGGCATGTCTGAACTAATGGCTTTAGGGCTTGGAATTCTTGTATATGGATCACTACCGCTCGTCACTGCCAATAACGAGCATATTACCGTGGATCTCATATCGTGGAATAAAAACCGATACGTGGCACCCGTCGTTAGCTTTTTAGTCAACGTTTTTAGCTCTTTGATGCTCTTCACTATTTCGTGGTCGATCGCCCAGGTTGCCATGGACTTTGCCTCTTATGGCGCTCGAAGCTCTTTTTTGGAAATAAACTTATCAATGATCGCATGGGTCATGAGTGCAATGGCGTTTATGTGCGGACTTATCTTTATTGCTAAATCCTTTCCTGGCAAATCCAGCAATCAAGATAAGGAGAAAACACCATGACAATCTCATTAATCGGCATTTCGCTGGTATTTGTCCTGTTATTGTTAGGCGTACCGATTGGCATTGGCATGGCCATCATTGGCACCGCTGGATTCGGCTATATCGTAGGGTTAGAGCCCACTTTGTCCATGTTGGGACAAATCACCTATGAAACGCCTGTTTCATATAGCCTGACCATCATTCCTCTGTTTATTCTCATGGGGAACTTCATCTCGAGAGCGGGCTTATCCCAAGGCCTATATGATGCTGCGTACTCCTTTTTAGGGCATTACCGAGGGGGGCTGGCACTGGCCACACTCGCGGCCTGTGGCTCCTTTAGTGCGGTCAGCGGGTCTAGTCTGGCCACCGCGGCCACAATGTCAAAAGTCGCGATGCCACAAATGAGAAGCTATAAATATTCAGATAGCTTGGCAACGGGTGTCATTGCCGCAGGCGGAACCCTGGGAATCCTGATACCCCCCAGTGTACTTTTGGTTCTATATGGAATAATGACCAACAATGACATTGGAAAACTATTTGTAGCAGGCATTATCCCAGGTGTAATTGCACTGCTAATGTACGGTGCTGCCATCGCGTTCGTTACAGCACGCGATCCACAAGCAGGCCCGCGCGGTGAACGCTCAACGTGGGCAATGAGGCTATCAGCACTCAAGAAAACGTCGGGCATTGCGATTCTTTTCCTGGTCATTATCGGCGGGCTCTATATAGGTATTTTCACCCCCACCGAAGCCGCGGCTGTTGGTGCAGGGGGCGGGTTCTTTTTTGCTCTTGTGAAAGGGACACTAACGTTCACAACCCTTTTCGACGTGCTCGTTGAAACTGTCAAAATGACGGCGATGATATTTATCATCCTTATCGGAGCGTCTCTGTTTTCGAACTTCATCAACGTGGCCGGTCTTCCCAGGGCTCTGGTCGCCTGGACTGATAATATGAACCTTGCGCCCATTGCCATATTATTAGGCATATTGCTCATCTATATTATTCTGGGCTGCATGTTAGAAAGCATGTCCATGATGCTGCTTACCGTGCCGATCTTTTACCCTCTCATCGTGAGCCTTGGATTTGATCCCATTTGGTTCGGGATTATTGTCATTGTCGTTATTGAAATAAGCCTGATCACGCCTCCCGTTGGCCTTAACGCCTTTATAATGAAAGCCACACTGCCAGACGTGTCCATAAAAACCATATTCAAAGGCGTCTTCCCCTTTGTCATTGCAGACTTATTTAGGCTGGCATTATTGGTAGCCTTACCTGGGCTGGTGTTATACCTCCCCTCCCTGATGTAGTAAACCATCACACAAAAGCAATAAAACCCAAGAGGTGAAAAATGAAAGTACAACTTACCGCCGCCGCCACATTGATATCTTCGGTTTTTTTCCCGATAGCAGCCAATGCAGAAGATGTCACATTGAGATTCAGTAACTGGCTTCCCCCGACTCACCTTCTTTCCACGGAAGTGATCGAACCCTGGGCTGAACAGATTGAAGAGGTCACGGAAGGTCGGGTGAACGTTCAAATTCTATCCGGCCTAGGCTCTCCAGAGTCACACTACAATTTGGTGAAAAATGGGGTTGCCGATTTAGCATTCAGCGTTGATGGGTATACATCGGATCGTTTTGTTCTTCCCTATGCGATGAGGCTACCTTTTTTAGCTGACGACTCTACCACTGCTTCGGTGGCTTACTGGCGGACCTATAAAGAGCTGCTAGAGCAGTACAACGAATTTGGTGACGTGAAAGTAATGGGTCTGTGGACGTTTGGGCCAGGCAATATCCATACCACGGAACGAGAAATCACGTCACTCGAAGATTTTGAAGGCCTAAGAATCCGGGTATCTAGCGATATCGTAAAAGACATTGTCGAAACCCTGGGTGGGTCACCGATGTTTGCGCCCGCCAGCGAAGTATATGAATTGATTTCTCGAGGGGTCGTCGACGGTGCCTCCTTTAACTATGACTCGATAACGTCTTTTAGAATCGACGACAGCTTGAACTATGTTCTGGATATACCCGGCGGCCTTTATCGGGAAACACATTACATCATCATGAATCAACGTAAGTGGGATGCGTTAGAGCCTAGAGACCAAGAGGCAATCATGGAAGTCTCAGGGGAAGCTCTTGCCATACTCGCGGGCAATGCCTGGGATCGTAACGATGCGATCGCTAAAGAGAGACTGATAGAACAAGGTTATACGATCACCGTTCCCGACGAGGCATTTCTTCAAGAAATTGAAACAGAGCTCAGTGTCTTAGCGGAAGACTGGAAAGAGCGAGTGGCCCCGATGGGAGTCGATGGCCAGCTGGTCATTGACACATTTAAGGAGCATATCGAGCAAGCCGAGCAGGAACTCAACTAGTACCAAACGCGTTGTTTTTCTCCAGGGCTAGCCTCTGGAGAAATATTAAACTTAAAAGTGCGTGGAGCATTAAAACAGACCATGGATACCATTCATTCTTGTACATATGAGCTTCTGAGACGCCAAGGAATGACCACCATTTTTGGCAACCCTGGTTCGAACGAGCTGCCGTTCCTAAAGGATTTCCCGGAAGACTTCACTTACATTTTAGGCCTACATGAAGGCGTTGTTGTCGGCATCGCCGATGGCTATGCGCAAGCCATGGGCAGCCCTGCATTTGTTAATCTACACTCCGCGGCGGGTACCGGTAATGCCATGGGAGCACTGGCTAATGCCTGGAACTCTCATACCCCCCTGGTCATCACCGCCGGTCAACAAACCCGCGAAATGATAGGAGTCGAAGCATTATTAACGAACCGAGAAGCAACGCTGTTACCCAAGCCATTGGTCAAATGGAGCTACGAGCCCGCTAGCGCCAAGGAAGTTCCACACGCCGTCAGTCGCGCGATCCACATGTCCAAACTGGGTGCGCCTGGCCCAGTCTATCTCTCGATTCCTTACAGCGATTGGGACCAGCCAGCCGATCCGCAGTCTCATTGGCTTTACGATCGTGCGGTTGCGAACATGGGATTGCCAAACGCAGCAGCCTTCTCGCAACTTGTGGAATGTCTTGCAAATGCCAAGTCGCCAGCGCTGATTCTAGGCCCCGATGTCGATGCTGCTAACGCCAATCATCAAGCTGTTGCTCTGGCCGAAAAGTTAAAAGCGCCCGTTTGGGCGGCTCCATCGGCGCCCAGGTGCCCATTTCCTACCGACCACGCATGTTTCCAAGGGCTTCTGCCAGCAGGCATCGCTTCTATTGCTGAGCGGTTAGAAGGCCACGACGTGGTCCTCGTTATTGGCGCTCCTGTTTTCAGGTACCACCAATATGATCCCGGACATTATTTGCCTGATGGTGCCCGCCTGTTTCAGATCACTTGCGATAACGAAGAAGCGTCAAGAGCCCCCATGGGTAATGCCCTGGTGGGGGATGTCAAAATAGCGTTGGATCAACTGGTTGAGCGTGTCCCGGATAGCGAAAGGGCCATGCCCGAGCCACGGCATATTCCGCCTACCCTCTCCGACACCGTGGGGCCTCTGCCACCCGAGGCAGTCTTCGATATCATCAACGACGTTGCACCAGAAGGTGCTATTTACCTAAACGAGTCGACCTCCACGACACCACTGCTTTGGGAACGGCTTCAGATGTCCAGCCCCGGCAGCTATTACTTTGCGGCAGCGGGTGGATTAGGTTTTGCGATGGCGGCGGCGGTAGGCGTACAGATGGCGAAACCGGAGCGTCAAGTCATTGCCATGATTGGAGATGGTTCGGCCAATTATAGTATCAGCGCTCTTTGGACAGCCGCCCAATACAACATTCCCGTTATTTTTATCATTTTAAATAATGAAACCTATGGCGCACTCAGATGGTTTTCTAATGTTCTTGGCGTATCCAGTGTACCTGGTATTGATATCCCGAACATTGACTTCTGTGATCTTGCGAAAGGGTATGGCGTGCAAGCCTTTAAAGCGACATCTTCCCAGGAATTTAGAGAGCATTTAAAAGCCAGCCTTGATATGAAATCTCCTGTGCTTATCGAGGTAAACACAATACCTCCTGCCAATTAGGAGATAATGATGGCTCATACATCACCAATCAACGTCGAAGATTATCGACAGCTTGCGAAAAAACGCTTGCCACGCATGGTATTTGACTACCTGGACGGCGGAGCAGAAGACGAGAAGGGGCTTGAACATAACCGTACGGTATTTGATAACGTCCGATTAAAACCCCAACGCCTAGTTGATGTGAGTCAACGCTCCCTATCGACCAAGCTTTTTGGTAGTACCCTATCCATGCCCTTGATCATTGCACCGACAGGGCTAAATGGGGTGCTGTGGCCAAAAGGTGATATAGCGCTTGCCAAGTCCGCAGCAAAAGCAGGCATCCCCTTTGTGCTCTCCACGGCTTCAAATTCATCCATCGAGGAAGTCGCCAGTCAATGCGATGGAGAGTTATGGTTTCAACTTTACGTGGTGCACAGAACACTTGCCGAAAGCATGGTTGCCCGCGCGCTCAAGGCAGGTTACACCACGCTGGTGCTGACAACGGATGTCAGTGTCAATGGTTACCGAGAACGCGATATTAAAAATGGCTTTAAAATACCCTTTAATTATACGCCGCGTGTATTGCTGGATGGCATGAGGCACCCTCGATGGTCATTCGACGTCCTTAAGCATGGCATGCCGAGTTTAAAGAACTTTGAAACCTCGGCAGCCCAGGATATTGAGGTGCAAGCAGCATTAATGAGCCGTCAAATGGATGCCAGCTTTGACTGGGAAGCTTTAAAACGGCTGCGTGATATTTGGCCACACCGGCTCATTGTTAAAGGATTAACAGACGCCAGAGATGCACAAAAATGCTATCAGCTTGGTATTGACGGGGTCATTCTTTCCAATCACGGGGGAAGACAGCTGGATACCTGCGTATCCCCATTGGAAAGTCTCGGCGAAGTGACGGAGGCATGCCCCTTCCCGGTCTTGATCGATAGTGGTTTCAGGAGAGGCTCCGATGTGGTGAAAGCGCTAGCCATGGGCGCCAGTGCTGTCTTACTGGGCCGAGCGGCGCTCTATGGGCTGTCTGCCGCAGGCGAGGCCGGCGTTGATGACGTCTTGCGACTTATTAAAGAGGACATTGATCGGACGATGGCCCAAGTCGGCTGTGCTTCCATTCACCATTTAACGAGAGACTTCATCAAAAGCGACAACGCTGGCCTTTCACCCTCTCTCCAAAAAATAGGAGCCTAGCATCATGGACACTTGCGATATCCGGATAACGGGACTGAACGTTAGAACCGTCAATGCCCCTTTGGAGTTTCCCGTTCATACGGCCGTCGGCACCGTTTCCACCTCTCCGCTCGTTCTGATTGATCTCCACACCAATGCGGGAATTGTGGGTCATGCCTACCTGTTCGCTTACACGCCGATGGCGCTGCCCGCCTTGGTGGACATTCTTAAAGAACTAGAGTCTTCTCTCGAAGGTCAACAACTGGAACCGTATACGATTGAAAGCAATCTGGAGAAAAAATTCCGCCTGATTGGCTATTCGGGCCTGATCAGAATGGCCTGTTCTGGCATCGACATGGCGGTATGGGACGCACTATCAAAAGCTCATGGCGTGCCTTTATCGACGCTGCTAGGGGGTAGCGCCAAACCCATCAAGGCCTATGATAGCCACAGCATGGACGGTGAAGCCTTAGCTGTAAAACGTGCGGCCCTGTCCGTTGAAGATGGCTTCAAAGCCATTAAAACGAAAATTGGCTATGCCTCGCTTGATCAAGACATCACGGTTATTCGGCGCATTAAACAAGAAGTGGGTGACGATGCCGCCATCATGGTTGATTACAACCAAAGCCTCACCACAACCGAGGCCATTCGCCGTGGTTTGGCGCTGGATGCCGAAGGGGTCTATTGGATAGAAGAACCCACCTTTCATTACAACTATAGCGCCCATGCCGATATCAGAACCAAAATAGCAACTCCCATCCAGATTGGCGAAAACTGGTTTGGCCCTGAAGAGATGTTTAAATCGTTAACGTCTGGAGCGTCTGATTTCGCCATGCCTGATGTAATGAAAATCGGGGGCGTTACTGGCTGGACCCGTGCAGCCGCCTTAGCCCAACAATTTAGCACGCCGGTTTCCAGTCATTTATTTCAGGAAATCAGTGCTCACTTGCTCTCCGTGACGCCGAACGCGCATTGGCTAGAACGGATGGACCTAGCGTCTTCCGTTGTGGAGCCCACTTTAACCTTTAAAGAGGGGTTTGCAATTCCCTCCGATCAACCTGGTATTGGTATTTCCTGGAAAGAAAGTGAAATAAAGAAACTCTCTTGATACGGCCCCAGCCCATTCAACACGGGGGCAGGCTGTCATAAAACCGGACGCATCGCAGTTACTGATCCACTTCTTTATCTAACTTAATGAATCACATCGCTATCGTATAATAATGGAGTAAAAAAGATGACTATGCCGACTCACCTTTGGGAAGATCACCTTTATCTAGGTAAATGGCAGCCTTCGAACGGCCCTAAAACACCGGTCATTGAGCCCGCCACCGGCGACAAGCTCACGGAAGTGCAAACCGCCACGGTCGAAGACGTGGAGCGTGCGGCCAAAATCGCCAAGGATGCCCAACTATCATGGGCCGCTCTGCCCTTCGACCAGAAGGCAGAAATTCTGCGCCGCGCCGCGGCCCTGCTCAAAGAACGAGCCGAGGAAATTGGCTACTGGAATACGCGCGAGTGTGGTTCCATCGGCCCTAAGGCCGACTGGGAGCTGCAGGCGACTTATGAGCAGGCGCAGATGGCCGCGGCACTGCCGATGCAGCCCTACGGTCAAATATTCCCTTCTAGCATGCCGGGACGGCGCAATTACTGGAAGCGGTTACCTATCGGCACTGTCGGCGTAATTGCGCCTTGGAACTTTCCTATCTTATTAGCCATGCGTTCGGTCTTCCCGGCGCTGGGCATGGGTAACTGTGTCATTCTCAAGCCAGCCCCCGACAGCGCAGTCTGTGGAGGGGCATTGATGGCTGAAGTGCTTGAGGCCGCTGGCGTACCAGAAGGCGTCTTCCACGTCCTGCCCGGCGCGGCTGATGTGGGCGAGGCACTGGTGCAGCACCCCGATGTGGGCATGATTTCCTTTACGGGTTCCACCGCTGTAGGCGAGAAGATCGGCGAGACCTGTGGGCGCATGCTTAAGAAGTGCGCCTTAGAGCTTGGCGGCAACAATGCGCTGGTGGTTTTAGACGATGCCGATTTGGAGGCTGCCGCCTCTTCTGCAGCATGGGGGGCCTTCCTTCATCAGGGGCAAATTTGCATGCAGGCGGGACGGCACTTAGTGCACCGTTCAGTGGCGGACAAGTACATGAACAAACTCGCCGAGCGGGCCACACGCTTAGTCACGGGTGACCCTTGGAAACAGCAGGTACACCTCGGCCCGTTGATCAACGAGACCCAGGCGCGCCGCGTTGAAGAGATCGTGAACCGCTCTGTGGCCATGGGTGCTAACGTTGTCGCTGGCGGCAAGCGTGACGGCAATTTCTTCGATGCCACGGTGCTTAGCAACGTGACACCCGAGATGCCTGCTTTTGGCGAGGAAATTTTCGGTCCAGTGGCGCCGATAACACTCTTCGATAGTGACGAAGAAGCCATCGCCCTGGTCAATGCCTCGCCCTACGGACTCGCCGCTGCCATTCATTCTGCCTCCACGGAACGTGCCCAACGCTTCGCCGAGCGCATCCGCGTGGGGATGGTGCATATCAACGATCAGACTGTGAATAACGAATTCCAGGTACCCTTCGGCGGCATGGGTCGCTCGGGCTCTAGCGGGCGCTTCGGGGGCCCTGCCAACCTTGATGAGTTCACCACCACCCAGTGGGTCAGCGTTATGGAGCATGGCATCCAGTACCCCTTCTAGCACAATGCCAGAAGCCAACATATGCCGGAGGACTTTATCCTCTGGCTTTTTAATAACTACTATTCACAAAAAAGACCTGCACTACCAAAGCAGCCCAGGCCAAGGAGGATAATGTTTATCGAATTACAAATAGTGCGAAGGGTCAGCTGCCGCTGTTAGCAACTTCCCGGGTAAAAATAAAATCGAAATCTTTGGTTTCAAAGATTGCCGAGACAACAACACCCAGAACTAACGCCCAAAACGTAGCACCGATGCCGAGAATCTGAATACCGGATGCAGCAATCAGAAAAGCGAACAACGCGCCTATTTCATGTTTTTTGCCAGAAAAAGCGATAGCCATTGAAGAGGTGATCACACGCATAAGTGCCAGCCCGGCGATTATGGCAATAAAGTAGCGCGGCGTGGCCTCAAGCAGGCTGACTACGTAACCGTAGAAAGGCGCGGCGACTACGAAGATAGCCCCGGCAATCACCGCTGCTACCCAACGCTTGTTGTGACTTCCTGCCTCCGGCGAAGCACACACACCGGTCATCGGTGCCGCGATGCAAGTGCTATGTAGATTGAAGAATGACGACACCATGGTGCCTAAGCCGCCTACGGCGGTAATTGCATTTGCTGGTGCATCTTTATAGCCCATCCCTTTCACTAGACCAACGCCCGCCGGTGTTTCCATTCCGACTAGAATAATAGCGAGTGGCAGGCCGTAGGTCAGAAAAGCTCCAAGAGTAAACTCAGGCATGATGAACTCAGGGAAACGAACGGTTGCTTCTATACCGGACAGATCCACGCCAGTCGCTATCAGGTACAAAATGCCTGCCAGCATGGCAACAATCAGGGGCGGAATCTTACGGAAGATGCGTGCAGAGATAAAGAAAGCCAGGATCATGATAGAGGCTGGCACAAGAGCACTCTCCAACGGCTTCACCATATTGAGTCCAAAACTCAACAGCATACCGCCCACCATGCCCATCACAATAGGCATCGGTATTAAGCGCATTACTATACCCATCACCCCAGTCAAACCAGCGATCAACGTGATAGCTCCTGCAATCAAGCTAGCGCCTAATGCAGCTTCCAACCCCACCACTGGAATTACTGCTGCGAACATCAGTGCTCCGGGAATGGAGTTGGCCATCGGCAGCGGCAATCGGTAATAGGCTGGCATGAAAAGTCCAAACAGACCATTGATCATCAAGTAGCTGATGACCCAGATCATGATAAAGGAGGAGTCGAGGCCGGCAGAGGTGCCAGCGCTAATGTGGACTACTCCAACGCTGAGCCCTAAGATTCCCGCGACTAAACCTGTACTGGCGTTGTCGGCATTGAGGTCACGCAGGAAATCGCGGGGCGCATACCTTAGGCTGACGCCTTTCTCAATATGTTTCACGGTTTGCTCCAGGGGATTGCTGTACTTAGAGTTATCGTTACTACTTCTTTAGAACTACCTTACTTAACCTGCTAATAGCCCTGGTCGCCTCCGCCCACTGGCAGCACGCTGCCAGTAATGTAGCTAGCCTCGTCAGAGGCCAGGAACAGAATCGGCGCAGCCATCTCGTCGAGCGTGCCGTAGCGTTTCATCAGGCAGCTCTGCTTGGTCTGGTCGATGTGCGCCTGGAACCAAGCCCGCTCGGTGTCGTTGCGAGGCTCGGGCGTGCCGCGGGAGATCCGGCGCGGCGGTGCCTCGGTGCCACCGATACCGGCAGCCGCCACGCGGATGCCAGCATCAGCGTACTCGAAGGCCAGCGACTCGGTCAGCGCATTGACGCCTCCCTTGGCCGCCGAGTATGGGATCCGGTGGATGCCCCGGGTCGCCACTGAAGAGACATTGACGATCACGCCACTACCCTGCGCTACCATGGTCGGCAGTACCGCGCGGCAGCACCAAAGTGTGGGCATTAAAGAGCGGTTGATCTCTGCGGCAATTTGCGCTTCAGTAAACTCGGTAAACGGCTTGAAGTTAATCGCACCACCTACGTTGTTAATGAGAATATCGATACGTCCAAATTGTTTGAGCGTCGCCTCCGTTACTTGCTCAGCGCCCTCCCAATTTTCTAGGTCGGCTTGTACTGCAATCACTTCACAGCCCTGCTTACTTAGCCCAGCAACGACCTCATGGATATCATCAGCGCGATCTACCAATACCAAGCGCGCGCCTTCAGCGGCGGCGCGCTCAGCAACCCGCTGCCCAATTCCTTGAGCAGCACCAGTGATCACCATTACTCGATCTTGAAAACGTGGGCCGTCAAAACGTTGATTGCTCATGCGCTCTCTCCCACTTGATTAGGTGTGAACTTCTCATAGTGGAAGCTC
>TARA_R110002051_G_scaffold73135_6_pt1 | contig 20394 bp, 20 predicted proteins | sample TARA_R110002051 | Tara Oceans TARA_R110002051 (sample SAMEA4397023) | marine metagenome | biome: Polar Biome; feature: [MES] marine water layer (ENVO:01000295) within the mesopelagic zone...; material: water (ENVO:00002006), including particulate matter (ENVO:01000060) such as......
AACAACGGATTATGTTCGTGTTGGGGTGAAGAGCGGCGGATGTAGTGGCTTATCGTATGAGTTAAACTTTGATAATAAAAAGGATGATGCCGATAAAGTTTTCGAGGACAACAACGTGCGAATTATTGTAGACAAAAAGAGCTTTTTATATTTAGTAGGTACCGTTTTAGAATACTCTGGCGGACTTAACGGAAAGGGATTTGTTTTTAATAACCCTAACGCACAAAGAACGTGCGGTTGCGGCGAGAGTTTTTCATTATAAAAATTTAGCTAAACAATAAAAAGTAAATATGTAAAAGTTATTATGTATAGTTCTTTTGAAGATTTAGAAGTATACAAATTATCAATAACGTTTACAGGGAATATCTATAGATTGCTAAATAGGCAACCTTTAAAAAGTGATTTTGCAATGGTTGATTAATTAAAAAGGGCAACTATTTCAATTTCCAATAATATTTTTGAAGGTTTTGAGCGTGAAACTGAAAAAGAGCTGATTAGATTCTTTATTTTTCAAAAGGTTCTTCGTGAGAGGTTAGGAATCTTTTTAAAGTAATGGAAGAAATTGGATATTTTGATAAAAGGGAATTAATAGAATATAGAGCGCAAATTGTTGTAATTTCAAAACAGCTAGCAAACTATATTAAATATGTTAAGAAGAGATGTAGTTAGTTTTAACTCATTAACTTTTAACTTATTAACTATAAATATATGGCATATACAGAAGAAGAATTAAAGAAAGAACTGGAAACCAAGGAATATGAATATGGTTTCTATACAGATATAGAATCTGATACATTTCCTATTGGCTTAACTGAAGAAATTGTTATTGCTATTTCAAAGAAAAAAGAAGAACCAGAGTGGATGACACTTTGGCGTTTAGAAGCTTTTAAAATTTGGAAAAGTATGGAAGAGCCTTCATGGGCAAATGTGCATTATGAAAAACCCGATTTCCAGAAAATCAGTTATTATTCTGCTCCAAAATCTGCAGATCCTAATAAAACATTGGATGATGTAGACCCAGATTTGTTAGAAATGTATCGCAAACTTGGTATTTCAGTTGATGAGCAAAAGAAATTGCAAAACGTAGCTGTTGATATTGTTGTCGACTCTGTTTCTGTAGCAACTACTTTCAAAAAAACCTTAGCGGAAAAAGGAATTATTTTTATGTCTATTTCTGAGGCCATAAAAGAGCATCCGGAATTAGTGAAAAAATATATGGGTACGGTTGTGCCAAAGACCGATAATTTTTATGCCGCTTTAAATTCAGCTGTATTTACAGATGGGTCTTTTTGCTACATCCCAAAAGGGGTGCGTTGCCCAATGGAGCTATCTACCTACTTTAGAATTAATCAGGCTGGCACGGGTCAGTTTGAACGTACTTTGCTTATTGCAGATGAAGATAGTTATGTTAGTTATTTAGAAGGTTGTACTGCGCCTTCAAGAGATGAAAATCAATTGCATGCTGCTGTAGTAGAGCTTATTGCTTTAGATGGTGCCGAAATTAAATATTCTACCGTTCAAAACTGGTTTCCTGGTAATAAGGAAGGTAAAGGTGGTGTTTATAACTTCGTTACTAAAAGAGCCCTATGCGAAAAAAATGCTAAAGTATCATGGACGCAGGTTGAAACTGGTTCGGCAGTAACATGGAAATATCCTTCTTGTATTTTAAAAGGGGATAATTCTATAGGTGAATTTTATTCTATCGCTGTAACAAATAACTTTCAACAAGCAGATACAGGTACTAAAATGATACATCTTGGTAAAAACACTAAGAGTACCATTATATCTAAAGGTATATCTGCAGGTAAATCTCAAAATAGTTATCGTGGTTTAGTACAAATAAATAGTCGTGCGGATAATGCCCGTAACTTCTCTCAATGCGATTCGTTGTTAATGGGTAACGAATGTGGTGCACATACGTTTCCTTATATAGAAGCGAAGAATAAATCTGCAATGATAGAGCACGAGGCTACAACCAGTAAAATTGGGGAAGATCAAATATTCTATTGTAACCAAAGAGGTATACCAACAGAAAAAGCTATTGCTTTAATTGTAAATGGTTTTAGTAAAGAAGTACTAAATAAACTTCCAATGGAATTTGCTGTTGAAGCTCAGAAATTATTGGAAATAAGTTTAGAGGGTTCTGTAGGTTAAACAACTCATGAAAATGATGATAAAGAAAATAGTAATCATAACAGTTCTTTGTGCAGCATTTAGCTGTAAGGAAAATAAAAGTGAGTCTAAAGATACAGCCGCTACGGCAGAGGTGGTAAAGCCAGAAGTTAAATTGTATACATTTAACGGTGGTACAGTATTGGTTAATAATTTAGAATTGTTTTCTCAAGACACCACCTATCAAGGGCAAACAAAAGAATTTGCTGACCCATATTATGTTATTAGTCACCCAAAAGGAAATTTAATGTGGGATGCTGGTTTGCCAGAGGGTTTAATTGCAATGGAAGAACCTTTTACGGACCCTAGTGGTGCATTTACAGTTTCTAGAAAAGATTCTGTTGTAAATCAACTGAAGAGCATAGGAATGTCTCCATCTGATATAAAATATCTAGCCTTGTCTCATACGCATTTTGATCATAGTGGACATGCTAATGTTTTTAAAGAGGCAACATGGTTGGTTCAAAAAACAGAGTATGATTTTATAACAAGTGAAGACGCACAGAAAAACAATGCTGATAATTATAATGCGATTAAGGAATTGACAAATACTCAAAAACTTAATGGTGAGTTTGATGTTTTTGGAGATGGTACAGTAGTTATAAAATCTATGCCAGGACATACTCCAGGACACCAAGTATTGTTTTTAAATTTAGCTGAAACCGGATCTGTATTACTAACCGGGGATTTGTATCACTTATATGAAAATAGGGAAAACAGAGGTGTTCCAATTTTTAATTTTAATGTGGAACAAACATTAAATAGCATGACAGCGTTTGAAGCATTTGCTAACCAGAGCAATGCAAGGGTGATCATGCAACATTCAAAAGAAGATTTTAATAAAATGCCTAAGGCACCAGAATATTTAAAGTAACATATTATGTTGAAAATTAAAGATCTACATGCTAGCGTAGAGGATAAGGAAATATTAAGAGGAATTAACCTTGAAATAAAAGCGGGTGAAGTACACGCAATAATGGGCCCAAACGGTTCAGGTAAAAGTACATTAGCTTCTGTTATTGCTGGTAATGAAAATTTTGAGGTTACAAAAGGCTCTATAGAGTTAAGTGGTGAAAACTTAGAAGATGTTTCTCCCGAAGAAAGAGCGCATAAAGGCGTTTTTCTATCTTTTCAATACCCTGTTGAAATACCAGGTGTTTCTGTAACCAACTTTATGAAAACAGCAATTAACGAATCGCGTAAGGCTAAAGGCTTGGAAGATATGCCTGCAAAGGATATGTTGAAATTAATTCGTGAAAAATCTGAATTATTGGAGATAGACCGTAAATTCTTATCTAGATCATTGAACGAAGGTTTTTCTGGTGGTGAAAAGAAACGTAACGAGATTTTTCAAATGGCAATGTTAGAACCTAAAGTTGCTATTTTAGATGAAACCGATTCTGGTTTAGATATTGACGCTTTACGTATTGTTGCGGGTGGCGTAAATAAATTAAAAAGCAAAGACAACGCAGTTATCTTAATTACGCACTACCAGCGTTTATTAGAGTATATAGTTCCTGATTTTGTTCACGTTTTACATAACGGTAAAATTGTAAAATCTGGCGGTAAAGAACTTGCACTAGAGTTAGAAGAAAAAGGGTACGACTGGTTAAAGCAAGAAACAGCGGTGTAATTAAGTATACAGTATTTAGTGGCGGTAATCAGAGATTAAAACTGCCAACTGCTACTGCAAACTGGCAACTGAAAAAATATGGATTTAAAAGATAAATTGATTTCCTCTTTTATGGCGTTTGAGAACAACGTGGATGTTGAGCATCCGGTGCACGATGTTCGTATGGCGGCCATAAAAAACTTTGAGGAAAAAGGATTTCCTTCTAAGAAGGAAGAAGCTTGGAAATATACATCATTAAATAGCTTACAGAAAATAGATTTTAGCATCTTTCCAAAACAGGAAAATGCGCCGGAATATAAAGATGTAAAACGCTATTTTCTTCACGAAATTGATTCGTATAAAATTGTTTTCGTTGATGGTATTTATAGTTCTTACTTATCCGAAACCACACACGATGGGGTTGACATTTGCTTAATGAGCTCGGCATTAACAAAGCCTATGTATAAGCAAGTTATAGATGTATATTTTAATAAAATAGCATCTAAAGATGAGTCGTTAACTACATTGAATACAGCATTTAGTAGAGAAGGCGCTTATATCTACATTCCAAAGAATAAAATGCCTAAAAAACCAATTGAAATTTTACATTTCTCAACCGGTAATGAGGCATCACTTTTATTGCAACCTAGAAATTTAATTGTTGTTGAAGAAAATGCTGAGGTTCAAATTATTGAACGCCACCAGAGTTTAACATCTAATGAAGTTCTTACTAATGCGGTTACGGAAATATTCGCGGCTAAAAGTGCTATTGTTGATTTCTATAAAATTCAGAATGATGCTCCTACAGCATCTTTAATTGATAATACATATATAGACCAGAAAGATAAAAGTCTTGTAAAGGTACATACCTTTTCTTTTGGGGGTAAATTAACGCGTAATAACCTTAACTTTTATCAGAATGGTGAGTATATAGACTCTACCATGAAAGGGGTTACTATTTTAGGTGAAAAGCAGCATGTGGATCATCACACCTTAGTGCATCATATTGAGCCAAATTGTGAAAGTCATCAAGATTATAAAGGAATCTATGGCGATGCTTCTACTGGTGTTTTTAATGGTAAGATTATCGTAGATAAAATAGCTCAGAAAACAAACGCTTTTCAGCAGAACAATAATATCTTGATCAGTGACAAGGCCAGCATCAATACAAAACCTCAATTAGAGATTTTTGCCGATGATGTAAAATGTTCTCATGGTTGTACTATTGGTCAACTTGATGAAGATGCTTTGTTTTATCTACAATCTAGAGGAATTCCTCAGAAAGAAGCAAGAGCTTTATTAATGTATGCCTTTGCAAATAATGTATTGTCATCTGTTCGTATTCCAGAACTAAAGACTAGAATAAATAAATTGATCGCTAAGAAGCTAGGGGTAAACCTTGGGTTTGATTTGTAAGCTATTTAATTAGGAAATTTAAAAAGGGTAGTTATTTAGTTAGCTATCCTTTTTTATTTTAATCTGATGTTGAACATAATTATATTTCAATACTATTTGTTTTCATTATCGGGTATCTTTGTATATAAGAAGATTGAGTATGTTAGATATTAAAAAAATAAGGGAAGATTTTCCAATTCTTAAGCGCCAGGTAAATGGTAAACCCTTGGTCTATTTAGACAATGCCGCCACATCACAAACTCCGCAGCAGGTCATAAATGCCATTGTAGATTATTACCAAAACTATAATGCTAATATTCACCGTGGGGTGCATACGCTTTCACAAGAAGCGACCGATAAATATGAGCAATCAAGATTAAAGATTCAAAAACATTTTAATGCCGCTAAATCTTACGAGATTATTTTCACATCGGGTACTACCCATAGTATCAACCTTGTTGCCAACGGATTCTCTGCTTTGATAAAAAAAGGAGATGAGGTTTTGGTTTCTGCAATGGAGCATCATTCTAATATTGTCCCTTGGCAAATGCTTTGTGAAAGAACCGGTGCGGTTTTAAAAGTAATCCCCATGAACCAAGATGGTGAATTACGTATGGATGCTTATGATGAATTACTTTCAGATAAAACAAAACTGGTTTTCTGTAATCATATCTCTAATGCTTTAGGAACCATTAATCCTATTGAGGAAATAATAGAAAAGGCTCATATAGTAGGTGCAGCGGTATTAATTGATGGCGCTCAGGCAGCACCACATTTGGTAGCAGATGTACAGGCATTAGATGTTGATTTTTATACCTGTTCCGCTCACAAAATATGCGGACCAACAGGAGTAGGTATGTTATATGGTAAAGAAGATTGGCTAAATAAATTGCCACCGTACCAGGGTGGTGGTGAAATGATTGCCGAAGTTACTTTTGAGAAAACTACCTATGCCGATTTACCGCATAAATTTGAAGCAGGTACGCCAAATATATGCGGTGGTATCGCTTTCGGTGCTGCATTAGATTACATGAATGGTATTGGCTTTGATGAAATTGCTAAATATGAGCATGAACTATTAGAATATGCTACGCAAGAGTTATTAAAGATAGACGGATTAAAAATTTACGGAACGGCAAAAAACAAGACTTCTGTTATTTCATTTAATATAGAAGGTATTCACCCATATGATATGGGCAGTATATTAGATAAATTGGGTATTGCGGTGCGTACAGGGCACCATTGTGCCCAACCTATTATGGACTTCTTTAAAATACCGGGTACCGTTCGTGCTAGTTTCGCTTTTTATAACACAAAAGAAGAAGTAGATATTTTAATAGCTGGTGTTTTGAAAGCTAAAAGCATGTTGTTGTAGAACGAAGTAGTATCGATACTGTTAAGGTTTGAAATCCTTCAATTGTTATCGTATTTTTGCATAAAATAAAGCAATGGAAATTAAAGAGATACAAGAAGAGATTATAGACGAATTTTCCATGTTCGATGATTGGATGCAACGCTATGAGTATATGATAGAGTTAGGGAAGTCGCTTCCATTGATCAAAGAAGAATTTAAGACCGACGATAATATTATTAAGGGTTGTCAAAGTAAAGTTTGGGTGCATGCAGAATTAGAAGATAATAAACTGGTTTTTACAGCAGATAGCGATGCTATTATTACAAAAGGTATTATTGCCATTTTAATTAGGGCATTCAGTAATCAAAAACCACAAGATATTTTAGATGCGGATACGCAGTTTATTGATGAAATTGGCTTAAAAGAGCATTTATCGCCTACACGCGCAAATGGTTTGGTAAGTATGATTAAACAATTAAAGTTATACGCAGTGGCGTATCAAACACAAATTGAAGAATAGAAGATTATGAGTAATGAAAATATAGCTGAAGACAGCGCAGAATTAGGAGAGAAAATCGTTAAGATTTTAAAAACTATATATGACCCAGAGATACCTGTAGATATCTATGAATTAGGGTTGATCTATGATGTTTTGGTGAATGAAGATAACGAAGTAAAAATCTTAATGACGCTAACCTCACCCAACTGTCCAGTAGCTGAAAGTTTACCTGCAGAAGTAGAAGAGAAAGTGAAGTCGCTTGATGCTATTAAAGACGCTGAGGTAGAAATTACGTTTGATCCACCTTGGACACAAGATTTAATGAGCGAAGAAGCTAAATTAGAGTTAGGACTTCTTTAAAAAAAAAGTTATAGTCCTGTTCAAAAGATGCTAGTATGCAAGATGAAATAGTAAATAAAGTTGCCCAGAGCAAACTGATTACTTTTAACCTAGAGGATTACTATCCTAAGGGGAACAGAATGGTTTTGGATATTAAAGATTGGCTGTTTGAAGGTTTTATCTTAAGGGAAAAGGAATTCAGGGCTTCTGTAGACGCACATGAATGGTCTCAATATGAGGGAGCTTATGTAGCCATGTATTGTACGACCGATGCCATAGTACCAGGTTGGGCGTATTTATTGTTAAGTGTAAAGCTTAGCGGTATTGCTAAAAAGGCTATTCAAGGAAGTTTAGTAGATCTAGAAACAAGTATTTATCAATCTATAATTGAAAATATTGACGTTTCTGAATTTCAAGATAAGATGATTATTATCAAAGGATGCAGTAAAAAACCTGTTCCATCTAACGCCTATCTGTTTCTTGCAGAGCGTTTAAAACCCGTTGCAAAATCCATTATGTATGGTGAGGCATGTTCTTCTGTGCCGTTATACAAAAGAAAATAACAAATTCCTATTTATAGAATTTGTCAAGTATCCTTACCTTTGCGCCGCTATAAACTATAAACATTAAAAATTATGAAAAAAATTGTTTTAACACTTGCCGTTGCATTTATTGCAACTATGGGCTATTCTCAAACGGAAGAGGAACTTAGGGCTCAAATAGGACCGAAGAAGGATTCTATTGCCGCAATACAAGGTAGAGTTGATGCCTTACAAGGCCAAATTGCAAAATTACCAGGTTGGAAAAAAGGTGCTTTTGGTACTATAGGTGCTAACCTTAGCAGCTTCAATAATTGGTACGGGCAAGGTACACCAGATGTATCTTCGGGTAACATTGGTGTAACAGTAAATGCATTTGCTAATTTAACAGAAGAGAAATTCTTTTGGAGAAACTCGGGTAATATTAACTTAGGATGGGTGAAATTCGATGATAAGAATGATGCCACCGACGATGATAGCTTTAGACAAGGAACGGATGTTTTCAATATAACTTCACTTTACGGAAGAAAGTTAAATGAAAAATTCGCAATTTCTGGTTTAGGGGAATACCGTACTACGATTTTAAACAACTTTAATGATCCTGGATATTTAGATTTAGGGGTTGGTGCTACGTGGACACCTATTGCAGATTTAGTAGTCGTTATACATCCTTTGAACTACAACTTTGTATTTAGTAATAACGATGCTGTATTCGAATCTTCTTTGGGAGCTAAAATTGTTGCCGATTATACTAAGAAAATTGGTGCTGTAAACTTTAAATCTAACCTTTCAATGTTTCAAAGTTATAAGAGCGGTGACCTTTCTAGCCTCACTTGGATCAACTCTTTTGGTTATACCTTATGGAACGGTATTGGTTTAGGGTTTGAATTTGGCTTACGTGATAACAAGCAAGAAGCTTTAAATTATGCTTTAACTGGGCCGACCCCAACGCCAACAGCTACTTTTGATAATATAGATAACAAATTGCAGACATACTTTTTAGTAGGTCTTAATTATGCATTTTAATTTATAAGGATTGAAATAAATAAAAATTTTTATAAAAAAAGAGCCCTCTATTTAGAGGGCTCTTTTCGGTTAAGTAGTATCGTAAAATTTGGGGTTTTACTTTTAATTTATAAAAGAAAAATATTGATTTGGGGTCAATATTTTTACTTGAACACATTGTAAAATTAGAGCAATACATTTGTTGATGATAATTTATGTTGTGAACCCAACTTAATTTGTGGTGAGATTTATTAATGGTTCAATTTCATCGATGAACTACACAATTTGCATTATAATTGGGAATTAATACTCGTCTAAATGCTCTGGATATAGAAAATTATTATAAGGAAAACGAGTAATATGAATATCTCTTACCTCGTCATAAACACGTTTTCTGAATTCATCTAAATTTTCTTTATTTAAAGCTGATATAAAAATGGCTCTATCGCCAACTTTTTCCATCCAGGTTTTTTTCCAATCACTTATGGTAAAATGCCTTCCCGTACGTTCTGTAGTTAAATCATCTTCGTCAATAGTTTCATGTTCATATTGGTCAATCTTATTAAAGACCATAATGGTTTTCTTATCTGAACTTTTAATTTCAGATAAAATCTTGTTGACCGATTCTATATGTTCTTCAAACTGAGGATGCGAGATATCTACAATATGAAGTAATAAATCTGCTTCACGTACCTCATCCAATGTACTTTTAAAGCTTTCTACTAGCTGAGTAGGCAGTTTTCTAATAAATCCTACTGTATCACTTAAAAGAAATGGAAGGTTGCCTATTACTACTTTTCTAACCGTTGTGTCTAATGTAGCAAAGAGTTTATTCTCCGCAAAAACATCGCTCTTACTTATAACGTTCATTAAAGTGGATTTACCAACATTGGTATACCCAACCAAAGCAACTCTTACCAACGCACCGCGGTTACCTCTTTGGGTTTCCATTTGGCGATCAATCTTAGTAAGCTTCTTTTTAAGTAATGTAATACGGTCACGAACAATACGTCTATCTGTTTCAATTTCTGTTTCTCCAGGTCCACGCATACCAATACCCCCTTTTTGGCGCTCTAAGTGCGTCCAAAGTCCTGTTAGTCTTGGTAATAAATATTCGTATTGCGCAAGTTCTACTTGCGTACGCGCGTAGCTCGTTTGCGCTCTTTGAGCGAAAATGTCTAAAATTAAACTAGTGCGATCTATTATTTTGCAACGTAATTGTTTTTCAATATTGCGTTGTTGACCAGGGGAAAGTTCATCATCGAATATTACGGAACCAATTTCATGTTCTTCAACATATTTTTCTATTTCCTCCATTTTTCCTGTTCCTATTAAGGTTTTAGGGTTGGGGATATCCATACGTTGTGTAAACCGCTTTATTACTTCTCCACCAGCTGTGTAGGTAAGGAACTCTAGTTCATCTAGATATTCCGAAACCTTTTCTTCATTTTGTTCTTTATTGATTACACCAACAAGAACTGCTTTTTCATAATCTATACTTTTCTTTTCTATCATAAATACTGTAAAGTGCAAAATTAAGCAATTACCGATAAGCTATTTCGTATTTTTATTGACCCATTTAAAATGTTACATGCGAATACCATTCTTCAAAAAAAAGTCAAAAAAACAGCGTTATACAGTTGCATTCTACAATTTAGAAAATCTATTTGATCCTGAGCGGAATTCAAAAATCCTTGATAAAGATTATACTCCTAATGGAGTAAAAAAATGGACGGTAGAAAGATACCGTCGCAAACTGTCTAAATTGGCTAAAACAATTTTTAATATTAGTGATGAGGACCAAGACTATCCTCCTGTCTTAATTGGGGTTGCCGAGGCAGAAAACAACAGTGTTCTTAAAGCTTTATTACATACAGATCCTTTAGAAGATATAGACTATGGCTTTATTCATTTCGATTCACCCGATGAAAGGGGAATTGACACAGGACTTATTTATCGTAAACGTTTTTTCAATGTATTACACGCTGAACCTCTAGCGTTAATGGTAAATAATCATGAAGGAATTAGAGATACGACCAGAGATATTTTATATGTAAAAGGGGAACTCAATAAAGAATTGGTTCATGTTTTTGTAAATCATTGGCCATCTAGAAGAGATGGAGATATTGAAACCGAATACAAAAGGGTGATTGCTGCAAAAGAAATTATTTTAAAAATAGATAGTATTAAGTTAGAGGAACTTGACCCTAACATTATTATTATGGGAGATTTTAACGATGACCCAAGTTCAAAGAGTATACAAACATTAAAAGAAAGGGCAAATTTGTTTAACCCTATGGAGACTTTACATATCCCTGAAAGTAAAGGAACTTCTATTTATGCCGGAAAATGGAATATGTTTGATCAAATATTAATATCTAATTCATTTTTTAACTACCAAAAAAACACCCATAGTTTCGACCATGCCGCTATTTATGATCATAAATCCTTAAAAGAAAAGAAAGGGAAATATAAAGGCAAGCCGTACAGAACTTTTGTAGTAGATAGATACATGGGCGGGTACAGCGACCATTTTCCTGTGTATGCTATGTTTACTTTTAATTCTTGAACCACATTAAAAAGAAAGAAAATACTTACACATCGTAATTTGATGTTTTCACAACAGATTTACCGAAATGACTAGGTAATTCATCGAATAAAAGTGTTCCTTGAAGGAACATAGCATTTGGTTTTTATATTTGTAGTCCAAATCTTACAGTATTAAAACCTACATATGAATACCAAAAACTCTACCTATAGCGCAAGTAGTATTCTATTATTACTTTTTTTAGTATTCTTAGCAGTTGCTAACCTTAACGGGCAAACTACCCAGCAGCGATTAAAAATAGCATCAAACAACAAGAGTGTGGAGTTGGCTAATTTTAAATCGAATTTAATTTCTGACTATGCTCTTGAAAGAACGCAACTACATACAGTAGCTAAATTGAATAATTGGAAAATTAAAGAAACACTAGCTAATGGTAAAAAAATTGAGCTACAGGCCATTGGTGCAGATGGTAGCCCTCTTTATTATGTGACTTATGCTGATGAAGCCGGGTTAGTTTCTAGAGCAAGTATGTTAAATACCAATGGCAAAATGGGTTTAGAATTAGATGGTAATGGTATGAAGGTTGGTGTTTGGGATGCAGGTATAGCTTTACAGAGCCATGTGGAATACACTTCTAGAATAACCATAGGTGATGAAAACTCGGAAGTTGATACCCATGCTACACATGTAACCGGTAGTATTATATCAACAGGACTTAAAAAAGATGCTAGAGGCGTAGCCAATATGGCCAATGTTATTTCTCATGATTGGACAAGGGATAAAATAGAGGTTGCCGAAGCTGCTGCTGACGGTCTTTTGCTTTCTAACCACTCTTATGGAATTGTGGCTGATCGTGTTCCAGATTGGTATTTTGGCGCTTATACCAAAGTAGCTCAAGATTGGGACAAGATCATGTATAATGCTCCTTATTATTTAATGGTTACCGCTGCAGGTAATGCTCAAAAAAGTAACGATAACGATTCGCCAACCTATGGTAAAGCCACTGATGGTTTTGACGTGCTTTTAGGTTTCACCATTTCTAAAAATAATATTACGGTTGCTGGTGCCAATTCTAAAATAGATAACAACGGAAACCTAAAGAGTGCCGAAGTTTCTGCCTATAGTAGCTTTGGTCCTGTTGATGATGGTAGAATTAAACCAGATATTGCGGGCAATGGTGGTACCGTATTATCTACCGATGCGGCTAGCAATACTAGTTACAACACTTCTTCAGGCACCTCTATGGCGACACCAGGGGTAACAGGGTCATTATTGTTGCTACAACAGTATCATGAAGAGCTTTATGGCGAGTACATGAAAGCTGCCACCTTAAAAGGGTTGGCTTTGCACACTGCCGATGACATTGCTGCAGAAGGTCCCGATTATAAAATGGGGTGGGGAATTATGAATTCTAAAACTGCAGCGGAAGTATTGTATAATAAAGATTTTACAAGTCACGTATCAGAAGAATCACTAGAAAATGGAGCGTCTTTTTCATTTGACGTTACTGCCGAAGGCAATAAAACATTAATAGCATCCATTTCTTGGACCGATTTAGAATCTACCTTTATCAATAGAGGAGAATTAAATAACACTACTGCCGCACTTGTTAATGATCTTGATATTAGAATTCTACAGAATGGTAAAACTTTTTTACCCTGGAAATTAAATCCCGCCCAAGCTAATAGTGCTGCAACTAAAGGTGATAATAAAGTGGATCCTTTCGAAAGAATAGAAATTCCTAATGCTAACGGTACTTACACTATTGTGGTTTCACATAAAGGAGAGCTTGTAAACAATGTTCAAGATTTTTCAATAATTCTTTCGGGAGTGCGTATGACTACATGCTCATTAAATGCTCCTGATAAAATCAATTTAGAAGAAACCCAAGCATCAAACGTTACGGTAAGTTGGAATGCCTCTGAAGACGCTCTTTACGAAGTACAGTACAAAGAAGTGCATGAACAAGACTGGAAAACAGAATATATTTCAGTAAATAGTTTTAAATGGAATGGTTTAATTCTTGACAATACCTACTCCTTTAGACTTAGAACCTTTTGTTCTCAAAATGTTGCTTCGGAATACAGCGACCCAATTACCTTTACATTTATTGGTGCCGAAACGGTTGTGGAAACGTTACAGACACTAAGTGCCGATTCTGAAATTCCGTTTAGTGTATATCCTAATCCTGCTGTTGATGAGATACAATTAAATGTTTCAACAACTGAAAATACCGTATATAGAATAATGAGCACTAGTGGTGTAGAACTGAAAATGGATTTAGCCACAAATGCAATAATCAACGTCTCAGATTTACCAACAGGTTTATATGTATTGCAAATTCAAGATTTCGACGTCAATAAATCGACCAAATTCTATAAATACTAGAATAGCTATTTTATTCTTCTAGAAAGAGTAGTAAAAGAAAGTCCTTGTTGGCCCACTGTTGAGTTCATAACACCTTCAAACAAAGGTTCAGGACAATCCTTAGGTATTTTCCATTCAAATATAAAATTAGACCCCGTACCCCCAGATATATCCATTTCATCAATAATAATTTCTGCGGTTTCTAACGGCGCTAAATAAATTGGGTGGTTAAAGTAGTTTCTTAACGAAACACCATGGGTATCATAGTACTCAGCTTTTAAAAGATATATAGTATCAACATCACTGGTATTACGCAAACTAACCATAGCGGTTAGGTTGTGTGTTTTATGTTCTGAACTACTATAAATTTGAGAATAGATGGATAAATAGGACTTACCATATTCTAAAGAATCCTTTACATTTAAAGTGATTTTCCTTTTAGACCAATTCTCAGGATTTATAGAACTAATCTCCTTTTCTTCCATACAACCAATAACTAATGCTGCTACAGATAATAGTAGAATAAATTTTTTCATAGGTAAGGTTTAAACAAATGTTGTTACTTTCAAATTTACATCATTCGTACTGTTTTTAGTAAAGAATTATGTAGCTTTTAACTCATATTCTTAATTGGTTACCTTCTTTACTTCGTCATTTTCTAATAATAGGTCATTTTGTAACCTTAAATATACCTGAGCTGTGGTAAGGACATCTAACTCGCAATATTTTATAATTCTATTTAAGTCATTTTCTTCATAATAAACGGCTCTTACCATACTGCCATCAATATCTTCTTTTGGGGAAGGTATTCCTAGAACATGTGCCATTAGTTTAAGGGAAGTATAGTGCTTGTAATCGCCAAATTTCCACAGCTCCATAGTGTCTAAATGAGGAACTTCCCACGGTTTTTTGCCAAATAAATCTAGTTTATTTGGTAATGCTATGCCATGGATAATCATTCTACGAGCTATGTACGGAAAATCGAATTCCTTACCATTATGCGCACAGAGCACATGCTTAACATGGTTAAAATGCTCATCCAATAAATCTTTAAAATCTTGTAGCAATTTAATTTCGTCGCCGTAAAAGGTGGTGATTCTAAAACTGCGTTCATCTTTTTGAAACGTAAAGTACCCTACTGAAATACATATGATTTTACCGAACTCCGCCCAAATACCGGCACGCTCATAGAATTCCGCTGCCGTGACATCCTCTTTACGTTGGTACTGAGATTTATGCGCCCATAATTCTTTGGTGGTGTCATCTAACTGGTCAAATGAGCTCTTTTCTGGTACGGTCTCAATATCTAAAAACAAGATATGTTCAAGATGTGTTTTGTTTGGCATAGATGCTTAAGATACTAATAAGTAGGAAATTATGGCAATTTTGGTATTTTTAACCTTAAAAGAATTGAAATTTTGAACTTCTTTGTATATGGTTTGTAGTGTTGTTTAAAGTTTTTACAAATGGCTACTTTGGTACTACTGGTCTCGGCTTTAATTTCGTTGTGGACATTTCCGGTAGGAAACTGTCCGCCCGAAATCAAACCTTGGCTTGAAGTTAAAGATTTCCGTTCAGGAAATCCTGCCACAATGAATTATAGCTCGTGTTGCCAGTAGTTTTTTATTCCTCCAGGCTATTTTTCAAGTCCATTCTTTCATGTAGGATTCTTGTGATTTCTATTAAATCTTTTTACTAGGCCCTAAAGAAAATTATGTGCTTGTTTTCTTTGAATCCGAAAAGGGTAGGGGTGATTCCTTCGTAGTTTTTCGCGAGTGTTGGGTTGTCCGCAATCCATTTACAGGATTCCATAAGTTCCCGATAATATTTGTCTGCTTGTTTTTCAGACCACTTAGCTGAGGTATATTCCCAAATTCCATTTAAATTGGCAACTGCTTGGTTGGTCAACTTGAATTTAGCCATTGGCTTTTCTATTAGCTTTCAATTCTTTCAGATTTTTTTCCCAATCAAAGTCGTGTGCAAGTCCACTATCGATTCCCTGTTGAATCGCTTTCCGTAGGGCAATCACCTTACTTTCCTCATTTTCAAGTAACCTAAGTCCCGCACGAATTACCTCGCTGACATTTTTATAGCGTCCTTCAGAAATTTGTTCGTGAACAAATTGGTCAAAGTAATTACCTAAATGATATAGATGTGTTTTTACTCATTTCACCTAGATTTTAAATAAATATACCAAAAATTGGTAATATTTTAAAATTACTGGCAACGGGAAGATATATCGATTACCTTGTTTAAGGTTTGCCATAAAATCATCAGTATTGCTTTCCCACAAACGATGAAATCTTTTATTATTCTCACACTATTTTTACTGTTTCAAATTTTACTTTCGTACCAATTAATGAGTGTACAAACCTTGATTTGGGCTAAAAGCCATGAATTTACTGTTCTTTTACTTAGGTTATAAATACTTAATTAGCAGTAATTTGTAGTACACTATTTTAGTTGATTACCGCATTAATTTTATCCCAAAGCTCATTGTCAAAACCAGATACTGCAAAATTTGGATTTGCTGGGTCCGAGGCATCTCCCATTCTAATCACAACCATATTTTTACTTGGAATTATATAAATTCTTTGGTCTTTTGCTCCCATTGCCGAGTACATCTCAGTAGGTGCATTTGGTATTAAATAACCTTGATAAACCGTTTGCCCACCAGGAACCATAAAACTGGTTTTTCCATTTAACCACCACAAGTAGCCATAAGAAGGATTTATGTTTTGTGACGTATTTACACTTTCATTAAAAAAGGTCTCATTTATTAGTTGTTCGTTATTCCATTTTCCTTTATTTAATGCCAAAAGACCAAATCTTGCCATGCTTCTAGTTGTACTGTAATAAATGGTATAAATTGCTCCAAAATTCCAATACCCATCCATTCCAATTTTACTTTTTAATTTTTCATTGAAATAGCTTTCAAATTCATTGTTACTTGCATTGGACACTACATCTATTAGTTTTTGAAAAATATTGCTATAGGCCCATCTTGTACCTGCATCGGCAACATATGTTAAATTGGGTTTTATAACATATTGCTTTGTATCATCATTGCCAGCTGTCATGGATAGTAAATGTCGTACAGAGATTAAATCTTCTTTAGGCAAGGACATACTAGTCCATTCAGTTCCTAAATAATCAGATGCTTTATGGTCAATATTTAGTAGCCCTTCTTGCTGCGCAATTCCTGTGGTTGTGGCTACTAAGGTTTTGCCAGCACTATTCCATTCCCAAGAAGTGCCAGCCGTATGGTCATTAAAATATTCTTCCATTACAATTCTTCCATTTACAAGTATCATAAAAGATTTTGTATTTTTCTGGATAAGGAAATCTTTCAATGGGTTAACTGCATTTTCATTCCAACCCAAACTCGAAAGCGATGTGGTTTCCCATGTAGAAGTTGTGTTAGAAGGGAAATACATAGATTCAGATGGTGTAGGGAGTACTTCATCATCATTTTTACTACAACTTGAAATTGATAGTACAAGCAACAAAAAAATGGCAATAGACTTCATAATTGCTGTAATTTAAGTTTTGCAGATCCTTTTGCTGTTTTAGTAACCATAAGGCTACTATTTTTTAATTCTTATAGAACTATTCAGCAATGACTGATAACGTTGTTTTGTGTCATTTTGTTGCGTGTTAAAGTACCTAATTTGGCAAATCTCTAGTGCTGGAATATGGCTGCGGGTTACTAATTGAAATAAGCAGTTTTTAAATAAGTCATATTTGGTACATGTTTAATTTCCATTGGGTAGGTCAACATTAACAAAAAAAGAATTCATTTTCCTTTTTATGATTTTACCAAGGAGTATTTTCACCGTTAAACTTGGCGATTTTAATATATTGATTAGGTACTTCTCCGATAATTTTTGGTGAAAATAATTTTTAACTGTAATTAATACGTCTTTTAAAATAATGGTTTAAACTTTTTCCTTTTAATGATTTTTCCTTCGTTATAAGAACGATAATATAAAAACACACCTATTGAAAACAGAATAAAAACAGTTATAATGGAATCTTCAATGCCAATTCCTCCGCCTGTAAACAAAACCGGACCTTCAAATTTAGAATGTATAATTTTGCCCATATCATCTAATCCGGTAAGGTTTGAACCATAAAAAGGTTGTGCAAAATTCCAACCTATATGAAAGAAAAAAGGCAGCCAAATTCTTTTCGTATATACAAAAAGCATTGACATTGTAAATCCCCAACACAACGATACAAAAAAGCTAAAGATAGTGGTGTTCGGATTAAAAATATGGTAAGTCTCAATTAGCATTATTATTAGAATAGCCATGTTTGTTCCTAACCAGTTTTCTAATTCACGTAGTACCAAACCTCTAGTAAAAAGGTCTTCAATTAGCGCCGCAACAACAAGCGTCATAAAAAGTTTAAGGGAGTAATCGTCAGTAAGTATGCTAATAATTTGATAATATCCCAATAGGTATAATATAAAAATGGAGACTGAAATGGCAGAAAAACCTATGGCAAATCCAACAAACATTTCTTTAGATACGTATTTTATGGAAAGTTCTTTAATTTCTCGTTGATCATACCAGCGAAATAAAAAATAGTAACTTGAAAGTAACACCACAATAGAAACCAGATGGATGAATGGATCGGCAATGTTTTTGTCGTCGATGATACTATAAAACAGGGGTTTCGATACAAAATTTTGTATACCTACAAAAAGGGAAAAGCAAACCGTTATTCCCAAAATTATTTTTGTAATGGGAAAATCCAAGATTTTTTTGATTGATTGATTCATAATGTTGATTGATTGATGATTGATGATTGACTGATATGTCGAATATATCAGGAAAATGTTACGAGAATGATTTTCCTACTTTTTGAGCTGACCGCTACTTTGTGTATATGGGTTGTGGTGTTAATTTCCGCATCATTTACATAAGTATTGCCACTATTAATAAGATGTAAAGATGTTTTTACAAGACTATGATAGGAAAGAGCGAAATGTAAGGGATTATATCCTTTATCGTTTTTATAATTTACATTCGCATTATTTGCGAGTAGTTAGCTTATTACAGCTAACTGTTCTTTTAAGTCTTGAAATTCAGCCGAACAGTTTACCGCATTAATTAGAATTGAAATTATCTAAATATCTATTAAGGTCAGTCTCACCTTTTGTAATTAGCTCAACAACTTTTGCTTGGTATATACTATGCTCTAAAAAGTTCAATTCCAAACTCTTTTTCGGACGTATTTGAAGATAACAGTCCTATGAATAAGCGTAAAGTTTAATGATTGGCTTAATTTAGTGTAACGGTCGAGTATAAGAAAAGTAGCGGATTTAAGTTCACTTACTTTTTGGAGAGTAAATACTTAAATAAAGGCAAAAACGGTTCGAGTTTTACCCAAACCGCTAATGCTTTTATACTACTTAAACAGTCCTTTGCTATTGCAAAATCTGGCAGACCCTATAATGAAACTTACGTTTCTGTATTTCCTAGATAAATAGAAGATAAATCCAATAAAAAAAGCTCAAAGAATCTGTTTTTTGAATCTATGGGCCTAGAATAATTATGTCTCAAATTAAGGAAGAATTTACTTGTTTTTTACCTCAGTTCTTTGTTGTGCATAGTGCTTTTCACGTTCTGCTTGGTTTTCCGAAGTTTCAAAGTTTGTTCGGATTGAGCGTTGGCAAGACATACTCTTTTGCAATTTTGGGCGTAGCGTTGGCTGTAGTGAATTGCAAATGTGTATGGCTTTGAGCTTTGGCATTAAACAGAAAAATCTAAATGATAAACTCCTTCCTCAATAATCGATACAGAGATAGAGTCTCTCCCATACTTTACTAAATCCTCACGTAATACTCTTTGTCCTAAAGGAATATTTAATCTTTCACGAATGTAAATTCCTAATTCATCTTTATGAGGAAATGAAGCTATTTGTTTTGGTAATTTTATATCGCTATTTGGTAATGGCTGTGAGCCTTCCAATCTACCCTGCATAATTACCCCATCATCCCAAACAAATTCAATTACTTCTTTAAGTGTTCCTTTTCTACTTTCAGGGTCTGGTTGAAGTGCAGGAAATAACTTTGGATATTTTCTTATATGTTCCATTCTAATTGGAATGCAAGCATCATTTGGTCGAACATTAGCGTTTGCAAATCCCCAATTCAATCCGTGTCCATTATGAGTTTGACCAGTTTTTGGGTCATAAAGAATCATTTCGCAAACTGCTTTGTCATAAGTTTCATCAACTTTTTCAGATTCTTTTACTTCTACAGTATTACATTCTCGTGCTGAATTTAATATTATCTCCATATAACCTTTCATTACGTAAAGTTGATTTTCATCAACCTCTAGTAAGGTTTCTCGATAGTCGTTAAATAAGCCATTTGATGAAAAATTTGCCGAACCAATTAACCCTTTGATTGGTGAATTACCATTAAGCCACAAATAGCATTTTGAGTGACAAGCAATATCTGGATAGAAAATTTTTCTGTTTTCATTATGAAGTCCAACAAGTTGTTGGTGTAATAGAAATTTTTGATTTTCTTTTTGAAGACCGTAAATTATT
>TARA_R110002051_G_scaffold78776_1_pt1 | contig 20374 bp, 19 predicted proteins | sample TARA_R110002051 | Tara Oceans TARA_R110002051 (sample SAMEA4397023) | marine metagenome | biome: Polar Biome; feature: [MES] marine water layer (ENVO:01000295) within the mesopelagic zone...; material: water (ENVO:00002006), including particulate matter (ENVO:01000060) such as......
CGAGGATCGCCGCCCCAACTCCCAGGGCTGCCCCTACCAGATCGCGTCCGTCGTCCTGAAGACGATCGCCGAAGTGCCGACGGCCGACTACGCCAAGAGCGCCGCCTGACTGCCTGGGGCGAGGCCGTCGCCGGCTTCCGGGCCACGCCACCGGCTTCGCCCCACGCACACGCGCGCCGTATCGATCCTGGCCTGTCGGGGGCCTATCCCTCACGCCACGCAAGACCCACCCACGCGAGCAACGGTGGGACGGCCAGCTATAGCCAGGCTCCTGCCCAAGTAGATCTGCTCAACCGCAGCCGTTGCGATCGCATCCGTCTTCCGCCCAGAGCAGGCGGGATACGATTGTAACAGTATGTCCCGTTTCAGAAACAGTAGGACATCACGAACGCGCCAAGACGGATCGCGCCTGACGCAGTGTCCGGCGATAAAGAGGAACGTTCGAATGGATACTTCTGCAAATGAAATTGCTGCCGTTCATGGCTCCGGCGGTGACTGGATGGAAGTCACCCCCGGCGAGGTTTTCAAGATTCGCACATCTGCCACCGAGACAGATGGCATCTACACGATACTGGAGATCATCGCCGAACCTCGTAACGGCGTGCCGATGCATGTGCATGCGAACGAAGAGGAATGCTTCGTCGTTCTTGAGGGCAGCCTTCATCTCACCCAGGGCGAAGACAGGCTGAACCTGTTGGCCGGCGATGTGGCGACAGTCAGGAGAGGCACTCCGCACGCGTGGTGCAATCTGTCTGATCGACCTGCGCGGTTCTTGGTTATCTTCTCGCCTGGAGCCATGGAGAAGACATTCAGGCGTATCGGTTCGATGAAGGCCGCCGATTTCTCGGCGATCTCAGAGTCGGCCGAAAGCGATGGCTCCACCATTGTCGGACCTCCGCCCTACGGGAACATCTACTCCGTCCTGTCACCTCGGCCAAGGCCTTGATCCTGCACAGCTTGCGAAGACAGTGAGAGCATTTCCCGCTCACTGGACATTCTCGATCTGCCGGCCGAGTTCGCCCCCTGAAGCTGCGGCATCAGCCGTGTCTGTCGGGCGAACTCGGCCGCAAGTGGATGGCAGCGCCTGGTCAGGCGCGGAGGGGAGGCTCAGCCCCCCTGCCTGGCCAGCATCACGCCGGGCGGCGACTTGGCCTTATCCTGCTTGCCCTCCAGCAGCGTCAGACGGAGCAAATTGGAGATGGCTTCTGCGATCGTAATCAGTGCATCGCGCTCCTCGTGCTTCAACGAGCGCGGCACGACATCTATGATGCAGATCGATCCCAGAGCAAACCCCAGCGGATCCCGAACCGGCGCCCCGGCGTAAAACCGGAAGCCGTAAGGTTCATCAAGGGTCGGATTGCTTTTGTATGTCTCGTCCCGGCTCAGATCCTCGATCACGGTGAGCTCATTGGCAACGAGCGTCTCGTTGCAGAAGGCCCAGTCCCGCGACGTGCTTTCGCCGTCGAAACCCACTCGGGATTTGAACCACTGCTGATCCTTCGTAATGAGGGTGAACATCGCGATGGGCGCACGCGTGACATAGGCAGCAAGACGCACGAGACGGTCGAAGCGGCTGTCTGCGCTGGACCCGACAAGGGCCGAGCGTCTGACGGCCTCCAGACGGGCATCTTCGTTCCATGGCAGGCCGAATGATGAACCATCATCCGTGTCGCGCAGTCTTGCCCTCAGAAGATCGACGACTGCGGCACTCATGGCCGAAACGTCGGACAGCATCTGCATTTTGACACGGTTCTCTCCCTGCCCGGCCATCGAGCCGACGCCCTTGCCGATCATCGCAAGAATGAGAGTTTGTCTGTAGCGCGGATCGCCGCTGATTGCGGCAACAAGGGCTTTGCGCTCTCCATCCTCGGCATTCTCCACGATCAGCAACGTGGGTGGCGCGGGTTCGAGCAATGTTCTCAATGCGTCTGCGTCTTCCGTCACATCGATGAGCAGGCCGGAGCCGGGAAGCCCGACCTTGCCCCACTCCGCCCCTCGGCCCTGGCCGGCAAGGACGACCGCGTTAGCGCCCAGATCCAATGGCACCCGCGCCGGTTCTTCGATGAGGTCGAGAACAGCCTGGCGCGGAATCCGTCGATGTCCTCCAGGTGTCTTCCAGGATGGCAGTTGACCGCTCTCCACCCATAGCTGTGCCGTGCGAACGGAAACGCCAAGCAACTCTGCGGCATCCGCCGTGGTCAGGATATCTTTCATCATGTGCCCCAATGCAGTGGGCACAAATATAGGAAAAATCAGAAAATCTGCAAGAAGCGGAACCTGGTCGGAGGTTTCGCAAGCGCGCGATTGTGCCCGGCCTCCACGTGGCGCAGGAGCCGAGCGTCCATCGACTTGAAGATGAGGTGCAACTCATCACAGCGGTGAAAGGCGGAAGGGCTCGATGGCCCTCCCGCCTTTCATTTCATATCACATGGCCGCCAGGGTCTTCGCAGCTTCGTCGATCGTGTCTGCAATTTCCTGGGCGCGGGTGATGAAGAGGGCATGACTGCCGGGCACCTTGGTGATCTTGGCGCCAATTCGTTCGGCCATATGCACCAGCATCGCCTGATCGAACGCCTTGTCTTCCGTCGCGATCACAGCCCAACTCGGCTTGCTGCGCCATGCGGCGTTCTTCAGCTTCGTGCTGAAGACGGACATGTTGATCGGCACCTGGGAGTCGCGCAGGAAGGCGGCCTGCTCATCGCTGACGTCATGGGCGAAGCCCTGCTTGAACATGTCCGGCTTGACGAAGCCGAAGCCGTCTTCGCCGATCTCGAGCACGAATTCCGGCGTCGGGGCAAAACCTTCGTACTGTTGAGCGGTCGTTTCACCAGCGTCCGGCGCCAGAGCCGACACATAGACCAGACCCGAGACCTTCGGATGCACACCCGCTTCCGTGATCACGGTACCGCCCCAGGAGTGCCCGACAAGGATCGTCGGACCGCTCTGGAGGTCGAGCACGCGGTTGGTGGCATTGACGTCGTCTTCGAGCGACGTGAGGGGGTTCTGCACGATCTGCACGTGATAGCCGCGTTTCGTCAATTCATCGTAGACGCCGCGCCATCCGGCTCCGTCCGCGAAAGCGCCGTGCACGAGAACGACGTTTTTCACGGGAGCGGCGACGGCAATTGTCGGCGCAACCATCGCAAGCGCCAGGGTGGTCGCGCTGGCCAGGGTGAGGGCGAGCTGGGTCAGTTCCATTGTCGTTTTCCTTGTTCAGAGTTGTACATGGCCGGTTGAAAATGTCCTCCTTGCCGGGCAACGGGCGGGGGGGATCGTTGCCCGGCTGGAGGTCGCTGAAGGAGCCTGTGTGGGAGGGGACATGAGGCCGTCAGTCAGCCTCTGTAGAATTGCAGGTCGTCCGGGCGACGCATATCGTCCTTCCGTCTCGCCCGGCTATCCAATGGTATTAGCCCGCTAGTCCATCTCGGTAGTCTCGGCGACGGCGCGGGTTCAGCAGCCTTTCGACAAGCGGGGCTGCGGCGGTGCGGAGGCGACGGTCGATTGGGGATTTCGTCGACAGGACAGGTCTAGCCAGCCCCCCCAGGAGAGGGGCACGATTCCGATATGGCAGCCAGGATGAATGGCTTTAGCCGTTGAACGTGAGATCTTCCCGATGTCCGCCTCTCGACGCTTTGTCGATCTGACATCTCGAAATGCCGATGTCTTTCAGCAGGTAGTCCGGCATGTTCCGCATCGTCTCCACAGCCTTCCGCCTCCTCCGCCAGCAGTGAAACCAGCTGAGGAGACCTCCGTTGCGCTTTTTGTCATTCGTCCCATGTGCTGGCCGTTTCAGCAATTGTTGCGGACCTTTGGTCATCTGTGTCTCACGTGTTGATATGCACTTGGGGCCATTGGCTTGGCCTGTGCCTTTGAACTGGACACGACGATGCATTGCGGGTGGCGCAAGAGTGTTTCAGGACAGGGAAAACTGCTTACGAATGGAACGAAGTCCGTCGGCGCGGCCTGGCCGCCGAAGACCGGATCGGGCTTTGACCCGGCTCGATCGACCCAGGCAGGGAAACGGCGTTGACCAGCAGATTCTTGCTGACCTGCTGGAGCTGGATCCGATTGTCGGTAACACCACCGTATAATTTCCGTGATGGCCGAAGCATGCGATGGATGAGCCAATTGCTCTCAATGCCGAAAAGGCCAGTCAGATGCCGGCGTCACGGAATGTGCATATCGCAGTCATCGATGACGACGACTCCTTCCGCCTTGCGGCAGAATGGCTGATCAAATCGCTCGGATACGATGTGGCCGGTTATGAGTCCGCAGAGGCATTTCTGGGCGTGCCTCCCCCACGGGCCGCCGACGTCATAATCTCAGACATCCAGATGCCAGGAATGACGGGCATCGAGATGAAGCAAAGGCTGAATGAGGAGGGACACGAAGTTGCCGTCATCTTTGTATCGGCGCAAGCCGATCCAGCCCTGCTTCGTCGTGTGAGCGAGTGTGGTGGCCTGGCACTTCTGCAGAAGCCATTTCACGGACAGATTTTGATCGACGCCATACATCGCGCGATCGGCGATCCGTCACCAGGTTGATGCAGGTGCCAAGCCGACCTTTCGGACCAGTCTGAAGGAAGATTGACGGACGCGAGCTTGCGCCGCCTGGATTCAAAGGTCGGCCATGGCCCGGCGACTGCGTCGCCAGGCTGCCAGTTTCGAAGACGGTTCGAGCGAGGTCTCGACCGGAGCAAGGGCCGGCCGAACCGGGGCCGATTGCTTACACGGTCGGAACGGTGCCGCCATCGATGACATATTCTGCACCGGTGATGGATGCTGCCCGATCCGAGGCAAGGAAGGCGATCAGATTGGCAACCTCTCCCGGCTTGGCGGGCCGTCCAAGCGGTATTCCTCCGAGACTGTCCATGATGATCTTCTTGCCGCCTTCGTAGTCGGTGTTGGCCTGAGCCGCCAGCCGCTCCGCCAGGTGCACCGATCCTTCGGTCTCGATCCAGCCTGGAGAGACGCGCATCACGCGAACGCCGCTCGGAGCCACTTCCTTCGAAAGCGACTTGCTGTAGGTGGAAAGGGCCGCTTTTGCGGCGGCATAGGCAGTGGTCGACTCCGGCAGAGGGAGGATGCTCTGGATGGACGTCACATGAACAACGACACCATGGCCCTGCGCCACCATCTGAGGCACCAGCAATCTGTCAAGCCGGACGGCAGGAAACAGGTTGGTGTTGAGTTCATTTTCCCATTCTGCGTCATCAAGGGCAGCAAAACCACCGCCTGGAGCGGAGGAACCGCCCAGCATGTGGACAATGATGTCGGCGCCTCCGAGGCGATCGTTCACGGCATCCGACACCGCAATGGCGCCCTCCGCCGTTTTCAGGTCGGCGGCGACGAAAAGGTCTTCCGGCAAGGACTCCGGACGAGACCGGGCCGTCACGAGCACGCGTGCCCCGAGGCTGCGGAAGAGATCCGCCGTCGCCCCACCGGTGCCCTTGGTGCCGCCGGTAATCAGCGCGCGCTTTCCTTCCAAGTTCAGAAACCCGGTCATGCGCCAATCTCCAGCTGTGCAATCTTGCCCTGGTCCACAACGAAGCGGAAACGAAGCTGCGCGGGGCTGTTGGGGAAGTTCCCGCTGACGGTCGCGAGGACGGAGATCCCCTCCCCGTCGTTGGCAGCACTGATCGGCTGTGCCGTGTGACCGTACTTTTGCTTCGCCTCGAGCCACCAACGGCGGATGGGCTCGAGACCCTGATACGTGGCACCTTCGTCGTGCACAACCGCGGTTTCGGAGAATGCGCCGACCAGGGCCTCAGCATCGCTGGACTGGTCGGCATCGAAATAGGTTTTAACGGAGTCTGGCAGGTTCATCGGCGTCATCCTTATTTAGATCCCGCAGTGAAATTAGCACTTGACCATTATTATTATAACCGGGACAAAGCTGCATGACGTATTGCGAATACCGGGACAATGGAACGCGCTTCTCTGGATGATCTCACCGCCGTCATAACCATCGCACGGAAAGGTACCTTTCGAGCGGCGGCGGTCGAGCTGGACATGTCGACGACGGCCCTCAGTCACGCGATCGCGCGGTTGGAAGCAAACCTGGGGGTGCGACTGTTCAACCGGACGACCCGCAGCCTCTCGCTGACAGGTGCCGGAAGGATCTTTGTCGAGCAGGTGGGGCCAGCGCTTCAGGACGTCCGCGGCGCCTTGGATGCGGTTCGCTCCGAGCGTGACACCCCCTCCGGGACTTTGCGCATCAATGCGGCACCTTTCGCTGCGCGGGAGATCCTTTCTCCTCTCGTGGTCGAGTTTCTTCGTCGCTACCCGGACATGTCCGTGGACCTGGTCACCGAAGGGCGGCTGGTGGATATCGTGGCCGACGGTTTCGATCTGGGTGTGCGCGTCGCCGGACTGGTTCCGAGCGACATGATTTCGGTGTCGCTTGGTCGACCGCAACGTTATGCCGTCGTCGGCTCTCCCGACCACTTCGCCCGTCATCCGAAGCCCTTGGTGCCTCCCGACCTCCTCAAGCACGATTGTATCCGGGTGCGCCTTCCGGGGGGCGCCCTGTTCAGATGGCGTTTCGAGAAGGACGGCGAGACGGTTCAGCTCGACGTTGAGGGGCCTATCATTCTGGACGAGGCAAATCTTGCACGGGCAGCCGTGATGGAAAACATGGGCATCGGTTATTTCATGGAGCAGACCGTCATCGAAGATGTCCAGGCCGGCCGCCTCATCCGCATCCTCGATGACTGGACACCGGCCTTCCCGGGCATTTGCTTGTACTATCCCAACCGCCGGAACCTCACGGTCGGCATGAAGGAATTCCTTGCATTGGCACGCCGCCATGCGGCGGAAGCGTCCCGGACCGGATCGACCATAGAGGCGAAGGGACCATCTGCCTGACGGCGACGAATTGCAGCACCTGTCGTGTTTCGCGGTGTCGGCAATTGAAGAACGAGTTCATGCAGGATGCAGCGGAGGAGGGTTGGCGTACGTCGCAGCTCGGCTTCGGTCCGTATCCGGAAGTTCCTTCCGTCATGTTCTCGTCCGAACATCTGCACCTATCGCAGTCTGCTTTCCCATCGACCGGTCGTGGTTACGTCGGCGTCGAAATAGTACCCCACGCTCCTTTCGGTTTTGATTAAATCTGGTTTCGAAGGATTGGCTTCCAGCTTGCGACGAAGCCTCAGGATCAAGACATCGATGCTGCGGTCAAAGATCTCCTCATTATGAACCCGACTTGCCGACAACAATTGCTCGCGCGAGAGCACGCGCTTCGGAGATTGCAGGAAGGCGACGAGCAGATTGAACTCGCCCGCCGTCAGCTTGACCTCCCGACTTTCTGCGAAGACAAGCTTCCTCAGGCTCACATTCAGCATCCACTGCCCGAAAGAATAGATCCTGCGATCCTTCTTGACGTCAGGGCCCGGCCGTTCCCTGACGGCGCAGCGGACGCGGGCGAGAAGTTCCCTGGTGCCGAATGGCTTGGTGATATAATCGACGGCCCCGAGCTCCAGACCGATCACCTTGTCTGCCTCCTCCAGACGATCGCCGCTGATGATGATGATGGGTGAACTGGAGGTGCTTGAGAGCTTTCTCACGATATCCAGACCGTCTTCATGGCCAAGATTGAGGTCGATGATCATCGCATCGACAGTGTCCGATGCGAGGATGGGAGCCAGTTGCTGGCTCCCGCTGATTCCCGTGACCCTGAAGGCGTGTTGCGTGAGATAGTCGACCAGCAGGCTTCTGATCCCGGCATCGTCGTCAATTACGAGTACATGCTTCATCGCTCTTCTCCAGGTCATCCAGAAGTCTGAACGCGCCAATGCACTCGGTGACGGACAGTGGCCGCGAGATGCCCCACATCATCTGCGACTGTGTTCGTGGCGGGTCCTTGCTCGTTCAAGCCCGCCTTTATATCAGTTTCTAAATTATCACAATTATCATATTTAGCATTTCATGGTCGCGCGTTGGAGAGAGACTCCTGTTCGTGACGAGCGGCTATGCGAGCTCCGACCTGCATGATCGGTCATGTGCCAAGGCTTTCTCAGCAAGCGACAAACAGGCCGTCGGACGGGTCACGGTCGGGCAACCCCACGACCTCTACGGGCGAATGGTCAACTCTCTGTGAGACTGATGTTTTCTCACGCGTTCATTGGCGGCCGCCGGGAACTCAACCGGGAGACCCCGCCTCAGACTGTCCTGAGCGGCAGTCCTGGTCCTGGAGCTCGCCGGCGGAAGCGAGGTTCAGGTCGATAAGGGACACCCGGGTTGCCAGCAGCAGGAAGTCACCGTCTCTGGCCTTGACCACCGCGGTTCCAAATCGGCCCATCGCCTCGGCATCGACAGGGAACTCATCGGCCAGGATTTGAAACGGTCCTTTCTCCCGGAACTCCCGCGGATCCGTCTTCCGGATCCAGTAGTCGTGAGGCAGCAACCCGTCGCTGATCCGTTGCCAGCGGTGGCTGTTGAACTCCAGCCGGTCGAGTGTGGCGCGCACGTCGGGAGAAATACAGGCAATGTGGATATGGAGATGGTTCTGGGAGCGGCCGTAGCGCGAGTTCACGGCCAGCGAGATGTCGGCATCGGAAAGATTGGGCTCCTGGGCGGAAACATGATGGCGGTTCTGCCAGGCCCACCAGAAATAGTTCGGCGTGGTGGGCTCGAGCAAGCTGGCGTCTTCCACCCCGGAGATCGATAGGGTTGGCAGAAGAAGGTAGTGATGGGAGCCTTTCCTGTCCCTCAGGACCGCATAGCCCTGATCCTGATCGACCTTGAGGCACGGCTCGCTCACGGCACCGCGAGCCGATCGGATCCCGCACTGGTCAACCAGGATCCGTGCCAGCGCATCGGCATCGGGCCGAAGTGTGAGAAACAGCGCGCCGAACACCGCTATGGATGCGGCCGCTGCGAAAAACGCGGTCCGGGTCGTCATCATGGCGACCCCCGACCTGCGTATGAGGCCTTCACAAGGTCCGCCGCCCGCTCCCCGATGACGACGCAGGGTGCCATGGTGTTTCCGACCGGAATTTTGGGCATGACGGATGCGTCGGCGATGCGCAGGTTGTCGATGCCATAGACACGCAGTTGGGCATCGACGACCGACATGGCATCCCGCCCCATTTTCGCGGTGCAGGACTGGTGCCAGAAGGTGACCGCCGAATTGCGAATGAAGCGCTCCATTCCGGCGCGGTCGCGCTGGAGCGGGACCGCCTCGCGCTTCACCAGCGGCGTAAACGGAGAGCTGTTGCCTAGCTCGCGGCAAAGCTCCACCGTCCGGAAGGCGGCGGCCATGTCTTCGGGCTCGGAGAGGGAGTTTGGCTCGATCAGGATCGGGTCGGTCGGACCGGCACCCGTCAACCTCAGCTGGCCGCGGCTTTTCGGCTGCGCCAGGCCCGCAAACATGGACCATCCATGGTCCGGTGCCGCTATCCCGACTTCCGGCGGTGAAGGCACCGCGAACTCCAGTTGGCATTGCAGGATGTCGGGCACGGACAGACGGGAATCGCTCTTCCAGTAGAGGACTGCCTCGCAACCACCACCCCCGACCTCCTGTGGCTGGAGATACTCCCAGGTGCAGCCGAATGCGATATGGTCCTGGTGGTTCTGCCCCACACCCGGCAGGTTTTGCACGATCGGGATGCCATGTCGGTGCAGTTCAGTCTCTGGTCCGATGCCGGATTGCATCAGGACTTTCGGAGTGTGCACGGCGCCCAGCGACAAGATGACGTCAAGAGCGGCGTCGAACCGCAAGACCTGCCCTTCCACGACCGCCTCGACGCCGACCGCCGTCTTGCCTTCAATGATCAGGCGGGTGACGAGCGCCCCGGTCAGAACCGTCAGGTTCGGCTTGTGCATCTGCGGGTAGGTGTAGGACCTGAAAACGGATTGCCGCTTGCCGCCGCGAATGAGCAATTCGGCAATGGCAGCCCCGCCTGGACCTTCCATCATTTCCCCGTTTGCACTGCCGAATCTGGGAATCCCCATCAGACGGGCGGCTTCGACGGTCGCCTCTGCCAGCGGCTTTGGTGAGGATGGCTGAGCGATGTGAACCGGCCCGCCGGCACCACGGCGCAGCGGATCGGCGCCGCCCTGCCAGTCCTCGATCCGGCGATAGTAGTTCAGGACCGAGTCGTATCCCCATGCCGGATCGCCAGACTCCTCGGCAAAGCAATCCCAGTCCGCCTTGTGGCCCCGAGCCCAGACCATCACATTGATGCTCGACCCACCACCCAGCACCCTGCCCATGTTGAGCGGCAGCCGGCGCCCGTTCAAATGGCCCGAGGGTTGCCCCTCGAACGCCCAGTCGCGGCAGGATCCGAGGTTGAGCGGCCATTGGCCGGGCTCGACGATGGTTGGGGATGCGTCGTCGCCGCCCGCCTCGAGGAGCAACACATTGACATCCGGATCTTCTGCAAGACGGCCCGCCACGACCGAGCCGCTGGAGCCCGATCCGCAGACGATGACGTCGAACGACGTCCGCAGTTCGGCGCGCAACCGCGCCTGGTTCTCCTGAACTTCACGGGCGAAATTCGATTCTTCGATATGGGGCATTGGTACGCGACCTCATTGCGATGTGGACGCCTCCGTTTCGAAGGCGAGCTGGCGGTTACATCTCCTGAGGATGTGTTTCCCGCCGATGTCGAATGAGGGTGTTTGGATTTCATTTGCAGCGCGGGGACTGCTCCAGCGCATCAGCGTTTCAAGCACCAGACCTTCTGTCTCATATTTATCAAAAATGATTTATTTGATAAATTTGAAATCCACGTTATTGCTGTTCTCACCCAACATGTGAGGATCAGATGAATATCGAGCTTTCCTTCGAACAGGCCCCATCCCCTGCCCGAGACATTCCTGTATTGACCACTGCGGAGCTGGAGGCAGACCCGCACAAGGCGTTCCGGCGCTTGCGGACAGCCCATTCCCTGGCGGAACACGAGGCCGGGGGATATTTTGTTCTTCGCCACGCGGACGTCATGCGGCTCGGCCAGGATCGCCGCCTGCAAGCAACCGAGACAGCCATTCCCCGGCAACGCGGCCTGACCGAAGGAACGCTTTTCGATATCTTCCAGGACGGCATGTTGACGAGCAACGGCGCCGTGCACGGAAGCCGCCGCGCGCCCATGTCTCGTGCCCTTGCGGGGCGCTTGATTGAGCGCGTGAGGACACATGCCAGGGACGCTTCCGAGGCCCTCATTGCGAGCTTTCAAAGAGCCGGACAGGCTGAATTCGTGGATCAGTTCGCCGCTCGGCTGCCTGTCTACACCCTGGCACGGATGCTCGCGGTGCCCGAGAAGGACCATCCCTCGTTCGCACGGCATGTTCTTCAGATGAGCAGGTTCTTCAGTCCGAGCTTTACGGATGGCGATCTGCAGGCGTGCACGGCAGCGGCTGAAAGCCTGTACGCCTACCTGGAGGAAATGCTGCATGAGCGGCGGCAAAGACCACGGGACGACGTTCTCTCCGATCTCCTGACAGCGGCGGCGGACGAGGGCATGCTGTCCGAACGCGAGGTCGTGGCGCAGGTGGTCCAGCTCATCGTCGGCGGAACCGAGTCGGTCCGCGCTGCAATTGTCGCCCAGACCTATCTTCTTCTTCTGAACCGCAATCAATGGAAGGCGGTATGTGATTTCCCGGAACTGGTGCCGGCTGCCGTCACCGAAGCCATGCGTTTCGAACCCGGTATCGCAGGTGTGGTCAGAGTTGCCGTGGAGGCCATCGATCTCGATGAGGTCACGATCCCTGCCGCTTCGCTGGTCGTGCTCTCGACGATGTCGGCCATGCGGGATGAACATGTTTATGCGCAGCCCGACGTGTTCGACATCCATCGGGAACAGGCATCAGGCCTGCACTCCGTCTTTGGCGTCGGAGCCCATCGGTGTGTCGCAGATGCATTGGCCCGGGCCGAGCTGGAGGAATGCCTGCAGGTGCTGACGCGGCGACTTCCGCAACTGCGGCTGGAAGAGATACCGGTCCTGAAGGGATATATGTTCACCCGCGACCCCACGTCCATGTGTGTCTCCTGGCCGACCTGACATCTGTTGCCCGCTCTGGACCGGCCTCGACCGCCGCTCATCGGTGATGGTGGCGGCGGATCTGCCTGTCTGACGCATCGGTTCTTGAGCCTGTCTTACAGATCAAAGGAGAAGCCGCTCTTCTGTAACGCCAGGCAAACATTGCCGGGCGATTTAGCAGCATGAGCATCAGGATCTTTCTTGGGATCGGGGCAATGGTTGCCCTGCGTAGGCGAAAGCTGCCGATAGAGGATGGCGCAGGCCTGGAGGCCTTCGATCTTCTGGCGGGTTGGCGCGGTCCGACCGCGCCTTGCGGCTCCCTCGATAGGGTCGAGACAAAGATGCTCGCTGGTAGAATGTCAGGAGGTGATCCCAGAACAGGACTCTAAGGGCGATGGCCCAGATGAACAGGTCGGAATGCGTATTCCTCTATACGATCGTATACCGCCCGTAGCCCATAGATATCATCTACCCGTCCGCTCGTTCAGTATGATCGGGGGAGGGAAATGGTAAATTACATCCATCAACGGTGAGACAAACACCGGGGATGCCAGGGAGCAGCTGCTTCCAGAGCGGGCAAGCCGCTTGGATAGCAGCGCGTCAACTGGTCGATCTGACGAAGAGCGCCTTTCCCATCGCATCGTCGGATCAGCATGATCACGAAAAACGAAGCAGGTTCACAGGCAATGCAGAACGACCATCTTCCTTATCGTGATAATTTTAACGGCGACATGATTCCAGCGGAAACATGGATGCCAAACCCCAAACCCGCGCAAGACGCGCATCAGACAAGGATTGAAACCATGAAGTCGATGACCACCATGACCGCCATCGTTCTCGCCGCTTTGGCATCCGTACCGGCTCTGGCCAGCGAAGGTGACTACTACGAAGGTGTCGCCCGGCAGCAGCTTGCACCGTCCACCGTCGACCGCAGCTTCGGCTATACCGGCTCGATCTCGGGCGCCTCTGCAAAGGTCGGTCGCCAGGAAATGCCGACGATCAACAGCGGCGACTATTTCGAGGGTGCCGTACGCCCGAACTGATCGCTGTTCATTCAAGACACCGGACAATTCCGTGACCAGGTCGCAACCACGGTCACGGAACCTCAAGAGGACCTCAACATGAAGACGCTCCATGCCAGTCTGAGTGCTGGCACCCTTCTTTCGGCGATGATCGCAGGCGCCGCATTTGCAGCCGAAGGCGAGTTTTTCGAAGGCATCCATCCCGTTCCGGCCCATCCCGTCGGCCTGGTAACGCCGGACATCCTTCAGCCCTCTCCGTTCTCGGATATGAAAGATCTGGAGCTTGCTTCCGCGCGAAAGCCCACCGCACGCGATGACCGCAAGTTCGGCGACGAATAAGCTCTCCTGACGCCGACATACCCTTGGCCGGTCACCGGCCAAGGGTATGTGTTTTCTACGGGAGCCTTGTCTTCCCCGGCGGGGAATGGGAGATCTCAGCCTCCGCCCAGCCTGCTTCATTGCAAAGCCTCATTCGGCGGGCGGCCCGGCGTCGGCGCAGCCTCACGGGTTGCCCTGCAGACCGCCTGTGCAGCTTGTCTTCGACGCCGGCGTCGATGATTTCCAGTATCCATACCCTCCCGTCACGATACTGATGACGTCGATCACGGCGATCGGCGATGCGACCAGGAGGTCGTGAAGCAGCCAGGGGATCGTTCCCAGCATCACCCACATCCGAAGCTTCCGCTCGACGACCTGCATTCGCCCGACGGCAAGAAGAACCGTGCCCAGCATGGCGCACAGGGAAGAGAGGCCGGCATAGGTCAGTGCGCATGTGAGGACCATGGACGGTATCAGCAGATAATTGATCCAGCGGGATGTGGCAGACATCTGGAGGGACGCAGCAATCTGCAACGCGCTCAGGAGATTAGCCACCGCCGCTGTGGAGGCGCCGAGAAGAGCGTAATGCACACCGAAACCGGCTCCGATTCCGATCTGAATCAGAAGCATGGTTTTGCGGCGCTTGAAGAAAGGCCAGGACACGAGACAAGCGGCACCGAAAAGCGCTGCTCCAGAGGCAATGACATCGTCGACATGCGTGGCCAACATCCCACCCGTCTCCCACCGTACAGCTTGCCTTGTGACTAGCTGCTCTGAAGGCGCTGCTGCGCGCCCTCCGCGACGTGGTAGGGAGGCTCCGTTGGCCAGGAGTTTCCGGCGTGCTGAATTCGGTTTCAGATGATATCGAGCGGTGACAGCCGCAACGGCTGGTGGCCGGCGGCCTGCCTCATCTCTCTTCGGGAAACCGTCGGAGAACTGTCCGCGACAGCAGCGACGCCGGCGTGACAACTGTAACCCTGGCGATGAATTCGATAACGACGGTGTAACGCGTGGCATGCATCAGTTGCCTGTCCAGCAACAGCCCGTTTGGCCTTCGCCATCGGCGTCGTCTGCCGCTGCGACATCGGTCTGGCCTCACCCCTGGAGCTGTTGATGTTAAGGCAAATCGCTCTCACCGCTATCATCACCGTTGCGGCATGCGCACCGGCAGTGGCGAGGACCATCGTGGATGCCGCAGGGCGGGCCGTGAACGTTCCCGATGTGATATCCCGCGTCATGCCCGCCGGTCCGCCGGCTTCGGTGCTCATCTACGTACTGGCACCTGAAAAGCTGGTCAGTTGGGTGCATGCACCGATGGCAGAGGACAGGGAATTCCTGCTCCCCATGGTACGATCGCTGCCGACGACCGATCGGCTCAACGACGATTCGACGGAGGTTGATCTCGGACCGCTGTTGGTAACCAGACCGGACATCATCATCGATGTCGGAACGGTGAACGAGGCCTATGTTGCGTCGGCAGACAGAATTCAGGAGCTCACCGGCATTCCCTATGTGTTGGTCGACGGACGCTTGCCCCGGACTGCCGACAGTCTGCGTCAGGTGGGCGACCTTCTGGGTGTCTCGAACCGGGCCGAAGAACTCGCACAATATGCCGAGCACACATTTGAAACCCTGAGCAGCGACCTGGCCTCTATTGCGCCTGCCGCGCGCCCTCTTGTCTACTACGGGCGCGGCCACGACGGGCTCCAGACCGGCCTTGGCGGTTCGATCAATCTTGAAGTTCTCGACATTCTCGGCGCCCGGAACGTGGCGGGGACCAGGCCAGGTGGCCTGGTGAAGGTCTCACCGGCGCAAGTGCGGGACTGGGATCCTCAGGTTATCCTCGCCGCAGCGCCAGAATTCGCCGAAGGTGCCAGGAATGATCCCCGCTGGGCCGAGATCGCTGCGGTCAGGGAGCGACGGATCTACGAGACACCCATGCGTCCCTTCGGCTGGTTTGAATCCCCGCCCGGCGTCAATCGCCTGCTGGGGATCGTCTGGCTGAAGGAGATCCTCTATCCCGGCGCCTTCGACGTCGATCTGGAAGCCGAGGCCCGCGCTTTCTTCAAGCTGTTCTATCAGGTCGACCTCAGTGACCGGCAGCTCGCTACGCTCCTCGACACGTCCGCCCGTCATCACCGCGGCGCGTCACCAGTCATCCCGCCACAAAAAGCTGGCGCCGCGTCCCCCACCGTTACGGATGAACCCAATCCACCCCGCTTGTGACCCTCGCCCCCTTGGTCCCCAAACAATTCGTCGCACTGGAGATCAGGCCGTTGCGCCGCGCTTGAACACACGGGCCTGCCCGGCCAGGAGCAGAAATTGAAGCACATTCTCATTATTGACGATGACACAAGCGTGCGCAGCCTGCTGGTCGACTATCTGTCCCAGCATGCTTTTCGGGTGACCGGCATCGGTGACAGTGCCCATCTCGCCCGGATCCTTGCCACCGATACGGTTGATCTGGTGATCGTCGATCTCAACCTGGGCCATGAGGACGGGCTCGAGATCATCAGAACCCTGTCCCGCGTCTCTGACGCCCCCGCGATCATCATCAGCGGCGACCGCGTCGAAGAGGCGGACAAGGTGGTGGGGCTGGAATTGGGCGCCGTCGACTATATCACCAAGCCCTTCGGCACCCGCGAATTCCTGGCCCGGGTCCGGGCCTCCCTGCGGCCGCGGCCGACGATCCAGAACAGGAAGGAGCGCAGGGTCTATGCCTTTGACGACTGGATCCTGAACATGAAGCTGCGCAAACTGGTGCGTGCAGGCACGACTGAGGTCAAGCTGACAGCCGGCGAGTTCAACCTGCTCACGGCCTTTCTCAAATCGCCGCAACAGGTGCTCTCCCGTGAACAGCTCCTGGCGGCAAGCCGCGTTCATAACGAAGAGGTCTTCGACCGCAGCATCGATGTGCTGATCCTCAGGCTGCGGCGCAAGCTGGAGGCTGACCCGTCACGGCCCAACCTCATCAAGACGGAACGCGGCGTAGGCTATATCTTCGATAGCGAGGTCAGGTTGACCGACAGCCCCCATGGCAAAGCCTGATGGCTCGGCTTCCCCAGCGCCACTTGGATGACCATCGTTGGCGACTGCATCCGGTGGCACCTTCGGAGATGGCGCTTCAGGTAACCAACCTCGTGCCGGCAACATCGGAACGAGCATGAACGTCGCCCGTCACCGGATCGGATGGCTGTGCCCGCTTACGCTTGTCACCATTTTTTTCGCTTCCTGAAATCGTCGAGAAACAAAAGCGGTCCATTGGCCGTAGCTGAAACGCGAGTGCTGGACTGCGGATTGGACGGGAAGTTGAGATGCGACGCATGGTGTTCCGATCGATGAAGCCCCGGCATCAGATGTGGATCGGTCTGATCGCGCTAGGCATGGTCGCCGTCGTGCGGGCCTTCGCCTTCGGCACCGAACTGGCGCCGGGCGCCGCAATCGGCTCGGGCGAACCAGTGGCTCCTCTCCCGCCTGTACCCGAGCTGGACAAGGCCAAGATCCGGCTCGGCGGACGTCTCTTCCACGACCCCATCCTTTCAAAGCGCCAGACCTTGTCCTGCAGTTCCTGCCACGATCTCAGCACCGGCGGCACGGTCCGGCTTCAGCGAACGATCGGATACGACGGCCGGATGCATGCCTTCAACGCCCCGACCATCTTCAACGTCGGCAACAATTACCGTCTGGGTTGGCGCGGGAAATACACATCGCTGACCATCCAGAATGAAAACGTGCTTCTTGATCGCAATCTCATGGCGAATGACTGGCAGACATTGGTGCCTCGCCTGAGTGCCGATGTCTATTACCGAACGCGGTTCCGGATGGTCTACGGCACCACGCCCAGCCGCGACAACATATTGGACGCCCTGGTCACCTTCCAGCAGTCGCTGACGACGCCGAATGCCGCCTTCGATCGTTTCCTCGAAGGAGATACTGATGCCATAACGGCCAAGCAGCAATACGGGTACAGGCTCTTCAAGACATACGGCTGCGTTTCCTGCCACCAGGGCTCGAATATCGGCGGCAACATGTTCCAGATCTTCGGGGTGTTTGCCGACCCCACGACAAGCCAACCTGCAACTGCGGAACCGCCGCCGTCGCCATTGGACTATGCCGAAGGAGACTTGGAGACCTTTCGTGTCCCCAGTCTGCGCAATGTAGAAGTAACGGCGCCATACTTCCATGACGGGAGAGCCTGGACGCTGCATGAGGCCGTGTCCATCATGGGCATAAGCCAGCTTGGACGGGACCTGGATGAGAACGAGATCGAGGCGATTGTTTCGTTCCTTGAAAGCCTCACGGGAGATTATAATGGAAAGAGGCTCTAGACCTCGCTCCATGAAGGTCGCAAGCGAGGCCTGGCTGATCGCGCTGGCGACGCTGTCGGCAATCTTTCTTGCTGTCATCGCCACCAGCCACGATGCCGGGCGCCCGGCCCACGAGGCTGTGATGATCAACCTCAGGGCGGTCGACGTGAACCATGCCTCCCTGCAGCGTGATGTGCTGCGCGCGCGCGCCGGCCTGTTGATGTCCTACGACCCGTTGGTCGAGTCCGTCATCGCCCTGCGAAAGACGGCGGCAACGCTCCAGAACTTGTTTGCCAGCTCCGATTTTGGATCCGACGGGCGCCTCGAAAAGCTCCTGTCGCAGCTGAAATCCGGAATAGATGCGGACGAAGCCCTGGTTGAAGACTTCAAGACCCGCAATGCACTCCTTCAAAACTCGGTCGGCGTGTTCGGGCAGACACTGACGGACCTTCACCAGTCTTCCAACGAAACGGTCAGGTCCGCCCTGGACAAAGTCGGCGACCTCGGCAACCTGATGATGCGTTTCTCCACGCGGCCGGATCCGGAACTGGAAAAAGCGATCGGAAAACGTCTCCAGCGATTGTCGCAGTCGGTGGCCGTTTCCCCTGCTGCGCGACAGATCCAGACCCTCACGACCCATGCGAAGATGATCCTGGCGATCCTGCCGACGGTGGATGAAAAGGTCGCCTCGGTTCTGGCATCTCGCACGCCGAAGAGCGCAGAGCTGCTGCAATCCCAATATCTCGACGCCGCAGGACAGGCCAACTCACGCGCGGCGGCGAGCAGGATACTGTTGGGGGCGACGGCGATCGCGCTCTGCATTTACGTTTTCGTTCTCGTTTATCGCCTCCGCAACCAGACCGAACGTCTGAAGCGGCGGCTTCACTACGAGCAGGCGATCGCGGGGATCAAGGCGGAGATGTTCAACACCTCGCCGCGGGACTTCCCTGAATTCATGGACAGGGCCCTGAGGGTCCTGACCTGTCTGTTCGAAGGCAGTTGCAGCGGCTTCGCGATCCTCAACATTGACACCGGCGAGATGAAGAACGTCCATCGTCATGGCGGCGACACGGAGGATTACAGGACGCTGCTCATCGATTTCGCCCATGATTCCCGTCGGCACTGGGACGCTTCCCCGTCCGGATGCGAGGACAGCTTCGCCTATGTCAACCTGACGAAGACCAACGATCTCACCTACACGCGCGACGCGACCATATCCGGCCTCATCATCGGCTCGAAGATGCCAGACCGGCAGGTGGCAGCGTTTCTCCTGCTGTTCGACAGCCCAAGGCCGAAGCTGGGTGCCGACGAAGTCGGACTGCTGCGGGCAAGCCTGCAGACGCTGACCGAGTTCGTGGAGACGAACAGGCGCGAGCAGGAGCAAGAGGCGCTCGAACATCGGCTGGAACACGCCCAGCGGCTGGAGGCGATCGGCACGCTCGCCGGCGGCATTGCGCATGAATTCAACAATGTCCTGGGGGCCATCCTCGGATACGGCGAAATGGCGCTTCAGTTGCTCCGCAGGCCGTCGATGACCCGTCACTATGTTCAGGAAATCCTGACGAGCGGCGAAAGGGCGAAGCATATCGTCGACCAGATCCTCACCTTCAGCCGCAAGCGTGAAAGGGCGATGAAGCCGTTCAGCGTCACCGAGGCCGTCGCCGACATCCTGCCGCTGCTCCATGTGACGCTTGGCAACAAGGTGACGCTGACGGCGCACCTGTGCGAGAAGGATACCGTCATCGTCGGCAGTCCGATTGAAGTGCATCAGATGGTGATGAACCTCTGCAAGAACGCGATGGAGGCCTCGGCGCGGGGCCAGGATGTCAGGGTCGAGGTGACGCCTGTCGAGATCGGGCGGAAGCGGGTGCTGTCTCACGGCGAGATTTCGCCCGGCGACTATGTCCGCCTGTCGGTCGAGGACCAGGGGCCGGGCATCCCCGAACACGTCCTCCCTCACGTCTTCGAACCCTTCTACACCACGAAGTCCACCTCGGGAGGCACGGGATTGGGCCTGTCCGCCGTCCATGGAAGCGTCTGCGGCTTCGGGGGGGCCATCCATGTCCAGAGCAGTGCCGGATCGGGCACCCGGTTCGACCTGTTCTTTCCCGCCAGCCGGTTGGCTCCCCTTCCGCTCAAGAGCTTCTTCGACGAACGGGCCGTTCCGACAGGCAAGGGAGAAAGTGTCGCCATTCTGGAGGGCGACCGGTCGCTGCTTGAGATGTACGAGGAGAAAGTCGCAGCTCTGGGCTATGAGCCCATCGGCTATTCCAGCATGGCAGCACTTCAGAGGGCCATGGACAGCGGCAGTGTCTCTGCCGACCTGACCATCGTCGACGCCAACGCTCTCGGACCGGATCTCCCACTGGAGGATCTGGATCTGGTTCTCCCCAAGGGCCGATACCTGCTGTTGATCGCCTGCGAACGTGAACTGGAGAGAGGCGACCCGCTGATGCTGGCAAGCATCTTGAAGAAACCCTTCAGCTCCAGGGCCCTGGCGCATGCGATCTTCGATCGTATCAGCGTCACCAGCTAGCGTCATGGAGATCGCAGGATCTGCTGCTCAGTGAGCCTGATTCCAGAGCGAGAATGACGGCGACGCGTTCTCTGAAATCAGCACGAACGCCGCCAACGGCTCGCACCATCGCCCGCGGCCGTGTTTTCACCCATGCCCTGCATGCTGCCGGGCAACAGGCACGACAACCGCCAGACGAAAGGGTTTCTCGGATGATACAGCCGAGGGACAT
>TARA_R110002051_G_scaffold324018_2_pt1 | contig 20368 bp, 18 predicted proteins | sample TARA_R110002051 | Tara Oceans TARA_R110002051 (sample SAMEA4397023) | marine metagenome | biome: Polar Biome; feature: [MES] marine water layer (ENVO:01000295) within the mesopelagic zone...; material: water (ENVO:00002006), including particulate matter (ENVO:01000060) such...
GTCGCTTTCTTAACATGGAAAATGGCTATTTCTCCATTGAGCATCTTAGCTAGGCTAAGCGTACTTTTAAGTGTGTTTCCCAAAGATTTTTTCAAATCTGAGAAAACAACGATTTTATATTTTTTACTCATTTTTGTTTTTTTTAGTTGATTGAATATAATCCCAATCTGTTAGCTTAAGCTCAATTTAGATTTTGGGCGTTCCTCAAAGAATCCTATAAAACTTGGCGGATTTTCAACAACACCTCTCTTTGAAATTAACTTAATATCTATGTTTCTCTCTGATGCCTTAAGCCTGAAATCTTCTAAAATCTCAACAATATCATAATCCAAATACCTGGTCTTTAAAATGTCTAATTCTAAATACGTATCTCTTGGAAGATTGTCTAGTTCTTTAAGAATAGCACCTTTATTGAAAAAGGTTACTTCTTCTGCCAAAGACATTTTTATCTTATGCTTACCGTTACTATTATCTTCAATATGCAGAAAATGCGAGTTTTGGTAGCTTTTTAAAAGAATTACTACAATACCTACGGCAAGACCTAAACTAATACCGATTAATAAATCTGTAAAAACGATACCGAATACCGTTACGAAAAAAGGCACGGATTGTTTCCAACCTAATTGGTACATTTTTACAAATAACGCTGGCTTAGCTAATTTATAACCTACAATAAATAATATGGCTGCTAAAACTGATAGCGGAATCATATTTAATAGTGTAGGAATTAAAATAACAGAAATCAGTAATAGAAAACCATGAATTATTGCTGAAAGCTTAGTTCTACCATTAGATTGTATGTTAGCAGAACTACGAACAATAACTTGTGTAATAGGCAGACCACCTATTAAACCAGATACGATATTACCAGCACCTTGCGCAAGCAATTCTCTATTGGTTGGCGTTACATTTTTATGAGGATCTAATTTATCTGTTGCTTCAACACAAAGTAAAGTTTCTAAACTAGCTACCAAAGCAATGGTAAAAGCTGTTACCCAAACTTGTGGATTTGTGATGGCACTAAAATTAGGAAAGCTAAACTGACCTATAAAAGAGGCTGCATCTTTAGGAACAGGTACACTTACCAAATGCTCAGATGAAATAGCAAATATTTCACTGTTTTGTGTAACAATAAAGAATATGATACCAACGGCAACTGCTACTAAAGGACCTTGTACAAGCTGAAATATTTTTCCTTTTTTTGAAAGAACTTTATCCCATAATAAAAGAATGGCCATACCTATAACGGCAACAAGAGTTGCACCAGGACTAATATTATTTATGGTATTGAAAATTTCTGAAAAGGTATTTTCCCCATCAACTTGAAAGAAAGCCCAATCGCCTTCTGGATCAGGATCATAACCGAAGAAATGAGGTATTTGCTTAAGAATTATGATGATACCAATACCAGTAAGCATACCTTTAATTACAGAAGAAGGAAAATAATATCCTATGACACCTGCTTTTAAAATTCCGAAAATAATTTGGATAATACCACCTAATACAACGGCTACCAAGAAATTTTCATAACCACCTAAAGCACCTATTGCGGTTAATACAATTGCGGCTAAACCAGCTGCAGGACCACTTACTCCAATTTTGGAACCACTTAGTGCGCCAACAAAAATACCACCAACAATACCAGCAATTAATCCTGAAAATAAAGGTGCGCCACTAGCTAATGCTATACCAAGACATAATGGTAGGGCTACAAAGAATACAACGATACTCGCAGGAATATCGCTCTTAATATGTTTAAACATGTATAAAAAGTTTATGTCCCAAAGTTATTTTGGAACAGATTAGTTAATTGATATAAAATAAAAAAGAAGAAATTAACTAATGTAGTCGGGAGGAGGAGATGGAACTTCTAATGACAGGTCTATATAGCCTATCATGCTGAAGTTGCTGATTATAGAATTTTCAAAAATGGCTGCTATTGAAAAATCTAATAAACTTTCTTTAACAAACTTTTCTTCGCCCATAGATTTTTTACCAGTCTCTTGCTCTTCCTCATTAAGATTGGTAATTACAATTGGGTTCTCAACATCGCATAAAGTTACTATGCTTGGTGCAGTAACTGCAAAAAGCCATAATAACAAAAGAATAATGCGTGCAAAAAATTTCATAGACTAAAATCGAGCGGTAAAGATAGTTTGCAAAGGTTTAAAAACTGTTAACAAATTTCTAAAAATCCTTCAACATTTTTAGTTCTTCTTTTTGAATCCAACCAGTCTTTCCGTCTGCTAATTTAATTTTTTTCCATGAATCTAATTGATCTAGAACATTCACTTTTGTTCCAACATGGATTAAAAATACTTGAGCGCTAGTATCGTTTGGTTCAGATTTAATAACGCTTTCCTCTGCAAATATAATTGCAGGTTGGTATTGGTCAAAATCATTTCGTTGTATGTAGGCAAAAAGAATTGAGATAATGCAAAGAAATAGGGCAACTATACTACCAATAAACGTAAACCTTTTTCTAGTGGAAAAATTAGAATAGTAAAATAGGATATAAAATAATACAAAAAGGAGCATAAACCCTATAGCTGTATAAGCCCATTGGTCAAAAGTTAATTTACCGGTTATATTTTTATATAATCTAGACAAACCCGTTTCTGGCATAGTATCTATTGCATCTATGGTCATATTTTGGGCATAACTTAAATTCGTTTTTATCTCCTTGTCATTTGGGGATAACAACAACGCTTTTTCGTAATAATATATACTCTCGGCAATATTATTAAGCTTATAGTAAGAATTTCCGAGGTTATAATACACTGCGGCCGAATGCTTTTCGTTCGTTAAAATATTCTCGTAATAACTTATAGCTTTTTCATATTCACCGGCATTGTATGCTTCAGTTGCTTGCTCAAATAATTGATTGTTCTGAGCAGCACAGAGAACCGCTGTAAAGAGGATAATAAGTGTAGTTAGCTTTTTGAACATACCTATAATTGTTTATCCATTTTAGAGATTACTTCACTTGCCTTATCGTAATCTGCCTGCATTTGTACGTTAGAAAAAGGGCTGTATCTGGCAGATTCACAATTTTTAAGAAGGTCGATGAAACTATTTACGGTAGCATCGTCTATCTGTTTTTCTGTAAGCAGTTCCGTAATTTTATCTTTACTGAATTCAGAAGTTTCAATCTTTAATTTTGCTTTCAAATAGTTATGTAGCGCTCGCTCCAAGGCAACGTAAAAAGATTCCTTGTTCCCAAGTTCTTTTTTAGCGGCGGATAGATACTTACGGGCTAGTTTGTTCGCCTTTCTAATTTTATTACCTACAACATCACCGGCTAAGGAGTCTCTTCTTTTTCTAAAAACTATAGCTAAAGGAATTAATAGTAGTGGACACAACAGCCAAATATAGAATGAAGTGGATCCAAAAAAGTATGATACAGATTTGCTTGTTAAGTCAGGATTCAATTTTATAAAATTAAATTGATCTCCACTGGTAATTATAGACTGTTTTTGATTATTTGAATTTAGTGCGGCATTAGCAGATGCACTTAGTGGACCTTCTAAAACATTTATAACAATTTCGTCTGATGTTAAGGTGGTGTATTTCCCGGTAGACGGATTGAAATAACTAAAATTTAAAGGTGAAATAGGATATTTACCTCTAAATGAAGGCACAATGGTATATTGGTTGCTCACCTTGCCCTGCATACCTGCTAAAGTTGTTCTTACACCTTCGGTGAATTCAGGTTCGTAAACCTCTAACGCACTTGGTAATTCCAATTCAGGAAGCTTAAATAATTTAAGATTTCCTTTTCCACTTACCTCTACTGTTGCTTGTAAAGATTCTGAAGCATTTAAGCTTGTTTTGCTCGTTATTACTGCAAAATCAAAATCACCTACAGCACCGTTAAAATCAGCAGGCTGGTTTTCTAAAGGCAAAGGCTTTACATTAATTGTTCTTTTACCTGCAGATACGGTTTTGTTAGTTTGGTCATACATTCTTTGACCAAAGAAATTTCGTCTGTTAGAAGGTACGTCTACGGTAACATCAAGAGAAAGAGGTTCAATATCTAGTTTGCCTGATTTCTGCGGATAAAGAACAACGCGTTTTAATATTACATAACGATAAGGTTTGCCTTTGTAAGTGCCATTTTGTGCACTAAGGGCATTTACTTTAATGTCTTGACTCCAGAAATTATTGTATGTTGGATTATCTAGCGGTTGATAGTTTGATACACTTATGTTAGGGCTAACGTATAGCTTATAAATTACAGTTATGGCTTCATTCAAATACGGATTCGTTTTTGAAATTTCAGCAACTAAATGTAGATTTTCATCTGCCACATCATCAGCGGTCATCTGATCGCTAGGTTTATCTACAGCAGCGGTAACTTCAACTTCCTTAGCTAATGATTTATAAGTTTCTCCACCAATAACAATAGAAGCTTGCTTAATAGTGAATTTACCTCTTGAAGTAGGAGCTAGTGTATAAGAATAAGATTTGGAATAACTTCTAACACCATTTATCCAAGAAGAACTAATGGATTGTGATGGTCCCATAACTACTTTAAATCCGGTAAAATCCGGAGGGTTAAAATTATCGCCATCACGGTTCATGATAAAATCTACGCGTAATCTTTCGTTTAAACCAAGCTTTGGTTTGCTCAATTTCATTTCAAAAGTTACGGTATCACTATCTTGTCCCATCATCAATATTGATGACAGAAAAATGGTTATAAGTAACCCAAGTTTTGTTATGGACTTAAAGTCTACCAATCCTTTTCGTTTTTAATTTTAGCACCTTTTACTTTTTTTGCATCTATTTTATCTTGAACCTTTTTTTCTGCATTTTGCATGGCTCTCAATAGATTTTCAACTTGTTGCTTAGAAAGTTGATTTGGTCTAGGTTGTTGTTGCTCTTGCTCGTTATCACCTTCGCCTTGTTCTGGCTTTTTCTTTTGATCAGACTTGTTATCTCCTTCGCCTTCTTTATTGTCGTCTTTCTTCTCTTCATCTTTATCGCCTTCATCACCCTTGTCACCTTCGTCTCCCTGATCTTTTTTATCCTCGTTTTCTCCTTCGTCCTTTTTGTCTTGATCTTTATCCTCGTCTTGATCTTTGTCCTTATCCTTATCGTCTTGATCTTGTTTGTTCTCGTCTTGGTCTTTTTTAAGGAGTTCTTTCGCCAAAGCTAAGTTGTAGCGAGTTTCTTCATCTGTAGGATCATTACGCAAAGCTTCCTTATAAGCTTCAACAGCTTTAGCATAGTCTTTACGTTTCATGAAAACATTACCCATATTATGATAGGCTTTGTGTTTATCAGCTTTTGAAGTAGATGCTTCGCCAGCTTCTTTAAATCTTCCAAAAGCTTCGTTGTACGTTTCGTTTTCGTAATAGGCGTTTCCTAAATTATAGGGAGCTGCACTATTTTCTCCACTTTTAGCAATTGCTTTTCTATAATCTACTTCTGCTGCAACAAAATTATCTTCTGATAATGCCTTATTAGCATCCCACGTAAGGTTTGTAGATGATTTTAATGCCTTTTCTTTTTCCTTCTCGTCAACTTCTTGAGCAAAAGAGGATAAGCAAGCAAAAACCAAAAGTAAAATTGCGCTAATTTTATTCATTTCTTTTCTCATTGAACAAATTGAGTTTTTTTAACCAGCTCGTCTTCCGGTCCAAGATAAATATATCTAAAAAAAGAAGCAACAATGCCCCACCGATAAACCATTGAAACTGATCTTTATATTCTGCGAATTGTTTGGCTTCAAATTCCTTCTTGTCCATTTTTAACAACTCCTCCTTAATAAATTCTACTGCTACATCTGTATTAGAACCATCTATATATTGCCCTTCTCCCTCATTAGCGATATCAACCAAAACACTTTCGTTTAATTTGGTAATAACGGTTTCGCCTTGACTATCCTTTTTTAAGCTTTCTAAAATTCCGTTTCTCTTAATTGGTATGGGAGCCCCTTTTTCTTTACCAACACCAATAGTGTAAATTATAATTCCTTCATCAACAGCATCCTCTACAGCATCTAAAGTTGAGCCTTCAGAATGGTCTTCACCATCAGAAATTATGAACAAAACACGATTAGTCTGTTCAGCATCATCATAAAAGGTAGTAGCCAATTCTATTGCTTGATCAATTGCTGTACCTTGTGACGTTAGCATATCTGTATTCATGCCTTGCAAGAACATTTTTGCTGCGCCATAATCTGTGGTAATCGGTAATTGAGGGTATGCTTGCCCGGCATAGGCAATGATACCAATTCGGTCACTTGCTAATTGATTTATAATTTCAGAAACCAATCTTTTAGCTTTTTCCAATCTGTTTGGTGCAATATCTTCCGCTAGCATACTTTTACTAACATCTACTGCAAAAACGATATCAACTCCCTCTCTCTTTACGGTTTCTAATTTTGTCCCTATTTTAGGGTTAACCAAGCCAATAATTAATAACGCCAATGAAAGGGTGAAAACAATCAATTTTATACCTGCTTTGTTATATGAACGGTTTGGAGTTAACCTTTTTAGTAGATCGGTATTTGCAAACTTCTTTTGGGTTCTCTTTTTCCATACCAATACCAATAGATACAACACCACTATCACCGGAATGATAATGAGCAAATAGAAATATAATGTTTCGTCGTACTGTATCATATTATACAAAGCTTCTAAATAGCGTATTTCTTAAAATCCATTCTAACAACAGCAATACTCCCGCCAATAAAATCCAAGGTCTAAATTTCTCTTCGTAGCGGTAGTATTTAAATTCTTCTACCTCTGTTTTTTCTAGTTTATTGATTTCGTCATAGATTTCCTCTAAAGACTCATTATCAGTTGCTCTAAAATACTTTCCACCGGTAGCGGTTGCAATATCTTTTAATAGGTTTTCGTCTATCTCAACTTGTCGCATTCCATATCTAAAAGAACCATCAGCATTATAAGCAATTGGAGATAAAGCATTTCCGTTTGTTCCTAAACCAATGGTATAGGTTTTAATTCCAAATTCTATGGCAAGGTCCGCAGCAGTTTGCGGTTCAATAAAACCGGAGTTGTTTACACCATCTGTCAATAGAATAATAATTTTACTTTTAGCCTTACTTTCCTTTAAACGGTTAACCGAAGTGGCTAGCCCCATACCTATTGCGGTACCATCATCTAATTGCCCATAAGTAATTTCTGAAAGCGCGTTAAGTACTAAAGATTTGTCTGTAGTAATTGGTGTTTTTGTGTAACCTTCACCTGCATAGACAACAAGACCTATACGATCATTTGGTCTTTCTTTAATAAAATCTGCAGCTACTTCTTTTAATGCAGAAAGTCTATTTGGCTTTAAATCTCGTGCTAACATACTAGAAGATACATCTATTGCCATAACAATGTCAATACCTTTAGTGGTCTTAGATCGTGTAGAAATATCTTCTGTTTGTGGTCTTGCCAATGCTACAATAATAGCACCTAACGCCAACAATCTTAAAAGGAATAAACCTGGTTTTAGTTTTGGTAAAATGCTATTGTAACTGAATCCTTTGGCGCTAGAAATTCGTAGAGATGCAGTTTGCTCTTTTTGTTTAAAGATATACCACACAATTGCCAATGGCAGTATTAGGAACAGCCAAAAGAAATCAGGATTTGCAAATGATATATTATCGAACATTTATAATTCTGTTTTAACTTCTACCGATGCTAAAATTCGGTCTACTATTTCTTGAGCGTAGTTATCGTCTTCTAACCAAGTTAGAATAATGTATTGCTGAAAACCTTTGCCACCAAAAAGTAGTACGGTATATTCACCTTCCATTAATTCTTTTGCACCAGGTGCTATAAACTGACCACTTCCATAAACTTTTAGACCTTTAACCCCGCTTATGGTACTAAACTCTTCTTGTTTTGTAATGATGTTTTTTGCGCCTTGACTTTCAAAATTCGATAGAATTTGCTCAATTGTTTTTTCAAAATCGGGTTCAACATCTTGTTGTGTTAGAGTAATGGAAGTAGTACCAATATTAAAAAGACCAATTGGACTTGCATATTGAAATGCTTGTATATCTGCTATTGCAGCTTTTGCCTCTGCAGGTAGTTTTATTTTTTGACGTATTAATACTTGTGGAGTCTCTAATTGTATAGGAGGGAAACCGTAGCTGCTACGAATCCATTCTCCTTCTAATAGTTCTTTTGTTGGATGACCAAGTACAGTATCTTTCATGTAGCCAAACCCAAATTTGACCCCGGCAATAGTAATGCCTATAAGTATCACGGCGATAGTGGATATTATGGCAATTTTAATTTTCTTCTTTTTAGCTCTACGCTCTAATTCTTCTTGGTATTCTGCTTGTTCCAGTAATTCCTCTTCTGTAGGTTCTGGTAAAGCCTCATGAGTTTTTTCTACAATCTGTTCTACCAGTTTTCTATCTTGTTCTGCAACGGTAGTAGATGGTTTGTTCTTAGCGAATTTCACCAAATCTGCCGTCTGTAGTATTTGTTGAAATTGTTTGATAGTATCATCATCCAATTTCAATTCACCGGCATCTTTTAAAAGTTCCAATTTCTCAATTAATTGTCCGGTAGTACTTTCTAATGCTGTTACATGCGCATCTTCTTCTAGATAAGAACGTACAATGGTGGTTAATTCAGAGTAGTATTGTTTGTATTCATCTTGTATTAAGTATTTAGAATTTTCTAAACGCTTAAGTTCAAGTAAGGCTCTATCATAAGGAGGTAACAGGGCTACTTTTTCCTCTTCTGTCAACGGTTTTTTACGGAATACGAACCAATATAATAATCCCCCTAAAATAGATAGGATTAATAGACCTATAAGTAAGTAGGTCCAAAAATCGTAGTTACTTTTCTCAACATTAATAAGTGGCTTAATGTCATACATTTTCTGATTTAGTGTGTCTACGGGAATAGTAGCCACATTAATCAACATAGAATCGGTCATAAAACCTGTTCCATTAATATCAATACGTTGAGACGGTAATTTGTATGCGCCAGAATCGAACTGGGTTAGGGCATATATTTTTTGAAGTGTTAGTCTATCCTTTTTTCTTGTGGTATCTGTCGCAAAAGCTTCTACAGTTTCTAAAGGGGAAAATGTTTGTCCTTCAGGGAAAATAACAAAGTCGGTAGAATCTATATCAACAGTAACGGTCCATTGAACTTGCTCGCCAATTTTTATGAAAGTAGTGTCAACCTTCGTAGAAATATTTGGGCTTTCTTGCGCAGATAGCTCAAAAATGAACAGTAGAAATACGAATAAGGGTGATATTCGTTTTATGAACGAAGCACCATTTTCAATTATTCTATTTATATAAATCATTCGTATCAACCTCTTCTTTTAAAATAGCCCAATAATTTTTTAACGTAACTTTCGTCTACTCTACAATCTAAAACCCCACATCCAGATTTCGTGAAAGACTCTTTGAAATAAGTAACACGTTCTCTGTGAAATTCTGCATACGCATTTCTTACTTTCTTAGACGCGGTATTTACCAATTGTAATTTTCCTGTTTCGGCATCTTGCATTTGAACCATCCCTAAATTTGGGATAGATTCTTCTCGTTCATCATAAATACGAATACCGGTTAAATCGTGTCTTCTTCCGGTAATTTTCAAGGTTTTTTCATATCCTTCATCAATAAAATCGGAAAGGACAAAGACAATGGCTTTCTTTTTCATGACGCTGCTCAAGAATTTTAATGCTTGGGCTATATCTGTTTTATTGCTTTTTGGTTTAAACTCTAGCAATTCTCTAATGATACGTAAAGCGTGTGTCTTCCCTTTTTTAGGCGGAATAAAAAGCTCTATCTGATCAGAGAATAAAATGATACCTACCTTATCATTGTTTTTTAGTGCACTAAACGCTAAGGTTGCCGATATTTCTGTTACTATATCATTTTTAAATTGATTAGTGGTACCAAATAATTCTGAACCACTAATATCTACCACAAGCATCATGGTTAATTCTCGCTCCTCTTCAAAAACTTTTATATAAGGCTCACTATAGCGGGCGGTAACATTCCAATCAATATTTCTTACATCATCTCCAAATTGGTACTGGCGTACTTCACTAAACGTCATACCACGACCCTTAAAGGTAGAGTGGTATTCCCCACCAAATATATGGTCAGAAAGACGTCTAGTCTTTATTTCTATTTTCCGTACTTTTTTGAGTAGCTCTTTGGTATCCATTTTTATAGTAAACAGTTTACAGTCTCTGTTTCAGTAAATCATATTTAGCATTTAGTAATAAAACATATTACGAGCGATAAATATTAAGAACTGAATTTAAGGTACTTCGATCTCGTTTACAATTTTGTTGATGATATCAACAGAGGTAATATTTTCAGCTTCGGCCTCGTAGGTAATTCCTATTCTATGTCTTAAAACATCATGTACAATAGCTCGTACATCTTCAGGAACAACGTAGCCCCTTCTTTTAATGAAGGCATAACATTTTGCAGCGACACCTAAATTGATACTTCCCCTTGGCGAAGCACCAAAACTGATTAAAGGTTTTAAGCTTTCTAAATTATATTTTTCAGGATATCTAGTAGCGAAGACAATATCAAGAATATATTTTTCGATTTTTTCGTCCATATATACTTCACGTACCGCTTTCTGTGCGCTTAGTATTTGTTCTATAGATACCACAGCATTTACGGTCTCATAGTTACCCAATAAATTTTGGCGCATTATTAATTGCTCCTCATTAATTTTTGGATAATCGATAACCGTTTTCAACATAAAACGGTCAACCTGTGCTTCCGGAAGTGGATAGGTTCCTTCTTGCTCTACCGGGTTTTGAGTAGCCATCACTAGAAAAGGCTTGTCAAGAATAAAAGTTTCGTCACCAATAGTAACTTGCTTTTCTTGCATTGCCTCTAATAATGCAGACTGCACTTTTGCTGGTGCACGGTTAATCTCATCCGCAAGAACAAAATTGGCGAAAATTGGACCTTTCTTAATAGAGAAGTCGTTTAATTTCATGTTATAGATCAACGTACCTACAACATCTGCAGGAAGCAAATCTGGTGTAAATTGTATTCTACTAAAACTACCTTTAACAGCTTTTGAAAGCGTATTAATGGCTAAGGTTTTTGCTAGACCGGGAACACCTTCTAATAAGATATGCCCTTGCCCTAAAAGACCAATTAGTAATCGTTCTACCATATATTTTTGGCCAACGATTACCTTATTCATTTCAAGCATCAGTAAATCGATAAAAGCACTTTCGCGAGCAATCTTCTCATTTACGGCACTAATGTCAATTGAAGTATTTTCTTCCATTTAAAACTTTATATTATTGATTGTTAAGGCTTCTAATTTTAACAGTCATGCAAATTGAAAATTTATTCATTCAGTCGCTGTTAATGATAGGTTAAAAAATTGGAAAACCCCTTATTTTTATGAAGGTTTTAAGGGATTTCTTTTTAATTTCATTAATCAAATAACAATATATTGAAATATTCTAGAATTATTGCAGGAACTATGACCTGGGGCAAATGGGGGAAACAACATTCTGCAGCTGAAATGATAACGTTGATGAATCATTGTGTGGAAAATAATATTACCACTTTTGATCATGCCGATATTTATGGTGATTATACAAACGAAGAAGATTTTGGCAAAGCGTTCAATAAGAGTGGTATAAAGAGAGAAAATATTCAGCTGATCAGTAAATGCGGAATTCAATTTGATGTAAAAGAAAGATCCAGTAGGGTAAAGCATTATGATTACGATAAGGATTATATTATCTCATCTGTAGAAAGGTCTTTAAAAATGCTACAGACAGATTACTTAGATTTACTTTTATTACATAGACCAAGCCCGTTGATGAATCCTTCAGAAATTGCAGAGGCTGTAGATAAGTTAAGTGAGGATGGGAAAATTAGACAATTTGGAGTATCTAATTTTACTCCGTCTCAAATACAACTTATAGAAAAGGAAGTTCAGGTAGAAGCCAATCAAGTGGAGTTTTCGTTATCTTCTAACGCAGTTATGAACGATGGTACTTTAGATGATTGCATAACTTATGATAGGTTAGCAATGAGCTGGAGTCCTCTTGGAAGTTATTTTAGAGAAGAATCTAAGGCAAATGATAGAATTAAAAAGGTTTTAGTGGAGCTTACTAAAAAATATGATGCTACAGAAGATCAGCTTTTATTGGCTTGGGTTTTAAAACACCCGTCAAGTGTGCATCCTGTTGTTGGTACGGCGACACCAAAACGTTTAAATATGGCGATGGAGGCAGTAGCCATTAATTTAGAATTACAAGATTGGTTTCTGATGTTAGAAGCTAACGAAGGGCATGAAGTTGCATAATTAATTGATAAAATGACAAAAACAGCATTCATTACAGGAGCTACAAGCGGAATTGGAAAATCAACAGCAATTCATTTTGCAATTAACGGAATCAACTTGGTTTTGTGTGGTAGACGACAAGATCGGTTAGATGCTTTAAAAGAAGAGCTTGGTAAAGAGGTACAAGTACATACCTTAAATTTTGATATTCGAGATAAAGAATCAGTAAAAGAGGCTATAGATTCCTTACCAAAAGAATTTTCCCAAATAGATATTTTAATTAATAATGCCGGTAATGCCCATGGTTTAGATACCATACAAGATGGTAGTTTAGATGATTGGGATGCTATGTTAGATATAAACGTGAAGGGATTACTTTATGTTTCAAAAGCATTAATTCCAAAAATGATTGCTCAAAAATCTGGTCATATTATAAATATTGGCTCTACCGCAGGTAAGGAAGTCTACCCAAAAGGAAATGTATATTGTGCCAGTAAGCATGCTGTAGATGCAATTAACCAGGGTATGCGTATAGATTTAAATGGAACAGGTATTCGTGTTGGGGCGGTAAACCCAGGTTTAGTTGAAACAGAATTTAGTAATGTTCGTTTTAAAGGAGATGAAGATAGGGCAGAGAATGTCTACAAAGGATTTCAACCTTTAAAACCAGAAGATATAGCAGATATAATTTACTTTGTAGTTACTAGACCTTACCATGTAAATATTGCGGATTTAGTTGTTATGCCAACCGCACAAGCATCTTCAACTATTGTAAATAAATCTTAGTCTTCCCACATATTGCAAACCCTTAAAGAGCTAAATATTTAAAAAATGATCAATAAACGCCTTTTGGTAAAGAACTTGCTCGCACATAACGACGAGAATAGTTTTTACGACAAAAAGCGATTTATTTCCATTGGAGAAAAAGAGGGAAAAGGGAAATTTTTAAAGCACGTTTGTGCATTGGCAAACAGTAACCCGGCAAATAATTCTTTTATAGTAGTTGGGGTAGAAGATGAGGATAATAAAATAGTAGGTGTTGATTTTTTTGATGATAGTAAAATTCAAAATTTGGTAAACGCTTACTTAGATAACCCTCCGTTAATATCATATGAGAACATACCTTTCCCCCATTTACCAGAAGGTAAGGTGGTGGGTTTGGTGACTATAAAATCTATAGGTAAAGTATGTTCTCTTCGTAAGAATATCTGGAAATATTATGGGGGTTCCGTTTTTTTTAGAGAGGGGAGTATTAGTTTACCTAAAGCCTATGGTATAGAGTTAAAAGATATAAATTCTGATGCTGTTGCTACTATTGAGCAGCATGCTAAAAACAATATTGAACTTACCCTAGATGGTGTTATTGATTTTATAAACTACAGGCATAAAGACCTTGAAAGCAACTATAAAGTTTTTAAAGAACAATTTGTAGTATGCTGGGCTGGGAACAAAAAAGTAGTTAATGGAGTTACTTACCACTATCGTGTAGATATAGAATTAATAAACGAACAGGTAAAATTATTCTACTCCAATTTAGATGAGGTCACTATTAGCTTTGATAATGACTCTTTTACTACAATTGAATTTGTGCAACTGGGTCTTGGGGCAAAGCAAAAATATTTTCCGTTAGAAAAAGTGGTTATCAATTTCAGTGAAAATGGCAAATACCAAATTAAGAGCGATTTGCTTTTTGAGCCACCAACATATGATGTTACCGAATTACAAAAGATTTACAAGCGTAATAATGAGTTGGTAGTAAAGGTGGAGAAAAGTATGGAGTTATCCATTAAGGAGGTAAGGAGTTTAAAGTATTTAGCAGATTCTTATTTAATATGTTTTTTAAACGGATTTGAAGAAGCTAAAGAACAAATGGAATTTGCCAGACAAGTCTTAAAACCAAAATACCCAAAAATAAATGCTTCTTTAAAAGAGGCTCTCCGCGTGCTTAGGAAGGTGAAGTATAGTTAATTTTTTTTCAAAATAGCTTCGGTCAATAATTCTCTAGCTATGTTGGCCTTAGCAATGTCTTCGTTAGAAAGCCATATTTTTATATTCCGATTTTCGAGATCAATTTTTAAATAAGCTTTGTTTTTGTAACTACCACCTGATCCGCTACCGGTAAAAATATCTACGGCAAAACTTAATATTGTTATGAACCAGTTTGTTCTTTTTTCAATTACATCAAAATTTAGAAGGTTATCTAACAAATAGATGCCATTATTACTTTCGTCACCTGTATCAATTATTTCAAACTTGTCTTCGCTAAAAATGATTTTTGCTGTAGGCTTATATCTAATGTCTATAGTTTGATTCATTTTCTGGATTTAATTTAAGGAATAATTAAATATTCTTAATCCAAAGTTGTTCGTAGGGCTTTAATGGCAACTCATTATGGATAAGCTCAAAATTTTTCCCAGTAAGTAGGTCAATAGAATTTTCACCTGCATGAATACCTATAGAAAGTAACCAGCCAATATTTAGGGTTTCGGTAACTTCGTTAAAATTAGACAGTACCCAAACACTTTCATCTTCATGGGTTCTTTGGAAAGCAAAAACATGTTGATTAGGGCAGCCGTGAATTTTTATATCATTGGAATCTGCAAATACGCTATGTTCTTTTCTTAGACGAATCATATGCTTTAATCCGTTGAATATTATAGCAGAAGGATTGTTATCGGATTTTTTCAATTGAGCTACAGCGTCCCAATTTTGCATAGGTCTATTTACCCATCTATTATCATTAACATGGTCTTCATTCTGCTCGTAACTATAATCGTTTAATGTCCCTATTTCATCACCAGCATAAATCATTGGAATACCGCCATAGGTTAGAATAATACCATGCATCATTAAAATTTTGGAGATAGCATAGTCAATTATATTCTTGTTGTTTTGTTCTAGAGCAGTTTCTAGTCCTAGTAAAGATGCCGCACTTCCGGTAATTCTACCATCACCGTTTTTAGGGTTATACATAAACATGAGCCCTTTTGCCGGTGACCATTCTAATTTGCCACAGTAATAATTTAATAAAAACTGTTTGTGGGCATCAGGTTCAGATCCTATTGCACGTACAAAATCATCCTCGTAACCAAGACCTATGTCGTCATGGCATCGTATATAATTGATCCAGGTACCATCTTTAGGTTTGTTTGGTACTTCGGTTACACTTTTAACCATTAAAGATGCCTTTTTGGTGGCAATTGAATTCCATAACAATGCCATTAATGAAGCATTGTAAGCAATTTCGCATTCATTGCCCTCAGCAGTACCTTCTCCAAAATATTTAATGATATCTCTTGGGGCAACGATAGCTTCTGCTAATAGAATAACACCTGGGGCTATAACTTGTAAGCACATTCTAAAAAGAGAAATAAGTGTATGTGCCTCTGGCAAATTCTGAGATAAGGTTCCTAATTTTTTCCAAAGAAAAGCAAGTGCATCAAAACGGATAACATCAACACCTAAGTTGGCTAATGACATTAAGTTACCAAGCATTTCTATAAATACCTCTGGATTTCTATAATTTAAATCCCACTGATAGTTGTTAAAACAGGTCATTACCCATTTTTCCATTTCCTTATTATAGGTGAAATTTCCTGGTGCTGATTGTGGGAAAATTTCAGGTAGTGTTTTTTCAAATTCGTCTGGTATATGACGGTCAGAATAGGTATAATAATAATTTTGATGGTGTAAGCTTCCTTCTTTTGCTTTCTGTGCCCACTCAAATTCATCTGAAGTATGGTTGACAACAAAATCAAGCATTAAGAATATGTTATGTTCTCTAGCTTTTTTTGTAAAGGTTGTAAAATCATTTTTTGTGCCATATTTACTATCAATCTCATGATAGCTATTTACAGCGTACCCACCATCATTTTCACCAGCTGGTCTAATGGTAATGGGCATAAGGTGAAGAAAGTTTACGCCTAGGTCATCAAAGTATGGTAATTTATCTTTTAGTCCGTTAATGTCCTTGTTAAAGCGATCAACATACATCTGCATACCTACCATTTGTTCGCTCTGGTACCAGTTTCCGGACTCTAATCTTTCAATATCTTGCTTTTGAAGTTCTGTAGGGCGGGCTTTGAACAGTAACTCTATTTTATCTAAAAGGGTATAGAAAAAGGCTTTATGCTCTGATTCTGGGTATAATGAAAAAAACTGCGTTTTAATAATAGAAAGATTGATCGCTAATCTTTGCTCAAATAAAGAAGTTAAAGAATTTGTACCTTTTTTCTTTTGACCTCTCTCAGCCAATAACCTTAGTAATTCAGCTTGGTTCATTTTAAGAGTCTAATTGTTGTAAAGTAGGAAGTGATTCAATTGCCCCAAAATTCTCGGTAGTAATTGCTCCAGCCTTATTAGCTCTGGCAACCATATTGGTTAGCAATTTTTCATCTGCTAATACATTTTCAAACTTAGAATGTTGCGAGATTTGTTGCAATAAACAGCCTATAAAAGCGTCGCCGGCACCTGTTGTATCCTTTGGGTTGACTTTTATACTTGGTATAGTTTTACTGAATTTAGCAGTACTTAGTAATGTGCCTTCGCTACCTAGGGTAATTACTATAATTTGGGTTCCCATTTCATGGAAAACTTGACATGCCTCATCTAAATTATCCTTGCCTGAAAGAAGTTGTGCTTCCTCCAAACTAAATTTACATAAATGAGATTTTTCTATGTAAGGATGGCATTTACGAATAAAAACATCCTCTTTGTTTTTCCAAAGGTCTACCCTGTAGTTTGGGTCAAAACTGATGAAAGCATTTTTAGTGATTCCGTCAAATAAATATCTGTTATACGTCTCCTCTAATGAACCACCCAAAAGTGCGGTAGCAGCCCCAAAATGCAATATATTATTTTCAAATCTAGATTTAAGAGATGAATCATAGGTAAGTTCTTTGTCTGCACCACGGCTAAAAACAAAATCTCGCTCTCCATCGGCATCAATCGATACAAATGCTAGAGTAGTAAAGGTGTCACTTTTTTGTGCTGAGGAAATGTCTACTTTTTCATTTTCAAGAATACGTAATAAAAAGGTGCCAAAGGGGTCGTCACCTACGCATCCAATAAAAAGACTTTCGCCACCAAGCTTGCTAATAGCGCAAGAAACATTGGCAGGTGCCCCACCGGCTTTTTTAGAAAATTCTTTAGCTTTAGATAAATCTTTACCTTGGTTTTCAGCAACGAAATCAATTAGCAATTCACCAATACAAAATACTTTTTTCATAGTTCTAAAAGAAAAATAAGGAAATCTAAGTTAATTAGAAAAAGGACCTACTTCCTAAATATTCTTAAGGAAATATTAAATTATTGTAGTTTGTAGATTATTTTCTTGAATTATTATGCCGCTAATTTTGGCTCTGGTCATGAAATGCATATCTTGATATTATACATTTTAAAACACACACTAACCATGAGTATATTTGATGAAATTAAGAAGAAACTAAGCCATGAGTTTATTGATATTATTGAATGGCTAGATACTACAAACGATACTATAGTCCATCGTTTTGAACGTTATCAAAATGAGATAAAGAACAACGCACAGTTAATTGTTCGTGAAGGACAAACGGCAGTTTTTATTAATGAAGGGCAATTAGCAGATGTTTTTAAGCCTGGTACTTATACTTTAAACACTCAAAATTTACCAATATTAACGACTTTAAAAGGTTGGAAATACGGTTTTGACAGTCCGTTCAAAGCTGAGGTGTATTTTGTAAATACACACCTTTTTACCGATGAAAAATGGGGTACTAAAAACCCATTTATACTTAGTGATGATAGATTTGGTTTTGTAGAAATACGTGCTTTTGGTACATACAGTTTTAGAATTAATGACCCAGGTAAGTTTATTATAGATGTAGTTGGCACAGATGGTAACTTCACGAATTATGAAGTAAATGAACATTTAAAAAGTTTAATAGTCACCCGTTTTACAGATACAGTAGGCGAGGCTAACTTGCCAATAGAATTATATGCTGCCAATACCAGTGAGCTTTCTGAAACATGCCAAGTGGTTATGCAACCAGAATTTAATAGGGTAGGTATAGAATTAGAAAAATTCTACATCGAAAATGTATCGATGCCAGAAGAACTGAAGAAAGAAATTTTCGAATACAGCCGATTAGATAAGTTGGATATGACCAAATTAGCCCAGTTCAAAGCTGCAAAAGCAATGGAATTAGCGGCTAAAAACGAAGGTGGTACCGCTGGTGCCGGTATGGGCATGGGCATGGGTTTTGTTTTGGCACAACAAATGGGGGGTCTAATGGGGCAACCTGCGGCACAACCATTTGGGGGTCAAGCTGCACAGCCACAAGCACCACCGCCAATGCCTGCGCAGATTACATACTTTTATGCGGTAAGTGGTCAGCAATTGGGTCCGGTTTCATTAGAAAAGCTTAAGGAGTTATTTGCAAGCAGAACTATTAATAGGGATTCTCTGATTTGGAAACAAGGAATGGCAAGTTGGACTGCTTTGAAAGAAGTAGAAGAATTAAAATCTTTCTTAGGCGGTAATACCCCACCACCTTTACCAACAACATAATCAGAAACAATTATCATATAACATACCTTTTATAGATTAGGGATACTTTCTATGGACGATATTCAACAATCGGAGTTTAAAAAAGCATGTGCCAATTGTGGGGCCGAGCTTAAATTTAAGCCAGGCTCTCATCAGCTTACATGTGAATACTGTGGTTATGAGGAATTTATTGAGCAATCAAAAAGTAGTTTTGAAGAACTAGAATTAGATCACTACCTAAAAATAGTAGGCGAAAATGCGTATACCGAAACCATAGAGCTATTGCATTGCAAAAATTGCGGTGCCAACCAACATGTAGAGGAGAATTATAAATCGTTAAACTGTGTGTATTGTAGCGAACCCTTAATTCGTGAGGATATTGAAAAAGAAGGGTGGATTTTACCTGGAGCTCTGGTGCCTTTTCAGTTAGATGCTAAAAAGGCACAAGCCATATTTAAAGGATGGGTAGGTAAAATTTGGTTTGCACCAGACAATTTAAAAAAAGCTGCTTTAGATCCAGAAGGATTACACGGTCTTTATGTGCCTTATTGGACGTTCGATGCCAATCTGTTTGCATCTTATCAAGGGCAACGTGGAGATTATTACTATGAAACCCAAACTTATAATAGTAATAAAGGAAAAAGAACAAGACAGGTTAGAAAAACAAGGTGGACGTATGCTTCTGGCAAGGTAGATGGTTTTGTAGATGATATTTTAATCAATGCTTCAGAAAAGAAACGCAGGGAAATTCCCGCTAAAGTCGCTTTTTGGAACTTGAAAGATTTGGTTGTTTTCAATTCTAAATATCTATCAGGCTTTGTAACGGAAAAATATACGGTTTCCTTAAAAGAAGGGCATCATAAATCTTTTCAAGAAGCTAAAAACATAGCTTATAATTGGATTAAGCGAGATATTGGCGGGGATACTCAAAGAGTAGCAAATGCTGATATTAAGTTAACAGATGAGAAATTTAAACATGTACTACTTCCAATTTATCTAAGTTCATATAGGTATGATGGTAAAGAGTTCAATTTTTACATTAACGGCCAAACAGGAGTACTAAGCGGAAATAGACCTTATTCGTTTTGGAAAATTTTCTTTTTAGTAATATTTATCCTTGTCATAATAGCCATAATTGCGATTTTTGCTAAATGAATTTAAAAAGAACACTGGTAGTAGGTGACATTCATTCAGGTTTACAAGCCTTAAAACAGGTACTTGAAAAAGCTGCCATTACAGAAAAGGATACTATAATTTTTTTAGGAGATTATATTGATGGATGGAGTGAAGCGGTAGAAACTGTAAATTATCTTTTACAATTAAAGGAAAAGTATAATTGTATTTATTTAAGAGGTAACCATGATGAACTTTGTTATGAGTGGTTAACTGGCAAAGCGGATAACCCAACCTGGTTTATGCATGGTGGCGAAGCAACATCCAATTCATATGGTAACGCCTCTAAGGAAACCAAAGATTTGCATTTAAAGTTTTATGAAAGCTTGCAGAACTATCATTTAGATTCGGAAAGCAGGTTATTTTTACATGCAGGTTTTACAAACTTAAA